>LLEO01000041.1_pt1 | contig 25203 bp, 37 predicted proteins | sample 595861 | NCBI WGS metagenome assembly LLEO01 (sample SAMN02919315, study PRJNA255460) | bioreactor metagenome | biome: chemostat; feature: culture 2012_25.1; material: sediment; isolation source: day35 25degC chemostat 2012 inoculated with Wadden Sea sediment taken from... | place: Germany: Bremen ... | reverse complement strand
TGAACAGAGGCAACCGTCCTCTTTCTCCGCATCTGCAAGTATACCGCCCGCAGCTGACCTCCATCACCTCGATCTTCGCCCGGATCACCGGGGGGGTAGCCCTGCTGGGTGCTGCGATCTTGGTCGTTGGTGGTTCTTTGCCGCGTCGCTGGGTGCAGGATATTATGACGTTGTGAACGGTCTGATGACCTCGTTCGTTGGGGACGTGATCATGTTCCTGGCACTCTGGGCACTTTGCTATCACGCATTGTCCGGCCTGCGTCACCTGATCTGGGGACATCGGCATCGGCCTGAACGTCGAAACTGCCGAGAAAATGGGCATTGGCGTCATCGTCGGGTCCGTCGTTCTGGCGATCATCGTCGCTTGATCGTGTAAGGAGCCCGCTATGCAATATATGACTGACCGCAAACGCGCCGTGGGCAAGGGTTCTTCGGGTTCTGGCACGGAACATTTCTGGGGACAGGCCATCTCGGCCGTTGGCCTTCTGATCCTGATGCCGCTGTTTGCATTGACCTTCGGCTGCGCCCTTGGCCTGCCCTATGAAGAAGCAATCGCCTATTACCAGCGCCCCTTCCCCGCGATTGTCGCCGCAATGACCTTCGTTGTCTCGATGATCCACTTCCGTCACGGTATTCAGGTCGTGATCGAGGATTATTCGCGCGGCGTTACCAAGAAGGTTCTGGTAATCGGTTGCACCGCACTGGCCTACACAGTTTTGGCATTTGGCCTTTATGGCCTTGGCCGCATCGCCTTTTAAGACCGGAGAGCACCCAAAATGGCAGCTTACGAATACGAAACACACGAATATGACGTGGTCGTGGTCGGCGCCGGTGGCGCTGGTCTGCGGGCCACGCTTGGCATGGCCGAACAGGGTCTGCGCACCGCTTGTGTGACCAAAGTTTTCCCCGACCCGCTCGCACACTGTTGCAGCGCAGGGCGGCATCGCCGCGTCCCTGTCCAACATGGGCCCGGACAACTGGCAGTGGCACATGTACGACACCGTAAAGGGCTCGGACTGGCTGGGCGACACGGATGCGATGGAATACCTGGCCCGCGAGGCACCCAAAGCGGTGTACGAGCTGGAGCATTACGGCGTTCCGTTCTCGCGCACTGAAGAAGGTAAGATCTATCAGCGCCCGTTCGGCGGCCACACCACCGAGTTCGGTGAAGGCCCCGCGGTACAGCGTACCTGTGCGGCTGCTGACCGGACCGGTCACGCGATCCTGCACACGCTGTACGGCCAGTCGCTGAAGAACAACGCTGAATTCTACGTTGAATACTTCGCCATCGACCTGATCATGTCGGAAGACGGTCAGTGTCAGGGTGTTGTCTGCTGGAAGCTGGATGACGGCACGTTCCACGTCTTCAACGCGAAGATGGTTGTGCTGGCCACGGGCGGCTATGGCCGCGCATACTTCTCGGCCACCTCGGCCCACACCTGCACCGGCGACGGTGGCGGCATGGTGGCCGCGCGGGTCTGGCCCTGCAGGACATGGAATTTGTTCAGTTCCACCCGACCGGCATCTACGGTTCGGGCTGCCTGATCACCGAAGGCGCACGTGGCGAGGGTGGCTATCTGGTCAACTCGGAAGGCGAGCGTTTCATGGAGCGTTATGCGCCCCAGTATAAAGACCTTGCCCCGCGTGACTATGTCTCGCGCTCGATGACGATGGAGATCCGCGAAGGCCGCGGTGTGGGTGCCGAAGGCGACCACATCTTCCTGCATCTGGATCACCTGCCTTCCGAAGCACTGGCCGAACGCCTGCCCGGCATCTCGGAAAGCGCCAAGATCTTTGCCGGTGTTGACGTGACCAAGGAACCGATCCCGGTTCTGCCGACAGTTCACTACAACATGGGCGGCATCCCGACCAACTACTGGGGTGAAGTTCTGAACCCGACCAAGGATGATCCGACTGGCGTTGTTCCCGGCCTGATGGCCGTAGGTGAAGCTGGTTGTGCATCGGTGCACGGTGCAAACCGTCTGGGCTCGAACTCGCTGATCGACCTTGTGGTCTTCGGCCGCGCCGCCGCGATCCGCGCTGGCAAGGTTGTAGACGCAGACAGCGCCAACCCAGTTCTGAACCAAGCTTCGGTTGACGCGGCATTCGATCGCTTCGACGGGCTGCGCAACGCAAGTGGCGCGGTTCCGACCGCCGACCTGCGTCTGGAAATGCAGAAGACGATGCAAGCTGACGCTGCCGTGTTCCGTACCGCCAAGACCATGAAAGAAGGCGTCGAGAAGATGACCGCTGTGGCCGCCAAGATGGACGACCTGGCAGTGACGGATCGCTCGCTGATCTGGAACTCGGACCTGATGGAAACGCTGGAACTGGCAAACCTGATGCCGAACGCTCTGGCAACGATCCACGGCGCAGAAGCCCGCGAAGAAAGCCGCGGCGCCCACGCGCACGAGGACTTCCCGGAACGCAATGACGACAAGTGGCGTGTTCACACAGTCAGCCGCGTGGATGGCAATAAGGTTGACCTGTCCTATCGTCCGGTCGTCGTTGATCCGCTGACCACCGAAGCCGAAGGCGGCATCGCTTTGAAGAAAATCGCGCCCAAAGCGCGTACGTTCTAAGGAGGACGCCAGATGGTACAATTCAAGCTCCCCAAGAACTCGACCGTTCGCGTCGGTAAGACATGGCCAAAACCCGAGGGTGCCAGCAATGTCCGCAAGTTCCAGATCTATCGCTGGAACCCGGATGATGGCGAAAACCCCCGTGTGGACACCTATTTCCTGGACATGGACAAGTGTGGCCCGATGGTTCTGGACGCGCTGATCAAGATCAAGAACGAGATTGATCCGACCCTGACCTTCCGCCGCTCGTGCCGTGAAGGCATCTGTGGATCGTGCGCGATGAACATCGACGGGATCAACACGCTGGCCTGTATTTACGGGATGGACGAGATCAAGGGCGACGTGAAGATCTATCCGCTGCCGCACATGCCGGTGGTGAAAGACCTGATCCCGGACCTGACGCATTTCTATGCACAGCATGCTTCGATCATGCCGTGGCTGGAAACCAAGACCAACCGTCCCGCGAAAGAGTGGAAGCAGTCCATCGAAGACCGCAAGAAGCTTGATGGTCTCTATGAATGCGTTATGTGCGCCAGCTGCTCGACCTCGTGCCCGAGCTATTGGTGGAACGGTGATCGCTATCTTGGACCGGCCGCGCTGCTGCACGCTTATCGCTGGATCATTGATTCACGCGACGAAGCCACCGGCGAGCGTCTGGACCAGCTGGAAGACCCCTTCAAGCTGTATCGCTGCCACACAATCATGAACTGCTCGAAGACTTGCCCGAAAGGCCTGAACCCGGCCAAGGCAATCGCCTCGATCAAGAAAATGATGGTCGAGCGCCACCTTTGATCTTTTCAAAATTCATGCAAAATGGGCGGCCAATTGGTCGCCCTTTTCGTTTGAGGATCAGATGTCGGGATACTCTGGAACACCGCTAGAAAAGAAGCTGGGCCTAAAAGATGGGCAGCGCGTAGTGTGGATCGGTCGCCCAGCTGCGCAAGATTACCTCGCCTCAAGCCGCGCCTTCATTTCGGTCGAGGATACGTCAGCCGATCAACTCTCTGGCCCCTACGACGTGATCCAAATGTTCACCGACGACCGCGCCACCTTCGACGCCGCCCTGCCTAAGCTTCTCGCCGCGCTAGATTGCGATGGCATGATTTGGGTATCTTGGCCGAAGAAGACCTCGAAAGTTCCCACTGACATGACCGAGGATGTCATCCGCAACACTGCCCTGAAGACCACATTGGTCGACGTGAAGGTCTGCGCCGTGGACGAGATCTGGTCCGGCCTGAAGCTGGTGATCCGGAAAGAGCACCGCGCCTCACATGTGCAGACGAGTTCTTAGACCGCGATGTTGTCGATCAGCCGCACATCGCCCAGCATCGCTGCTGCCAGCAGGCGCGTGGGGCGCGACAGGTCTTTCACAGGCTGCAAGGTCTCGGCGTCGCGCAGTTCCAGATATTCGACCGTGCGATAGCCCCGCGCTTTCGATCTGCGCCTTGGCGCTGTCCAGCACCACGCGTGGCTCTGCACCACGGCGGATGGCCTCGGCAGCGCGGTCCATCTCGGCTTTCAACGCGGGCGCGATGGCGCGCTCTTCCGCGGTCAGGCGCACGTTGCGCGACGACATTGCCAGCCCGTCATCCTCGCGCACTGTGGGGCAGGCGATCACTTCGGTCTCGATGTCCAAATCCTCGGACAGGCGACGGACCAGAAGCATCTGCTGATAGTCCTTCTGGCCGAAACAGGCCACATCGGCGCGGGACTGCAGGAACAGCTTGGACACCACGGTTGCGACACCATCGAAATGGCCGGGGCGGTGCGCGCCCTCTAGGTCTTCGGTCAGACCCGTCACACGCACATTGGTGGCGAAACCATCAGGATAGATCTGATCCGGCGTCGGCACGTAGAGCGCATCAATCCCGTAAGGTGCCAGCTTCGCGGCGTCGTCCTCTTCCGTGCGGGGATACTTGTCCAGATCATCCGGATTGTTGAACTGCTTGGGGTTCACGAAGATCGTGACGATCACGCGGTCTGCATGTTTCTTCGCCTCGTCCACCAAAGACAAGTGGCCCGCATGCAGCGCACCCATCGTGGGCACCACGCCACGCGCTCGCCCTTGAAAATCCAGCTACGACGAAGGGTGCGCAGATCGTCCTTGGAACGAATGATCTTCATTTCTTTTTGACCTCATCTGCAAAGACGTGCTCTGGCGCCGGGAAGCTGCGGTCTCGCACCTCTTGGGCATATTTGGCAATGGCTTTTTCACCATCCACGCCCAAAGTTGCATAGCGTTTGGCGAATTTCGGTTTGAAGGCCGTGAACAGGCCCAGCATATCGTCCACCACTAGAACCTGCCCGTCACATTGTGCCGAGGCGCCGATGCCAATGGTCGGGATCGACACGGCTTCGGTGATTTCATTGGCCAGGCTTTCCGGCACTTTTTCCAGTACGACCGAAAACGCACCCGCCGCTTCCACCGCCTTGGCATCGGCCATCACGCGCTCGCGATCCTCGCCCCGCCCTTGCACGGCATAGCCGCCCAGCGTGTTGATCGCTTGCGGGGTTAGGCCGACATGGGCCATGACAGGGATCGAGCGGCTGGTCAGGAAACGGATGGTTTCTTCCATCGACACGCCACCTTCCAGTTTCACCGCAGCCGCGCCGGTTTCGCGCATCAGGCGGGCGGCGTTGCGGAAGGCTTGCTGCGGGCTTTCTTCGTAAGAGCCGAACGGCATGTCGACGACCATCATGGCCTGCGACAGACCGCGCTTCACAGCGGCCCCATGCAGGCACATCATCTCCATCGTGACGCCCAGCGTGTCGGGAAGCCCGTGGATCACCATACCAACGCTGTCGCCCACCAGAACGATGTCGCAATGTACGTCCATCATCTGGGCGGTCGGGGTCGCATATGCGGTCAGCACGACTAAGGGCGTGTCCCCTTTGCGGGCGCGGATGTCCGACGGGGTCGGTGCTTTAATCTTGGCCGAGGCGCTCATGGTTCTCCTCCCTGATCCTCTTCGCTGGCGGGGACTATAATGCTGCATCGCAGAATTTCAAAGGGGAATGACGGAACGTCTTTCCCTTGCCTTGGCCCAAAATCCCGCGTTTCATATGGTATATCCCGCAGAACGGGTAAGGAGGATCAAGATGACCAACCTGAAACTTACAGCAGGCGCATGGGCGCTGATGGCAACGACCGCTTTAGCCGGCAATGACGCGATCACATTGGGCATGGTGCTTGAGCCGCCAAACCTGGACCCCACTGCAGGCGCCGCCGCCGCGATTGATGAAGTCGTCTATGCCAATATCTACGAGGGCCTGACCCGCTTTGGCCCGGATGGCGCGGTGCTGCCCGGATTGGCCAGCGCGTGGGAGGTCAGCGAAGACGGACTGACCTATACCTTCACCCTGCGCGAGGGCGTGAGTTTCCATGATGCACCACGATGGATGCCGATGACGTCGTCTTCTCGCTGGATCGCGCGCGGGCTGAAGATTCGACCAACGCACAGAAAGCGCTGTTCAAGGATATCGAAAGCGTGACAGCCGTCAGCCCGACTTCGGTCGCGGTGAAGCTGTCTGCCCCCAACGGCAATTTCGCCTTCAACATGGCATGGGGCGATGCCGTGATTGTCGCGCCTGAAAGCATCGAGACTGCAGCGACCGCCCCCGTAGGCACCGGCCCGTTTTCCTTTGTGGAATGGGCCAAGGGCGATCATGTGACCATCGCGCGCAATGACGCCTATTGGGGCGACGCACCTGCACTGGCCAAAGCCACGTTCAAGTTCATCTCGGACCCGAACGCCGCCTTTGCGGCGATGATGGCTGGCGACGTCGACGCTTTCCCGAACTTCCCTGCGCCCGAAACGCTGGCCCAGTTCCAAGCGGATCCACGTTTCAACGTGATCGTGGGCTCGACCGAGGGTGAGACCATCCTGTCCACCAACAACAAGTCCGGCCCGCTGGCCGATGTCCGCGTGCGCAAGGCGATTGCCCATGCGATCAACCGTCAGGACATTATCGACGGCGCGATGCATGGTTTCGGGACACCCATCGGCACCCACTTTGCTCCGCACAACCCGGATTATGTGGATCTGACCGGCCAATCCGGTTTTGACCCCGAGATGTCAAAATCGCTGCTGGTCGAGGCTGGTGCCGAGAACCTAACCCTGCGCCTGATGCTGCCGCCCCCCGCCTATGCCCGCCGTGGAGGCGAGATCATCGCCGCCCAACTGCGCAATGTCGGCATCAACACCGAGATCAGCAATCTGGAATGGGCGCAGTGGATCGAACAGGTGTTCAAAGGCAAGGATTATGACCTGACCATCGTCAGCCATACCGAGCCCGCAGACATCAACATCTACGCCCGCCCGGAATACTATTTCCAGTATGACAATGCCGACTTCCAAGCACTGATCGAGAAGCTGTCGGTGACCTCGGACCCGGCCATGCGCGCCGAGCTGAACAAGGAAGCCCAGCAGATCATCGCGGATGACTATGTGAACGGCTATCTGTTCCAGCTGGCGAAAACTGGCGTGGCGAATGCCAAGATCAACGGGCTGTGGGAAAACGCCCCCACACAGGCCAACGACCTGACTGGGGTTAGCTGGTCGGATTGATCCCCCAGAAACCACGCGAAAGGGCGTCCCAAACGGGCGCCCTTTTACGTTTTCGGCTCGTTCGGGTTGGGGGTCACACGGCGTTTCAAAACGGTCTCGCGCCACGTGATGTATGTGACCGCGGCCATGATCACGCCTGCGCCAACGACCACCCAAAAATCGACCGGTTCGGCAAAGAAGATTGCGCCTGTCGCAGCCGCCCAGATGATTTGCAGAAAGGTCACAGGCTGGGTGACCGATACAGGGGCCTCGGCAAACGCACGGGACATGGAATAGTGGCCGGCTGTCGCAAAAAACGCGACCACGGCCAGCCATGCCATCTGCACCAAACTGGGCGGCACCCAGACCATAACAGCGGCGGGCACCAGACCGATGGTTGCCGTGATTGACATCATTGCCACCACCACACCCGCTGATGCGTCTTGCGCCAACCGTTTGGCAATCAAATACGAAATCCCCAGAAAGATCGCTGTGAACACCATCGAGATATGCCCGGCGCCCAGTTCGCGCAGACCCGGACGTAAGATGATCAGCACCCCAAGAAAGGCCGCAGCGACCGCCAGCATCCGACGAGTCGAGAAACTTTCACCCAGAAAAACCGCGGCCCCCAGCATCACATAGATCGGGGTGAGGTAGTTCATCGCCACGACCTCGGCCACCGTGATTTGGGTCATCGCATAAAACCAGCACAACACGGCCCCGGTGTGCACCACACCGCGCGCAACGAAAAGCTGCCAAACGCGCGCCGAGAACCGCGCCTTGGCAAGTTGACCAAGCGCAGGCAGAACAAAGACCAGCCCGAAAACATAACGCAAAAACGCGGCTTGCGAGGACGGCAGCTCCTGCCCGACATATTTTACCAGCGCGTTCATCATCACGAAAAACAGGCCTGCCGACAGCATCCATGCGATCCCATGCGCGGGGGCGGTGTAAGGTCAGTGTGCTGCTCATCCCGCGACATGACACCGGATTGGATCCAAAAACAAGAGACCCCGACGCAGAGAAACCGCGCCGGGGCCTGAAATTGTTCTGACGTCGTGCTTACAGCTGCGCCATCACCTCGTCTGAGGCTTCGAAATTGGTGGTGACGCGCTGCACGTCGTCATCATCCTCAAGCGCATCCACCAGCTTCATCAGCTTTTGCATGTTCTCGAGGTCCAGCTCGGTCGTGATGTTCGGTTGCCAGATCAGCTTGGTCGATTCCGACTCGCCCAGTGCGGCTTCCAGCGCGGTCGACACTTCGTTCAGGTCGGTATCGGCGCAGGTGATGCGGTGGCCGTTCTCGTCGCTTTCGCAATCCTCGGCACCCGCTTCAATGGCGGCTTCCATCACGGTGTCTGCATCGCCCGCGTCGGCGCCATAGATCACTTCGCCCTTCCGGTCGAACATAAAGCCCACCGAACCGGTTTCGCCCAGGTTGCCGCCGTTCTTGGTAAAGGTCGAGCGCACGGTCGACGCAGTCCGGTTCTTGTTATCGGTCATGGTTTCGACGATGACGGCGACACCATTGGGGCCATAGCCTCATACCGGATCTCGTCATAGTTTTCGGCGTCACCGCCCTGCGACTTCTTGATCGCGCGTTCGATCACGTCCTTCGGGGACCGAGCTTGACTTGGCCTCTTTCACGGCCAGACGCAGACGCGGGTTTTTCTCGGGATCCGGGTCGCCCATTTTGGCGGCCACGGTGATCTCTTTTGCGAGTTTCGAAAACAGTTTCGAGCGCAGCTTGTCCTGGCGACCTTTGCGGTGCTGGATGTTTGCCCATTTTGAGTGGCCAGCCATGGCGACCTCCGACTAAATTCTTCGTTCGAGGTTCAATAGCCCATGGGGCGGACAAGGGGCAAGGGGGGCCTAGGGCTTGTAGGCCGCGTTTTCCTGCCAGCCTCGATGCCCAGTCTGCAAAACGGACACGTTTTCGCGCCCGGCGACTCGAAGCGCGAACATCGCCTGCGAGGAAATGGTGCCGGTGTTGCAATAGACGATCACCTTGCGGTCGGTCGGAATCTCGTCGATCCGGTCCAACACCTCGCGCCATTCAATATTGATCGCGCTGGGGGATATGGGGCCTCGGCAAATTGCTCTGCGTCACGGACATCAATGAACAGGACCGCGTTGAATACACCTTCGTCGATCTGCTGGGGCAGAATGATCCCGGCTTCGTATTCCGTGAACATCATGTATTCCTGCATGCCCTCGATCGCGGCGTCATTGGCACGCGCAGGCAAGGCCATCAGGCAAGCACGGCGGTCAGGGCTATGAGTCGGGTCATGGGGGCTCCGTCAGGCATTCGCGTTTCGGAATATATACCCTATCGCACCGGACAGCGCCAGCCGCGGCACCCGATTACGCGCGTTCGTCCTTGGGCGAACCCATCACCACATGGGTCACCAACTGATGCACTTGCGGCAGCGTGCCCAGCTTGTCGGTGTGAAAGCGCTTGTAGGCGATCAGGTCTTCGGCCTCGACCCGCAGCAGATATTCGACGGTGCCCGTGATGTTGTGACACTCGCGCACCTCGTCATACAGCGCCACGGCCCGTTCGAACCCTTCCTGCGCCTCTTTGGTGTGATCGTTCAGGCCAACCGTGACATAGGCCACAAAGCCCACGCCCATCGCGACCGGGTCGAGCACAGCCCGATAGCCGGTGATCACGCCGCTGCGTTCCAGCTCTTGCACGCGCCGTAGACAGGCAGAGGGCGACAGGCCCACGCGATCCGCCAGTTCAGTATTGGGCAAGCGGCCGTCTTTCGACAACTCGCGCAATATTCGTTGATTTATGTGATCATTCTTCACCATTAGTTGTGCTTTTATCCGATATCTGCGCAACTTTGCAATCTCACGGCGCAAATATTGCGCAACAATCCCTTCCATGACTTATGACCTCCTCTTCGCGCTTGTCGCCTTTGCTTTTGTGTCGTCCATTACGCCGGGACCAAACAACCTGATGCTTATGGCGTCGGGAGCGAATTTCGGCTTTGCCCGCACCATCGCATATGCTGGGTGTGGCGCTGGGATTCACACTGATGGTCGTGCTGGTTGGCGCGGGGCTGATGCAACTTTTCGACCTTTACCCGGTCAGCTACTCGGTGCTGAAGGCGGGCAGCGTGGCCTACCTTTTGTGGCTCGCGTGGAAAATCGTCCGCGCGTCCGAGCCGGGTACGGGTAAGGCGGGCGGCACACCGATGACCTTTCTGCAAGCTTCGGCCTTTCAATGGGTGAACCCGAAGGCCTGGGCGATGGCCCTGACCGCGATCAGTGTTTACGCTCCGACGCGCGACATGGGGGCCGTCTTGATGGTGGCCGTAATCTTTGGCGCGGTGAACTTGCCGTCGGTGTCCACCTGGACCGTTCTGGGGCAGAAAATCCGCGTGATCCTGACCAACCCCGCACGGCTGCGCGCTTTTAACATCACCATGGCCCTGCTGCTTGTTGCCACGCTTTTCCCCGTAATCTACGGGTGACGTGCACGCGCCCACGCGCTACTTCTGGGACATGACAACAGATCAGATCATTCTCTTTTCGCTTTTTGGTGCCGTGTTCGGCCTACTGCTTTGGGGCCGCTTTCGCTATGATATCGTGGCCTTTTCCGCACTTTTGCTGGGGGTCGTCCTTGGCGTCGTCCCCACGAAAGAGGCGTTTTCCGGCTTTGGCCACCCCGCCACACTGGTCGTCGCGCTGGTCTTAGTCGTGTCTGCTGGGCTGGTACGCTCGGGCGCCGTCTTTCTGATCACCCGCACTCTGGTCGATGCCTCGCGATCCTTGGGCGCGCATATCGCCCTGATGGGCGCCATCGGCGGCGTGCTGTCAGCTTCATGAACAACGTCGCGGCCCTTGCCCTTCTGATGCCCGTCGACATCCAGACCGCCCGAAAAGCCGCCCGCCCCGTGGGGCTCAGCCTCATGCCCCTGTCCTTCGCCACAATCCTTGGTGGCATGGTCACACTGATCGGCACGCCCCCCAACATCATCATTGCCTCGATCCGCGAGGACGCCTTGGGCGAACCCTTCAAGATGTTCGACTTCGCCCCCGTGGGCGGCGTCACCGCCATCGCGGGCCTGATCTTCGTGGCGCTGATTGGTTGGCGACTGATCCCTCAACCGGACGCGGATAAAAACGGATCCAACCCAATGGACGAGTTCAGCCAGTATGTGGCCGAACTGACCGTGCCCGAGGATTCAAAGCATATTGGAAAGCGCCTGAAAGAGCTGTTGAACGATGCCGAGAAGAATGATGTCGCGATCCTTGGTCTGGTACGTGACGGTTCGCGCCGCTATGGCACCCAGCGCGGCACCATGCTTCGGGCACATGACGCGTTGGTGCTGGAAGCCACGCCCCGAGGCTTTGGACGAATTCCGCGCGGCCCTTGGGCTGGCCTTTGCCGAAACCCACCGCGAAGAGAAGCTGAAAGCCGAGGGCGAGGGTCTATCGAAGATCGAGGTCGTCGTCCCCGAGAACGCCCGGATTGCCGGCAGGACCGCGCAATCGATTGGTTTGAACTGGCGTCAAAGCTCGGTCCTGATGGGTATTTCGCGGGCGGGCAAGAAGATCACCAAGCAGGTCCGCAAAACCGAGGTTCATCCGGGTGACATCCTATTGCTTCTAGTCCCGCAAGGCAGAGAAGCAGATGTGACCGAATGGCTGGGCTGCCTTCCGCTGGCGGAACGCGGGCTAACGGTCACACGGGACGAAAAGGTCTGGCTGGCCATCGGCCTATTCGCGGCTGCCGTTGCTGCCGCAAGCTTTGGCCTGATCTATCTACCGGTGGCCTTGGGGCTTGTCGTGATCGGATACGTGCTGGCCAAGATCATCCCCCTGTCCGAACTCTACACCCATATCGAATGGCCCGTCGTGGTGCTGCTCGGCTCGATGATCCCCTTGGGGGCCGCGCTTGAGGCCTCTGGCGGGACCGAGCTGATCGCCGGTACGTTGGTCGGGATAACCGAAGGCCTGCCTGCATGGGCGGTTCTGACCGTGTTGATGATCGTCACCATGACGCTGTCGGACGTTTTGAACAACACCGCGACCACCATCGTCGCCGCGCCCGTGGGAATCCAGATGGCACATGCGTTGGACAAGAACCCCGACCCGTTCCTAATGGCCGTGGCCATTGCGGCCTCCTGCGCGTTCCTGACCCCCATTGGCACAAGAACAACACGCTGATCCTTGGCCCCGGTGGCTATAAGTTCGGGGATTACTGGCGTATGGGACTGCCACTAGAGATCCTCGTCGTCGCGGTGTCGATCCCCGCGATTCTGGTGTTCTGGCCGCTATAGCAGATCGGGCGCCGGGGTCTGCTCCATCCACTCATTGATGGCCGCGACCAAATCGCCCTGCCAACTGTCCCGCGTCAGACCGGGGATATGCGCCTGCTGCCCGTCCCGCGTCACGTCCCGGATCGCGTGTTTGAACAGATAGAACTGATGCAGATCGGGCGTCTCGTGATCAAACCAAAGGCGCGAGACCTTCTTTAGCGCGTCGAAGTCGTCACCCCTGGCGGCGAGAATATCCCCCAGATGCATCCGCGCCAGCCACCGCGTGGCGCTGTCGGGGGTGTCGGGTGTGGATAGACACAAATTTCGCACGGCATCGCGGATCAAGTCGGACAACTCGCCCCAATGCGCCGGGCTTGGCAGGTCTGCCAGTGTGTAAAGCGCGCCGCTTTCAATTGCGCGTGCGGCGACCTCTTGATGAGGATCCCCTGCCTCAACGCCCGCCGCCCATGACAAGACGTCGTCCGCCCAATCCTGCGCCGGGCCATCTACATCGAAATTCAGCGCCCAACGCCCCAGCAGCAGCAGGGACGCGCGTTCGGGAAAGATGGGCGGCGCCACTTACAGCGGCCAGATGAACGGGATCAAGGCCGAGGCCAGAATGCCCACCGACAGGTTCAGCGGGATCCCCACCTTCAGGAAGTCCGAGAACTTGTAGCCCCCCGGTCCATACACCAGCGTGTTGGTCTGATAGCCAATCGGCGTCGCAAAACTGGCCGAGGCTGCGACCATCACCGCCACCACCAGCGGGCGCGGATCCAAGCCCAGCGCCGTTGCCAGCCCGATGGCGATGGGGGTCACCACCACCGCCACAGCATTGTTCGATACAAGCTCGGTCAGGACCGAAGTCAGCAGATAAATCGCCCAGACGATCAAGAAGGGTGGCAGCTTGCCCAGAAGCGGCGCAATTCCTTCGGCAATCAGCGCCACCGCGCCTGAGTTCTCCAGCGCGGCCCCGATACCCAGCATCGAGAAGATCAGCACCAGAAGGCGGCCATCTACCGCCCCGAATGCCTCGTCCGCATCGATGCAGCGCGTCAGCAGCACCACGGCCACGGCCAGGACGGCCAACAGGAAAATCGGCGCAACGCCAAAACCGGCCAAAGCAACGAGACCAAACAGGACGGCCACGGCGATCGGCGCATGGCCTCGACGATATTCACGGTCCGACGGCGCGGTCACATCGACCAAATCCATATCTTGCGCCAGACGCTGGATGTCTTCAGGCGCCCCTTCCAGCAAAAGCGTATCGCCCACACGCACCACCAGTTCATCCAACTGGCGGCCGATATTCTGGTTCTTGCGGTGCACGGCCAGCGGATAGACACCATATCGACGACGCAGGCGCATCCGGCCCCAGCTGCTTGCCGACCATCTTACAGCCCCGGAGAAATCAGCACTTCAACCGTGGTCGTCTCCACCGCCGAAACCTGATCCACGCGCTTCAAGCTTTTGGTGCGCTGAAGGCTCAGAAGCTCGGTCATCGCAGTCCGCAGAACGACCCGGTCACCAAGCTGAAGCGTCACGCCTTCCAGATTGCGCCGAAGCGAGGTATCGCCGCGCACCACGTCCACCAGCCGTACGCCTTCGCGCTTGAACAGTTGAACCCCGTTCACTTCGCGTCCGATCAGGTTGGATTCCGGTGGGATCACCGCCTCTGTAAAGAATTTCTTACGGGATCTGTCGGACAGAAGCGTGGCCATGCTGTCACGATCCGGCAGGATCTTTGGGGCAATGAAACGCAGGTAAATCATGCCCCAGGCGACCAGAACGATGCCTAAAGGGGTGACTTCAAAAATCGTAAACGGCTCAAGCCCGCCCTCTCGCGCGACACCATCGACCAGAAGGTTGGTGGACGTCCCGATCAGCGTCAGCGTGCCCCCCAAAATGGCCCCATAACTCAGCGGGATCAGCAATTTCGAGGCCGATTGGCCGATCTTCTTGGCCAGCTGGATAAAGACCGGGATCATCACGACAACCACCGGCGTGTTGGACACCACCGCGGACGAGATCACGACAAAGCCCATCAAAGCGGCCAGAGCCATCATCGGACTGTGTTCAGCCTTTTTCTCGGCAATTTGCGTGAACCACTGAAGCGCGCCCGTGCGCACCAGCGATCCCATCACGATGAACATCGCTGCAATCGTCCACGGGGCCGGGTTCGACAGAACCTCGAGCGCGCTTTCATAGTCCAAAATGCCCATGACCAGCATGATCGAGACACCGCCAATGGCGACGACTTCAGTCGGGAAACTTTCGCGCAGGAACAGGACGAACATCCCGCCTACTGTCATCAGGGCAATCACCGCCTGTGTGGTGGCGCTGAACTCGAATAAACCCATGCAATATCCCCGTTTAAACGCTTGGACCAGTTTTGCCCTGCGCATCTGTCATGGGCAAGCACGGTTTTGCGATTGGACGGATTTTGGCAGATGCCTCAGCCTGCATCCAAGGGCGAGGATTGTGCCAACCGCCCCCCATTGCGCACCATTTGCACCCGCGTGGCCTTGCCGGTGCGATCATCGGTTTCGATATACAGACCCGACAGCGTCGCCTCGCCTTCGGCTGGGGGTGAAACGGCCCTTTGCCATGCCGGTCACGAAGCGGCGCATGGGCTCTTCCTTCTGCATGCCGATCACACTGTTATAATCGCCACACATCCCGCATCCGCCATGAACGCGGTGCCTTTGGTCAGAATTTGCGCGTCACCCGTCGGGACATGCGTATGCGTGCCCACTACCACGCTGGCACGCCCGTCGCACCAATGGCCGATTGCCATCTTCTCGGATGTGGCTTCGCAATGAATGTCGACAAGCGACGCCTGCACGGCTCCACCAAGCGTATGCCGCTTCAGCACCAGATCCACGGCCGAGAACGGATCATCATAGGCGCGTTTCATAAAGACCTGACCCAGCACCTGCGTGACCAAAATCTTGCGCCCACGCGTATCCGCAAAGACACGTGCTCCCACTCCAGGGCATTCCTTGGCATAGTTCAGGGGGCGAATGATGCGCTTTTCCTGTTCGCAGAAGCTTAGCATATCGCGCTGGTCAAACGCGTGATCGCCAAGGGTGATCACGTCCACACCTGCCTCCAGCAGCGTCTTCGCATGACCCGCATTCAGCCCATGACCGCTGGTGGCGTTCTCGCCATTGGCTACGACGAAGTCGAGCTTCCAGTCGTTGCGCAGCGCTTTCAGCCGCTCGGTTACCGCACGCCGTCCGGCGCGCCCCATGATGTCACCAAGAAAGAGTATTTTCATGGGACTAGCCTAGGCGGCTTTCGCACCAAGGGCAAGAGGGGCAAAGCCCCTACTGGCTCACATCGTGAGTCCTAGAACCAAGTCACCCCTTCGTCGGTCACGATCGCATCCAAAGGCTGATCGGTGGGTTCCAGCGGCAGACCGTCGGCCTCTTGTGCAGAATATGCATAACCAATAGCCAAGGTCGGTCGTTCAGCCCGCAGCCCTTCCAGCGTGCGGTCATAGAAACCGCCGCCATAGCCAAGACGCCCGCCCTTGCGGTCAAAAGCCACCAACGGGACAACCACCACCTCGGGCGTGATGAACTCTAGCGTGGCTGGCACTTGCGCACCGAAAGGCCCATCCACCATGTCGCTGTCCGGGCGCCAGTTGGCGAATTTCAGAGGCTTCCCCGCGCCCGTAATATACGGAACGCCAATCGTTGACCACGCCGCCATCGCGGCCATCGCGGGCAGCGGATTGATCTCGGTCCGGATGGGCATATAGCCCGCCATCGCCTTACCCTTATGGTCATTCAAAACGGAAATCAGATGCGCCACGCCCAGCGACGAGCGTGCTTCGGAATGCGCCTCTTTGCGGCGGGCAAAGGCAGCTTTACGGGCGGCCGCTTTCACGGCAGTCAGGTCGGTCATGTCGGGATCCAGTCAGGGTCGTCAGATCAGCAATACGGCGGCAAGGCCAAGGAAGGCGAAGAACCCCACGACATCCGTCACCGTGGTCACGAACGCACCCGAGGCCAATGCCGGGTCAATATCCATTCGGTCCAGCACCACCGGATGATAACGCCTGCAAGACCTGCGATCACAAGGTTCACGACCATCGCCACGCTGATCACGACACCCAGCAGCGGCGTGCCGAACCAGATGACGCCTACGATGCCCATGACCACCGCAAAGACGATCCCATTGACCAGCCCAACGGCAGCTTCACGCCAGATCACACGCCACAGGTTCGCGGAAGTAAGGTCTTTTGTGGCAATGGCTCGCACGGCCACAGTCAGGGATTGGGTGCCCGCATTACCCCCCATCGAAGCAACGATGGGCATAAGCACCGCCAGCGCGACGAACTGGGTGATCACTTCGTCAAATTGCGCAATCACCAGCGACGCAAGAATCGAGGTCACAAGGTTCACCGCCAGCCACGGAAAGCGGCGCTTTGTGGTTTCCACAATCTTATCGGACAGCGAGCTTTCCTCGCCCACACCAGCCAGACGAAGGATGTCTTCTTCGTGTTCTTCATCCAGAATGACCATCGCGTCATCAATGGTGATGACACCGACCAGACGGTCATCCGCGTCCACGACAGGGGCGGAAATCAGGTGGTACTGGTTGAACGCATAGGCGACCTCGCCCCTCGTCTTGCAGGACGGGGATGGTGCGGAAACTGTCTTCAGTCAGCGAGGTCATGGGCACCTCGCGTGCGCTGCCCCATCAAGCGGCCCCAAGGTGACATAGCCGGTCGGGCGCATACGCGGATCGACCAAAATCACGTGATAGAACTGTTCGGGGCAGATCATCCTGAGCGCGTAGGAAATCAATCGTCTGTCCCACGTTCCAGTGATCGGGGCGCCACGACCAGCTCGCGCTGCATCAGACGACCTGCGGACTCCTCGGGATAAGACAGAGACTGCTCGACCACCACCCGGTCATCGTCGTCCAGAGCCTCCAGAACGGCTTCTGTCTGCGGATCGTCCAGATCCTCGATCAGGTCAACGACGTCATCCGTTTCCAGATCCCGCACGGCCACGGCCAGAACCTCTGGATCCATCGCGTGGACCACTTTTTCGCGCAGGCGTTCATCCAATTCAGACAGCACTTCGCCGTCGAATTCAGTACCATATAGGCGCACGAACGTGTCGCGCTCGTCTTCCGGCAACTGTTCAACAAGGTCAGCGATGTCAGCGGCATGCAGCGGCTCAAGCAAGGCCTGAAGCGCGGGGCCATCCTCTGCATCCAGTGCATCGCGTACAGGGCCAAATGTTTCGCGATCCAGCTCGTAGTCACCTTCTTCGGGCGTATCGTCGATATAGTGATCATCCAGCATCGCGCGCCCTCCGTCCGTTGGTTGGCCTGACCATAGGCCAAGCCATCCCACAAGTGAACCGGCAGAAAGACGTTGAACAGGTGAAATTCGCGGCCTACCGTGAACGACGGCGATAACGGAGGTCCTCATGGAACTGCTTCTGGGACAGGTTCTTCAATTCAACCACACCCCGTTCGAGGGGCGCCCCAAGGACTCGGCCACGCATATTCGGCGCGGTGCGATTCTGATTCAGGGCGGATTGATCACCAATGTAGGCGAAGCAGACACCCTGCGCGCCCAGCACCCCGAGGCCCGCGTGATCGATATGGGGGACGCGCTGTTGTCCCCCGGCTTCGTCGACACGCATGTGCACTATCCCCAAACCGCCATTATTGCGTCGTGGGGTAAGCGGCTGATCGACTGGCTGAACAGCTATACTTTCCCCGAAGAAAGCCGGTTTGGAGACGCGGGCCACGCCGCCCAAATCGCCGAGACCTACTTCGACCTCGTGACCGCGGCGGGCACCACCACAACGGTCAGCTATTGCACCATTCACCCGGAAAGCGTGGATGCGTATTTCACCGCGGCGCAGGCGCGCGGACTTCGGGTACTGGGCGGCAAGACCTGCATGGACCGGAACGCGCCGGACAATCTGCGCGATACGGCGCAGTCAGCCTATGACGATAGCAAAGCCCTGCTGGAACGCTGGCACGGGCAAGACCGTCTGTCCTATGTAATAACGCCGCGCTTCGCCCCGACCTCGACCCCCCAACAGCTGGAAGCCTTGGGTGCGCTCTGGTCCGAGAACCCGGACCTGTTGATGCAGACCCCATATCAGCGAGCAGCACGAGGAAATTGCGTGGGTCGCGGACCTTTTCCCCCGACGCGCGCGACTATCTGGATGTGTACGAGAAGTTCGGCTTGGTGGGTAAAGGCGCCCTGCTGGGCCACGCGATCCACCTGACCGAACGCGAGCGCGACCGGATCCAAGAACTGGAAGCAAGTCTGATCCACTGCCCCACCTCGAACATGTTTATCGGCTCGGGCCTTTTTGACATGCAGGGTTGATGGCACAGGGCCACCGGATCGGGTTGGCATCCGACACGGGCGGCGGGTCCAGCTTCTCGATGCTGCGCACCATGGCGGCGGCCTATGAGGTTGGGGCAGCTGTCCGGCACAGCGCTGCACCCGGCACAGCTGTGGTGGCTGGCGACCGCAGGGTCCGCCGCGTCAATCCATCTGGATGACAAGATCGGGCGTCTGGCCCCGGGATACGAGGCCGACATCATCGCAGTCGATCTGGCATCAACCCCCGCCATCGCCCAGCGCGCGGCGCGGGCCGAAACCATTTGGGAAGCCATCTTCAACCATCATGATGGGGATGATCGCGCGATTTCGGCTGTTTGGGCCAGAGGCCGGAAGATCAAATAACGATCAGACCTTCGACAACACTTCCAGCGCCTGCGCGTGAAGCTCGGCATTGGCGGCAGCCACGACGCGGCCACCCTGATGGACCGGGGTTGCCCTGCCAGTCGGTGACGATACCGCCCGCGGCCTCGATCACCGCGATCGGGGCCTGAACATCATAAGATTGCAGCCCCGCTTCGATCACCATGTCGACCTGCCCGGCAGCAACCAGACCATAGGCGTAGCAGTCCATCCCATAACGTGTCAGCTTGGCCTGGCGCGCCACGGCATGAAATGCCTCGCTTCTTCGGCGGTTCCGACTTCCGGGAAGGTAGTGAACAGGATCGCGTCCGACAGATCACGGGTCGCGCGGGTTTTCAACGCGCGTCTCCCCTGCGGTCCTTCGACCCAAGCCTCGCCAAAGCCGCCAAGGAACCGTTCCTTGATGTAGGGTTGGTCGATAATGCCCAAATGCGGACCGGTCTCTGGACCAACGGCAATCAGCACACCCCATGTCGGCGTGCCCGACAGGAAGCCGCGTGTGCCGTCAATCGGGTCCAGCACCCATGTCAGGCCACTGGTGCCCTCCTTCGCGCCGAACTCTTCTCCAAAGATCGCATCCTCGGGGCGCAGCTCTGCCAGAAGTTCACGCATGACTTTTTCGGCCGCCCCGATCCCCTTCGGTGACCGGATCAAAGCCTTCTACAAGCTTGTTGTCCGCCGTCAGATCTGATGATCGAAAGTATGGAAGAACCGCCTCACGCGCCGCATCCGCCAAAGCGTTTGCCACGCGAATAAGGTCAGTCTGAGTGTTTGCGTCCAACGTCTGCATCGCCGATCCCCTCTTGCTCGTACCAAGCGCGGTATCAGCGATGCCCAAGTCACGTCAAGCGTCAGGCGACGTCCGACAACACACGCGCCAGTTCGAACAGTCGGCGGCGCTGGTTTTCTGGAATGGCATAATAGCTGCGCACCAGATCCAGCGCTTCCTTATCTGCAAGGATATCTCCCGGCATCGATGCGCCGTTCATATCGTCCGCGTGGCTTTCCAATCCTTCGAAAAAGAAGCTGACTGGAACGGACAGAGCCGCAGCAATGTCCCAAAGTCGCGACGCCGAGACACGGTTCATGCCGGTTTCGTATTTCTGAATTTGTTGGAACTTGATTCCGACTTTCTCGGCCAATTGATGCTGAGTCATACCCACCATCCAACGCCGATGGCGTACTCGTTTGCCTACATGGACATCCACAGGATGCTTCATACAACAACTCCTCGTTAACACGCTGCTAAGCAGCCCTACATACTTCCTACACATCAGTCGCCGCGTCAGCGAATGAACAAAGACTCAAAGTCAAGCACACGGACAAAAGCAAGCGGCGAGTACAAGAAGTCTCTCACCACCCTTGCGAGTAAGTCCTCGCATTACCTGCGCGCATAGGCTGTCTAACACATTCAACTAAGCATTGCAATTTAACCGGTAGATCAGCTTTGGAAGAAGATGGGCCGTGACCCCCTCGATTTTATTTCATCACCACGTTACATCACGGGCAGGAGGCCCCATGAGAACATTTCGCGTTACAGAACTTGGCAAACGCCCTGCATTGACAGACCAGCAGCCCTTGCCCGTCGACCCCGGTCAGGCGCGCGTGGATATCCGCGCGTGCGGCTTGAACTTCGCCGACCTTCTGATGACCAAAGGCAGCTATCAGGACACGCCAGAGGTCCCGTTTTCCCTTGGGATGGAGCCCGCCGGCATCGTGACCGAACTTGGGCCAGAGACCGATGGCCCTGCCGTCGGTACGCGCGTTGTGGTGTTTTCCGGTAAGGACGGGCTGGCAGACGAAGGCGTTTTCCCGGCCGATCGCTGCCTTCCCCTGCCCGACAATATGAGCTTCGAGGACGCCGCGGCGTTCCAGATCGCCTATGGCACAAGCCACGTCGCGCTGGATTACAAAGCCCGCCTTCAACCCGGCGAGACCCTTCTGGTGCTCGGTGCGGCCGGCGGCGTTGGCCTGACGGCTGTCGAAATCGGCAAGGTGATGGGCGCGCGGGTCATCGCCTGCGCACGTGGGGCTGATAAGCTTGAGATCTGCAAACGTGCAGGTGCGGATCATGTGATCGACAGCACCACCCAAGACATCCGCGAGGTCGTGAAAGCGCTTGGTGGCGCAGACGTGGTCTATGATGCCGTCGGTGGTGAACAGGGCGAGGCCGCGTTCCGCGCCACCAACCCAGACGGGCGGTTCCTGTATATCGGCTTTGCCTCGGGCGACATGCCCAATCTGAAACCCAACCACATGCTGGTGAAGAACATCACAGCGATTGGGCTGTATTGGGGTGGCTATCTGAAGTTCAAACCCCGAGGTTCTGACCGATAGCCTGCGTCAGCTTCTGGACTGGTATGCGGACGGCAAGATCCAACCACATGTCAGCCACACCCTGCCGCTGGACCAAGCCGAGGACGCGCTGGAGCTTCTGCGCAGCCGCAAGTCCACGGGCAAGGTGGTGGTCACGATGGAGCCAAACAGCTAAGCCCCAGAACAGGCCTTACAGTTCGTCAAACGCGCGCCGGATCATGTCCAGAAGCTCGTCCATCGCCTGATTGCCGCTTTTGGCGGCATACATATTCACCTGCGTCACCGCGAGGTCCGGCAGCGCGCCGCCGTGATCAACCACGACCAAATCACTGCGCACCGTGCCTTCGATCACCGCATGAACGGCAAGATCCGCCGACAAGGATGCTCGATGGTGCGCGTCGAATCGCTTTCGACGGCCATTTCCCATGGGATGCCTGCCTCGTCCAACGCCTGCTGCACCTCTTTGCGGAAGATGCAGTTATGCTCGAACGCCAAGCGCAAGGGGCGCTGCCGCCACGCCTGCCCACCCGGCGCGCCGACCCAGACCAAGGGAAGCGCGGTCAAGGTCTCGCCGCCCGCATCCATCTCTTCTTCCGTGGTCAGGATCGCATCACATTCCCCGCGCGCGAACATCGCCTTCAACCGGCTGGTATAGGACGAGATCAACTGAACCCGCATCCGCGGATAGGCCGCATGGAACTGGCGCAACACCTTGGGAATCGCGGGATAGACGACGTCAGCAGGCACGCCCAAGACGACTTCGCCCTCGAAAGCTTGGTCGGTCAGGCGCGAATACACCTCGTCATTCAGACGCAGAATGCGGCGCGCATAGCCCAGCAGCTGCTCTCCGTCTGCGGTCAAGGACACGCCGCGCCCTGAACGGTCCAAGAGCGGACGTCCGAGGCTCTCTTCAAGACGTTTCAACTGCATGGACACTGCGGATTGCGTCAGATGCAGAAGTCCAGCAGCGCGCGTAACTCCGCCCGCATCGGCGACGGTGGCAAAACTGCGCAGGGCAGTCAGATCAAGATTGCGCGGCATATCACTCCTCGTGATGATTCATTACAAAATCATTCATTTTACTTATCTATCGAGCTCAAGCATAACAATCACGAAATTTGATGCAACACACATCATTCATCGCAAACACGAAGGAGAGACGAGATGACCGCCGTAACCTGCACCAATGCCCCCGCCGCAAAACGCAGCTTCTCGCTGCTGACATGGATTGCAACCGCTGTTGAAACCCGCCGCGAGCGCGTGGCCCTTTCTCAGTTGGACGCCCCATCGCCTGAACGATCTGGGCCTATCTATTGAGCAGGCACAGCGCGAAGCCGACCGCCCGATCTGGGACGTGCCTTCGCACTGGCAATACTGACCAGTTCACGCCGTTAAGCTCTTGAAAATTGCGCCGCCCTTGCCAATATATCGGTCAAGGGCGGTTTTCTTTTGGGAAACCGCAACAATAAGTTTGCTTGGAGGTCTCAATGGCTGAGTTTGACACGATTCGCGCAGGTGCCGGCACGCGCGCCGCGATCGACGAAGGGCTGCGCGCCCACATGAACAAAGTATACGGCACCATGTCGGTAGGTCTTCTTCTGACCTTCGCCGCTGCTTGGGCCGTTGGCAACAATGCCGCGATGATGGAGACGCTGTTCACCGGCTTCACCCGCTACATCGTGATGTTTGCCCCGCTGATCATGGTCTTTGCCTTTGGCGCAATGATCAACGCCTGTCTGCCGCTGGCGCACAGCTGTTCTTCTACACCTTCTCGGCTGTGATGGGCATCTCGCTGGCCTATATTTTCGTGATCTTCACCGGCGTGTCGATCGCGCAGACCTTCTTGGTCACCGCCATCGCCTTCGCGGGTCTCAGCCTTTACGGCTACACGACCAAGCGCGACCTTGGACCGATGGGTGCTTTCCTGATCATGGGTCTGATCGGCATCATCGTCGCTTCGATCGTGAACATCTTCATCGGTTCGTCGATGATCCACTTCGCCATCTCGGTGATCGGCGTTCTGATCTTTGCTGGCCTGACCGCCTATGACACCCAGAAAATTAAGACCGACTACATCGCACACGCCCACGCTATGGACAGCGAATGGCTGGCGAAATCCGCAATCATGGGCGCGCTGAGCCTGTATCTGGACTTCATCAACCTGTTCATGTTCCTGCTGCAGTTCCTGGGCAACCGCGAGTGATCATGACACGTTGACGTGTTATAAGGGCCGGTCCTCGTGACCGGCCTTTTTTTGTTCCGCTAGAGTGATCCTATGAATCGGTTGTTCGAAAACATCGCGAAGCTCATCCTCAGCCCACTGCTGACCGCGCAGGCGTTGAAGGTGCGCAAGACGGCCACGCTGCTGCCTGAGCCCCCCGGGCATCGTTTCGGAGCGCAGGGCACCGGCCCCAACCTATCGCTCTTGATCGTGGGCGACAGCTCTGCCTCGGGGGTGGGTGCGCCGCATCAGTCCGAGGCACTGTCGGGGCAGCTCGTCAGTGCGCTTGGCACATCGTATCACGTTAGATGGCGCCTGTTGGCCCGCACTGGATCGACAACCCGCACAACCCTGCCCCTGCTGAAATCCCAGATGCCCGAGCAAACCGACATCGTGCTGGTGGTTCTGGGGGTAAATGACGTGACCAGCCAGACACCGCTCTATCGCCTGCTCGCGTGCCGGGCCTAGCTCTACACGCTCTTGTTCGAGAAATGGGGCGCAAAACGCGTCATCGCCACCGGCATTCCTCCGATAGATCGTTTCCCGCTGCTGCCCAATCCCCTGCGCTGGTTTCTTGGGCTTCAAGCACGCCGTTTTGACCGCGCCCTTGCCGAGCAAGCGGCATCTATGGGGGTGGACTACTTGCCCTTCGATGTGCCGCTAACACTCGAGATGATGGCTACGGATGGATTCCATCCCGGACCCAATGCCTATTACCTGCTGGGACGTAAAGTGGCGGCACACATCCTGCACCGCGAAGCGTAAACGAAAAAAGCCGCCCCAAGGGGACGGCTCTTTACCCAAAGAATGGCGATCTTACTTGATCTTGCCTTCTTTGTATTCAACGTGCTTGCGCACAACCGGGTCGTACTTTTTGACAACCATCTTTTCGGTCATGGTGCGTGCGTTTTTCTTGGTCACATAGAAGTGGCCGGTATCCGCGGTCGAGTTCAGGCGGATTTTGATTGTGGTCGGCTTCGCCATAACAACAGCTCCTATCGGGCGGGCGCAAGCGCCCGGCGTAAATCTCTGGAACCCGCCTTTTAGCGCCATTCCAACCCGAGTCAACCGCAAAGCAAAGGATTCCCCCGCCCTGCTGCCTTTTCTTGTCACAAATATCCCCGCCGGAGGCCTAAATCCTTGAAACCTGCAAGAATCATATGCGCGGACGGCCTGTAAGCCGGATTCTGTCCCGGTGTTGCCACCATGGATGACCATTCCTCTAGACCTGCTGTTACCAACAGGTTCAAGCTGCCAACCCGGATCTGCTCGGGGCAAGACACCCCTGGGGTTACCCCCGCGCGATCCCTATTAGGCATTGCTCCCGGTGGGGCTTGCCGTGCCGCCGCTGTTGCCAGAAGCGCGGTGGGCTCTTACTCCACCGTTTCACCATAACCCGCGCATGCGCAGGCTGTCTGTTCTCTGTGGCGCTTTCCCTCGGGTTTCCCCGGCCGGGCGTTACCCGGCACCGTTGCCTTGTGGAGTCCGGACTTTCCTCGCGTCACGAAGGGGC
>LLEO01000040.1_pt1 | contig 25287 bp, 35 predicted proteins | sample 595861 | NCBI WGS metagenome assembly LLEO01 (sample SAMN02919315, study PRJNA255460) | bioreactor metagenome | biome: chemostat; feature: culture 2012_25.1; material: sediment; isolation source: day35 25degC chemostat 2012 inoculated with Wadden Sea sediment taken from... | place: Germany: Bremen ... | reverse complement strand
GGGCTTCACCCAGCGGCCAGACCCCCGATGACCGCGACGTGGTCATTGTCGAACGCTGGCTTTGAGAAGGGATCGAGGGAGGAAACCGAATGCTATCTATCATTTCGCACGCCGAATGTCGTGACCACGACGCCGGGCCATTGCACCCAGAAAGCAAGGCGCGGCTGGATGCGATCAACAACCAGTTGATCATGTCGGGCATGGATTATGTGGTGCGCCATCACGATGCGCCGCTGGTCACCCGCGAGCAGCTAGAGCGCGTGCATGACAGTGCCTATCTGGACCGCGTCTATGCGTTGGCACCAGGACAGGGCATGGAAAGCGTCGAGGTGGACGGGGACACAGTGATGAGCCCCGGCACACTGAAGGCGGCAGAACGGTCCGCCGGATCCGGCTGCATGGGCGTCGATCTGGTCATGTCGAAAGAGGCCAACCCGATCTTCTGCATGGTCCGCCCGCCCGGTCACCACGCGGAAAGCGACAAGGCGATGGGGTTTTGCCTGTTCAACAACATTGCGGTGGCAGCGGCCCATGCGCTTGATGCCTATGGCCTGTCGCGCGTGGCGATCATCGACTTCGACGTGCACCACGGCAATGGTACCGAAGAGATATTCAAGGCGGAACCGCGCGTGCTGTTCTGCTCGAGCTTTCAGCACCCGTTCTATCCCTTCACCGGGCACGAGAAAGAGACCGATAATTTGGTCGACATCCCACTTTCGGCGGGGGCAGGCAGTGCCGAGTTCCGCGAAGCCGTGTCCGGCCACTGGATCCCGCACCTGCGTGACTTCAAGCCGGAATTTGTCTTTATCTCGGCAGGCTTTGACGCCACGTGGCCGACGACATGTCCAGTGTTCAGTTGACGGACGCGGATTACGAATGGGTCACGCGAGAGCTGAAGGCCGTCGCGGATGAATTCGCAGAAGGCCGGATCGTGTCAATGCTGGAAGGCGGGTACGAGCCGGACGTGCTGGCGCGATCGGTCGTGAAACATCTGGATGTATTGCTGGGGTAAGGGGCGTTGCGAGCCTGCGGCTCTCACCCCAGGATATTTGTGGCAAGAAAATGCGAAAGGGTGAAGACCGGGACGGTCAGGTGAACCGGTCCGGGACGATCTTCGCCACGGTGGTTGCCTCAATCTCGGGCGCGCGACCAGCGACAAGATCGGCCAGCAGCTTCGATGCGGCGGGCGAAGTTTGGAACCCGTATCCCCCTTGCCCGGCGCACCAGACAAAGCTGCGGTCCTCGGGTGCGGGGCCTAGCACCAGATTGCGGTCGGGTGCGAAGCTGCGCAGCCCGGCCCAGTTTGAGATCATCCGAGTGACGGGTTTTGTGACCATTGCCTCGTAGCGCGCGAGCCCTTCGGCCAGTACCATGTCATCCGCCCAAGCGTCTTGCGGCTCCATCGGGTCTTCTTCCTCTGGGGAGACGATGAGCGCACCTGCGTCCGGCTTCGCATACCAGCTTTCGCCCGCCCCCATCACCATTGGCCACTTCGACACATCCGTGCCCTCGGGCGCGGCAATTCGTGCCATGGACCGGCGATAGGGGTTGAATGCCGATGGGCTGGATCCCGGCCATGGCCGCCACCTGATCGACCCACGGACCAGCTGCATTGACCAGTGTTTTGCACTGTACCGTCATCTTAGGAGTCGTGACCTCCCACCCGTGGGACAGGCGCGTGATGTCGGTGACTTTCGCGCGTGTGTGCACCTGACCATTCACGCGTATGTCGCGGGCGAAGTTTTGCAGCAGAAGGTCCGTGTCGATGTCCCATCCGTCGGCATGATAGCCCGCACCGATCATTGCGTCAGGATTGAGGATGGGAAACAGATCTAGCGCCTCGTCCGTGGAAAGGGGATCCATCTTCATTGTCACAAGATCATGGGCAAGCTCTTGGTCCTGTCCTTGGCCGCCAACAATCATCAGCCCCCGCGGGGACAGCACGCCACCATTTGCGGTTTCGTGGTATTCGCGCGATGCGAGGTTCAGGGCGATCACGGAGGGAGCGCCATAGGTTGCTTCGTACATCGCTGCTGACCGGCCAGAGGCGTGATAGGCCAGCGCGTCTTCGGCCTCGAGCGCGCAGACGGTACCGAGTTGCGACAGCCGTGCGCCAGCCGAAATCCCGGCGATGCCACCGCCGATAACAACGAAATCATACATTTTCTTCAATCCTGTCTGTCGCGGGCGCGGGTGTTGGTGTCAGTGCGGTCAACCTGTCACGCATTTCTGCGGGCATGTCGAAGGACAGTGCGTCCAGAGACGGCTGCAATTGCTCGAGCGACCGTGCTGACAGAATGGGGGCAGGGCGGGCCGGATGGCTGGCAACCCACGCCACCGCAAGCGTCGCCGGGTGCATGTTCACGTCCTGCGAAATCTCGGGCAAGGCTTCTGCCGCCCTGTGCATCCAGCCAAGACCATAGCGCGCGGCATAGCGGTGATCTTCGGACAAGCGGCCCGTGCCACCCTTTGCGTATTTCCCGGTCAAAAGCCCCCCACCCAGCGGCGAGTATGTCGCGGCGAGGATACCTTCGGAGGCACACATGGCAGAAGCTCGACCTCGGCCTGACGTTTCACAAGGCTGTACATCGGCTGGATCACGTCGATCCGGGTGCCCAGCCGGTGTGCGATCGACTGCGCTTTCATCACCTGCCACGCGGCAAAGTTGGACAGCGCCAGATAGCGGGTTTGTCCGGCCGATTGCAGTTCGGCCAGCAGTTCGATCTGCGCGTCCATTGCGAGGTTCGGGTTGAAGCGGTGCAGATAGAGAACATCCACCGCATCCAGACCCATCCGAGCCCGTGAGGTATCGAATTGCGCCCGCAGTGCCGCGACAGTGTCTGGCGCGTCGTAGCCGATCTTGGTGGCGATGATCAGACGGTCGCGAAGGGGCGCGACAAGCCGCCCGAGGATCGTCTCGGAGGCCCCGCCTGTATAGAGGTTCGCAGTGTCGAAATGAGTGACGCCCGCGTCAATGCAGGCGTCGAACATAACGCGCGCGGCGGCTTCATCTGCCGTCTCACCGAATTGCATGGCGCCAAAGGCAAAGCGGGGGGCGGGGGTGCCATCAAGGGAAATCAGGTCCGTCATGGCGCGACACTGCCACGCGGTTCGGCAAAGGAAAAGACCCCCGCGTGATGCGGGGCCTGATCTTCTTTAATGCGCGCAGCTACAGCGCAATTTGGGGCAGTTACTGCCGTCCGAAATCCTCGGCCGAGATCACGCCGTCGCCGTTGCGATCCTGCTTTGGGAACCACAGATCGACGCCTGCGATGAACTCTTCGCGGGTGACTTTCCCGTCACCATCAAGATCCGCGTTTTCGCGGGTCATCGACATGGCAGCGCTGTGTTCGCCCATGCCCAGACCTTGACCTTGGCCGTGACCTTTACCCTTGCCTTGGCCCTGACCATTGCCTTGACCTTTGCCCTGACCGCCGCCTTGGCCTTGGCCGATCCCGTGTTCTTTCATGTCAGCTTCGCGGGCTTCGTCGAACAGAACATAGTCTTCGGCGCTCAGCACACCGTCATCGTCGGCGTCGAAGGTGGTGAAGATATCGCCACGGCGTTCCCGGGCTTCCTCGATCGAGACCGAGCCGTTTTCGTCCAGATCCCACATTTCGATGAAATGGGCGCCGGGCTGGTTTTGCGCCAGTGCAGGCAGTGCAATTACAAGTGCCGCAGTGGCCAGAAAAGGTGTTGTCTTGCGCATTGTTACGCTCCGTTTGTTGTCCCAATATTCGTATTACGGAATATGAACCGGTTTCCGTCGCGCTTTTTGCATAAAAAAATGCCCCACCTTTCGGCAGGGCATTTCGATGCTTTGTGTAGGGTCGACTAGTTCGACGGGATCTCGGCTTCGATACCTTCTACGTAGAAGCCCATGCCGGCCAGACCATCGTCGCCATAGTCGGAAGCGGTTTCACCGTCTGCCAGCCACGGGGTGCCGTCCTGCTTGTTCAGCGGGCCAGTGAAGGCGTGGTATTCGCCCGAGGCCAGAGCGTCGCGCAGGGCTTCTGCTTCGGCTTTCACGTCAGCCGGTACGGCGTCCGAGATCTCGCCGATGCCAACCATGCCAGCACCGATACCGTCCCAAGTCGAAACGCTTTCCCAAGTGCCGTCCATCACAGCTTGGGTGCGGGCGACATAGTAGGGCCCCAGTTGTCGATGATCGACGATACGCGCGGATGCGGAGCGTAGTCGCCCATGTCCGAAGCCTGACCGAAGGTGATCACGTTGCCAGCTTCCTTGGCGGCTGCTTGCGGCGCGGTCGAGTCGGTGTGCTGCAGGATCACGTCGGCGCCTTGCTCGATCAGAGCTTTGGCTGCGTCGGCTTCCTTGGCCGGATCAAACCAGGTGTAGGCCCAGATGATTTTGAACTGAACGTCCGGGTTTACCTTCTTGGCGTGGATGTATGCAGAGTTGATGCCGCGGATAACTTCCGGGATCGGGAAGGACGCGATGTAACCGATGATGTTCGACTGGGTCATCTTGCCAGCGATGTGACCCTGAACGGCGCGACCTTCATAGAAACGGGCCGAATAGACCGACACGTTGTCCGACTGCTTATAGCCGGTCGCGTGTTCGAATTTCACGTTCGGGAACTTCTCGGCCACGGCCAGGGTGGCGTCCATGAAGCCAAACGAGGTGGTGAAGATCAGGTCAGCACCCGACAAGGCCATCTGCGTGATCGGGCCTTCGGCGTTCGATTCCGATACGCTTTCGACATAGACGGTTTCGACCTTGTCGCCGAACGCGGCTTCAACGGCTTTACGGCCCTGATCATGTTCGTAGGTCCAGCCACCGTCGCCCACCGGGCCGACATAGATGAAGCCGACTTTGGTCTTGTCCTCGGCCATGGCCGCGCCGGCCAGACCGGTGGCCAGAGCCGCCGTTGCCAGAAGTGATTTCAATACACGCATGTTAATCTCCCTTGGTGTCTTGAGCAGAATTATTGGTTTCATCAGCGGCGTCTTCGCGGGCTTCGCGCAGGCGACGCTGGATGTTGGTTTCGCTTTCCAGAAGCGCTGTTGTCACGATGGCAGAGGGCACGGCAATCACGCCCAATCCGATAAACAGAACGAAGGTTGTGAAGATCCGTCCTCCGGCTGTGATCGGGAACATATCGCCGTATCCCACGGTTGTGAAACTGGCGACTGCCCACCACAGGCTGTTGGGAATGGACGAGAAGACTTCCGGCTGTGCGTCATGTTCAAAGATATAAATCCCGACCGCCGAAACATAAAGCATAAGTGCGGCGATGATGCCAAAGATCATAAGCTCGCCCCGGACCTGACGGAAGGCGACCACAAGGCGCTCCATCGCATGGGAACCGCGAAACAGTTTCAAAAGCCGGACGAGGCGTAGAAGACGGAAGGCGCGCACCACCTGCCATTGCGGGGTCAGCAGGGCAATCGCCGGGGCGAAGGCCAGAAAATCGACCAGCCCCCAAAAGCTGAACGCATAGCGCAGCGGGCGCCGAGAGGTGAACAGCCGCAAGACATATTCAGCCCCGAAGACCACCAAAAGCAGCACCTCGAACTTGAACAAAAGCCCGCGCAGATGCTCGGGCAGTTCCGGCATGGTTTCCAGCGCAATCGCGATTGCCGACAGCAGGATCAGTACATCCATCACGCGCGCGACGTTCACACCGCCAAGCGGCTTGTGTCCGTCCAGAATGTCGTGAATGTCGGCTTTGTTCATCAGGGATCCTGCTGGTTAGTGGGTTGCGTGGAATTCACGCCCCCAGAGATCCGGGCGCCCCGTGATTGCCGCGCAGCGAAATCACGACCAGCACAAGGATGGTGATCAGATAGGGGCTCATGGCCAGGATCTCGACCGGGATCGGGACACCGGCGGCCTGAAGGTTCAGCTGCAGGACCGAGATCCCGCCGAAGAGGTATGCACCCAGAAGCACACGCCACGGACGCCAGCTGGCGAAGACCACGATGGCCAGCGCGATCCAGCCCGCGCCTGCGGTCATGCCCTCAACCCACTGGGGCACGCGGACAAGGCTGATATAGGCCCCACCCATCCCCGCACAGGCACCGCCAAAGGCAATCGCCATCAATCGCACGCGGATAACTTTGTAGCCAAGCGCGTGGGCGGCGTTGTGGTTTTCACCGACGCCACGCAGGATCAGGCCCGCCCGGGTGCGTGTCAGTACGTACCATGTCAGTGCGACGATGATCAGGCTGACATAGACCATTGGATCGTGGCGGAACATGATCGGGCCCAGCACGGGAATGTCGGACAGTAGCGGGATTTCCCACTTGGCCATCGTGGGGGCTTTGATGCCCTCATAAGGCTTGCCGATCAGGGCGGACAGCCCGAGCCCGAACAGCGTCAGGCCCAGACCCGTCGCCACTTGGTTTGATTTCAGATACAGCACGAGCACGCCGAACAGCATCGACAGCGCAGCGCCCGCGACCGCAGCCGCAACAAAGCCGATCGAGGGCGCGCCGGTGGTCACACCAATCGCAAAGCCAACCACCGCGCCGGTGATCATCATGCCTTCTACGCCCAGATTCAGCACGCCCGATTTCTCGACCACGCTTCGCCGATTGCTGCCAGAAGGATGGGGGTGGCCGCCACCATGAGCGAGGCCAGAAGCAGAAGCGGGTTGATTTGTCCAAGATCCATCATTTCGCTCCTTCTTGCGCAGCCACCGGCGTTTTCCATCGAACGCGGTAATGAGACAGCATGTCCATCGCCAGTAGGAAGAACATCAGCATCCCTTGGAACATCTGGATTGCGGCACCCGGCAGACCCAGCATCAGTTGGGCCAGTTCTCCGCCAATATAGGTCAGGGCCATCAGCAGCCCTGCCAACAGAATGCCGATCGGATGCAGGCGGCCGAGGAAGGCCACGATGATCGCGGTGAAGCCATAGCCCGCGTTAAAGTCGATCGAGACCTGACCGGACGGACCCGAGACCTCGAACAATCCCGCAAGCCCCGCCAGCGCGCCGGAGGTGCCAAGCAGAACAGGATCAGCCGCGTTGGGTTCACACCCGCAAATTTCGCGGCGCGCGGAGCCTCGCCCGTCAGGCGGACCTGAAAGCCCAGAATGTGACGGGTCAGCAGGATATAGGCCAGAATGACGGCGATGAAGGCCGCGGCCACGCCCCAATGCATGCCCGTACCTGCGATGAGGTCGGTGTTATGGGCGGCCGGGAAGTCGCGGAAGTTACGCGAACCGGGGAAGCCCATGCCGTCGGGATTTTTCAAAAGCCCCTGACTGACCGAGGCCAGAATGTTCTCGGCGACATAGACCAGCATCAGGCTGACCAGAATTTCGTTGGTCCCAAATTTCACCTTCAAGACGCCGGGGATCATCGCCCATGCCCAGCCCCCAATCGCACCCGCCAGCACCATCGCCGGGAAGATCAGCATGCTTTCAGAGGGATAAAAGGCCAGACCGACAGCGGCACCACAAACGGCACCCATGATGTACTGCCCCTCGGCCCCGATGTTCCAGATCCCCGCACGAAAGCCCAAGGACAGGCCGATGGCGATCAGGATCAGAGGACCGGCTTTCACCATCAACTGAGGGCGCGAATAGGGCCCGAATGTCTCGTGGAACAGCGGGTCCCAAAAGATCGTGCGAATAGCCTCAAGCGGATCTTTTCCCAGCATCCAGAACAGGATACCGCCCGCGATCATGGTGGCGATCACGGCCAGAACCGGCGTGAGAGCACCCCAGAACTTGGACGGCTGGGGTCGTTTTTCCAAACGGATCATGCGGCCACCTCGTCACTTTCTGCGCCACCCATCATCAGGCCAATCTCTTCAACACTCAGCCCTTGCGTTGACACCGGACGGGCCAAGCGGCCTTCGTTCAGCGCCGTGAAGCGGTCCGAAATTTCCATCAACTCGTCCAAATCCTGAGAGATCACGATGACTGCCGCGCCCTTGTGGGCCAGATCCAGTAGCGATTGCCGGATAGACGCGGCTGCTGCGGCATCCACGCCCCATGTGGCTGGTTCACCACCAAGACGTCGGGGTTTTGTAACACCTCGCGGCCAATGACGAATTTCTGCAGATTGCCGCCCGACAGCGATCCGGCGGCGTTGTCCGGGCCGGGGGTGCGCACGTCGAACGCCTCGATGATGCGGCGGGCGAATTTCTCGGTCTTGTTCCAGCGCAGGAACCCGCGATCTACCAGCTTTTCGCGTACTGATCCGGTCAGCAGGGCGTTTTCTGTCAGGCTCATCTCGGGGGCTGCCGAGTGGCCCCAGACGTTCTTCTGGCGCGGTGAGCAATCCACGGGCGCGCCGAGCACTGGGGGACAGTATGTTGATCTCATCCCCGGCCAAGGTGATCGAGCCTTCGCGCGCCCGCGCCTCGCCCGATATGACCGCCAACAATTCGTCCTGCCCGTTGCCCGCAACACCACCGATGCCCAAGACTTCGCCCTTGCGCACTTCAAGCGAGACGTTCCTCAGATCGGTCCCAAATTCACTGGGCGATGGCATCGAGACGCCAGCTAGCGATAATGCCACCTCGCCGGGGCTCGGCCGGATCGCGCGACGGCACATGCAGCGTGTCGCCGACCATCAGTTCGGCCAGCTCCCGCGCGGATTTCTCACGCGGGTCGCAAGTGTCGACCACAACGCCAAGTCGCAGGATCGTCGCGTGTTCGCACAGCGCACGAATTTCTTCCAGCTTGTGCGAGATATACAGGATCGAGGTCCCCTCGGACGTCAGTTTCCGAAGGGTTTTGAACAGGATCTCAACCTCTTGCGGGGTCAGAACGCTGGTCGGTTCGTCCATGATCAAAAGCTTCGGGTTCTGAAGCAGGCAGCGAATGATCTCGACCCGTTGGCGTTCGCCTGCGGACAGGTCGCCAACGATCCGGTCAGGGTCCAAGGGCAGGCCGTACGCTTGGCTGACTTCGCGAATGCGGCCAGCCAGTTCGCGGGTGTTGGGCGGGTTGTCCATGCCAAGGGCGATGTTTTCGGCCACTGACAGTGCGTCAAACAGGCTGAAATGCTGAAATACCATCGCAACACCGGCAGCGCGGGCTGCGGCGGGGTTCACGGGAGTGAAATCTGTACCGTTCAGGGTCATCTGACCCGCGTCTGGTTTCACCAGCCCGTAGATCATCTTTACCAGCGTGGATTTCCCTGCGCCGTTCTCTCCCAAAAGGGCGTGTACTTCGCCGGGTAGCAGCGAAAACGAAACCTGATCATTGGCCACAACGCCGGGATAGGCTTTTGTCAGCCCCTCCAGTGTCATCAGCGCATCACCTTGACGCATATCCCCTGTCACTTGATTAACACTCCCCTATCGAGATTATTGTTATATGCGACGATCTTAAGTAGCGCGGTCCCAACCCCCAGAGCAATGGCCTGCGGGTGTTTTCCCAGGCTGGGATCACCAATTGGGCAGTTGATTTGATCAATTTCTGAGCAGCCATGCCCCAAAGCGGTCAGTCGTGTTCTGAAACGCGCCCATTTAGTGGCCGAGCCGATCAGTCCGGCGCTGGCAAACCTATGCGAAAGAATCGCGTGACAGATCTCAAGGTCCATCACGTGGCTGAAGGTCAGCACAAGGTGATGGGCGTCAGCAGGCGCCAGCGCAACGGCTTTGGCCGGATCGGGCGCGGGCAGGCAAGTGACGCCGCCGGGCACTTGGTCCGGAAAGCGCGTCAGGTCCACATCGACCCACATAATCGCCAGATCCGGGAGCGGCGCGAGAGTTTGGACCAGCGCGCGTCCCCACATGGCCTGCGCCATAAATCCAGATCGGGGTCTGCGGGCGAGCGACAGGTTCGATCATCCAGCCTTGCATGAGCGCAGGTTCCGGAATCACGCCTTGATTTCGTGCCTGTGCAATGACGCGGCTAACGGCGAGAGGCGCATCCACTTCCCCCGTGGCTGAACGCGCGTGAATGGGGGCGCCTGAAAGACGTTCAACATCCTCGGCGCGGTAGATCTCGGTCAGAAGTGTTACGGCGCCACCGCAGCATTGTCCCAATGCCGGGCCAAGAGGCAGGCGGACCATTCGGGTCGTCTGTCCCCTGCTGAAGCTGCGTGCGTCCGTCACGCGCGGCGCGATATTCCAGTTCTCCGCCGCCGATTGTGCCGGATTGCCCCGTCCGCCCAAACCAGCATCGCCGCCCCAACCTCGCGCGGGGTTGAACCGGCGGTGTCAGCCACCACTACGCGGGGCCACGGGGCCATGCGCTTGAATGGTGCGGTCCAGTTCGGGCAGATCAATCGCCATCGCGCACCCTTTCCACGGCGGTCAGAACCTCTTCCGCCGTCGCGGGCGCGTTCATATCGTGGAACCCGTCGCCACAGGCAGCCACCGCATCGGCCAGCGCCAGCCACGCGGAAATCCCCAGCATGAAGGGTGGCTCGCCCACCGCCTTCGAGCGGAAAATCGTGTCTTCATGATTGGGCTGGTCCCATAGGTCGACGTTGAACACGCGCGGCCGGTCGGAACAGGCGGGGATCTTATAGGTCGACGGCGCATGGGTGCGCAGAACGCCTTTGTCGTCCCAGACCAGTTCTTCGGTCGTCAGCCAGCCGACGCCCTGTACGTAGCCGCCCTCGACCTGCCCGATGTCCAACGCGGGGTTCAGGCTGGTGCCCGCGTCGTGCAGAATATCAGCCCGCAACACGCGGTTTTCGCCGGTCAGCGTGTCGATCACGACCTCGGTCAGGGCCACGCCATGCGCGAAATAGAAGAAAGGCCGCCCTTGTCCCTTAACCCGATCCCACGTGATCTCGGGGTGTTTTATAGAACCCGGTGGCCGACAGGCTGACGCGCGCCTCATAGGACATCTGCGCAGCCTCTTGGAACGAGACGCTCTGCGCCGGGCCATGCACTTGCCCATCCGCAAAGGTGATCTCGGCAGGCGTGCATTGCCAGATCTGCGCCAGATGCTCGGCCATGCGCGTGCGGATCGTCACGCAGGCTTTCTGTACGGCCATACCGTTCAAATCCGACCCGGAGGATGCTGCCGTGGCCGAGGTATTGGGCACTTTCGCCGTGTCCGTCGCGGTGATTCTCACCAGCTCCATCGGCACGCCAAAGCTGCGCGCGGCCACCTGCGCGACCTTCTGGAACAGGCCTTGCCCCATCTCGGTCCCGCCGTGGTTCATCTGGATCGAGCCGTCCTGATACACATGCACCAGCGCACCCGCTTGGTTCAGGTGGGTCAGCGTAAAGCTGATCCCAAACTTCACCGGCGAGAAGGCCAAGCCTTTCTTCAGCAACGGGTTTTCTGCGTTGAAGGCCGCAATGTCTTTGCGCCGCTGGGCATAGTCCGCACGTTCCAACAGCGCATCCGTCATGGCGGGGATATGGAAGCCTTGGATCTCTTGCCCGTAATGGGTGGTCTGTCCGTCGCGGTAATAATTCACCCGCCGCACGTCCATCGGGTCCAGCCCGCGGGCGCGGGCGATGTGGTCCATGATCCGCTCGATCCCGAACACGCCCTGCGGCCCGCCAAACCCCCGAAACGCGGTGGCAGAGGCCGTGTGGGTTTTCAGCCGGTGGCTTTCAATCCGCACATCCGGCAGGAAATAGGCATTGTCTGCGTGCAACATGGCGCGATCCGCGACGGGTAGCGACAGATCCTGTGCCCAGCCGCAGCGTGCCAGCTGGGGTGACGTCCAGCGCGATCAGCCGTCCGGCATCATCCACGCCTGCACGGTAGGTGATGCGGAAGTCGTGCCGCTTGCCGGTGATGACCATGTCGTCGTCCCGGTCATAGCGCATCTTGCAGGGCCGCCCGGTTTGGCGCGCGGCAATCGCACAGGCCACGGCGAGTGCGTTGCCTTGGCTCTCCTTGCCACCAAATCCCCCCCCCATCCGGCGTGTCTCGACCCGCACGGCGTGCATGGGGAACGCCGATCGCGTGCGCCACCTTGTGCTGGATTTCCGTGGGGTGCTGGGTCGAGCTGTGGACCAGCATGTCGCCGTCATCCTGCGGGATCGCCAGCGCGGCTTGGCCTTCCAGATAGAAGTGCTCTTGCCCGCCCATCTCAAAGCTACCTTCGATGATGTGGGGGGCAGAGTTCATCGCCGTGGTCGCGTCGCCGCGGGACCATACAACGGGACCTTTTTCGAACCGGCTGTCGGCGGCCAATGCGTCGTCGATACTCAGAATCGCCGGGCGCGGGTCGATGGCGATCTGCCTAGACGGGCCGCCTTGCGCGCGGCCAGATGGCTGGTGGCAACGACCAGAAAGATCGGTTGGCCGTGATAGAAGACCTCGCCCTGCGCCAGCAAGGGTTCATCGTGGATCGAGGGCGAGACGTCATTTTCAAACGGCAGATCCGCGGCGGTCAGAACCGCGACGACGCCGTCTGCTTCGCGCACTTTCGTCAGGTCTGCATGGGTGATGACCCCGCGCGCCACGGCGCTTAGCCCCGAACGCCAGATGCAGGCAGTTCGCAGGCATCGGGATGTCATCCACATAGCGCGCAGCGCCCGTCACATGCAGGGCGGCAGCGTCGTGGGGGCAGGGGGGGCTCCGGCGCTCATGACGTCACCTCCAGCACCGAGGTCTTGGCCCCTGTTCCCTCATGGTAACAGCGGATCAGCATGTTCTGGCACGTGCGCAACCGATAATCGGCAGAGGCGCGCATGTCGGTCATGGGCGTATAGTCCTTGGCAAAAGACTGCGCGGCGGCCTCAACGGTCGCCAGTTCCCACGGTTGCCCGATCAGAGCGTCTTCAACATGGCGCGCGCGCTTCGGCGTGCCGGCCATGCCACCAAAGGCGATCCGTGCCGAGATGACTTTGCCATCCTCAACCGCAATGTTGAATGCGCCTAGCACGGCTGAAATGTCCTGATCGAACCGTTTCGACAGCTTGTAGACCCGCAGATGGTCCGGCCCGCGCGGGACCGAGATCGCCTCGACAAACTCGCCCGGTTGGCGGTCTTGTTTGCCGTAGTCGATGAAGAAGTCTTCCAGCGCGACCTGCCGCCGGACGGCGCCACGCCGTAGATGTAGCACCGCGTTCAGAGCAATCAGCGGCGGTGGCCCGTCCCCGATAGGCGAGCCGTTGGCAATGTTGCCGCCAATCGTCGCCACATTCCGAACTTGAGTTGACGCGAACCGGCGCAACATTTCAGCGAGATGCGGATGGTGGTCGAGCATCAGATGACGCAACGCCTCGATGCTGACGCCCGCGCCGATATGGATATGGGTGTCGGTGATGTCGACCTGCTTCAGGTCCGCGACGCCATTCAGGAAGATCGCTGGACGAATGTCGCGTAAGGCTTTGGTCGACCAAAGGCCCACATCGGTGGCCCCGGCCACCAGCGTGGCGTGGGGATGCTCCATCAGAGCCAGCGCCAAGGTGTCCGCCGTCTTGGGGCGCATCGGGGTGTCGTCGGTGTCAGGCAGGGCAGGAGCGGCAGCGAACCCTTTAGGCACGGGTGCCTCGGCGGCACGTTCAGCCGCGCGCACAATGGCGCATAGCCGGTGCAACGGCACAGGTTCCCGGCCAGCACATCATCATGCGCCCGGTCCCCGTTCAGATGCGCCGTGGCCAAGGACACGGCGATTCCCGGTGTGCAGAACCCGCATTGCGACCCGTGTTCTTCAACCAATGCCTCTTGCACGGGATGCAGGGCATCGCCGTCCGCCAAGGCCTCGACCGTGGTCAGGGATTTTCCGTCCAACTGCCCCAGAAACAGGATGCAGGCATTTACCGCTCGCGCCCCATCGGTATCGCGCAGCATAACCGTACAGGCCCCGCAATCGCCTTCGTTGCAGCCTTCTTTCGTACCGGTCAGACCACGCGTGTCGCGTAGCCAATTCAGCGTGGATTGCGTGGGGTCAACATCGCGCAGGGTCACGCTCTCTCCGTTCAGAAGAAAGGTGATGTTCATTTTTAAGTCCTGCCGCCTTACCCTGTTGGTGGCCCCGGTATTCGCGTCCTCGATGCGGCGTAGAAAACGCGCGGGTGTATGTTTTTATGCCTACAGGAAAGCCGGGAAAGAGTGATCGGTCAAGCCCCGTGGTAAAATCTTGTCGACGGGTGCCTGGTGCCCTTTCGTATGATCGGGCGCTGGTTTAACCTGCCCGGATGAGCAGCCAACCCCGATTCATCCACCTTCGCACCCACACCCAGTATTCACTTCTGGAAGGGGCGGTTCCGGTCAAGAAATTGCCCGGTCTGTGCGCGGCCCATGATATGCCCGCCGTCGCCATGACGGACACCAATAACATGTTTGCCGCATTGGAGTTTTCCGTGACGGCTGCAGGTGAAGGCGTGCAGCCGATCATCGGCTGTCAGGTGGATGTCTGCTTTGATCCAGCCGCGCCGGGTGAGGCGCCGAAAGCCCCCGCTGCAGTGGTTCTTTTGGCCCAGACGGAAGAGGGCTATGAGGGTCTGATGCGTCTGAACACGTGCCTCTACGTGGACAAGAACGGCGCGCTGCCACAGGTCACGTTGGAGGATCTGGAGGCCAATGCAGCAGGCGTGATTTGCCTGACAGGCGGGGCGGAAGGTCCGGTCGGGAAGCTTCTTCAGAACGGCCAGCGTGACAAGGCCGAATCTCTGATTCGCCGCTTGCACAGCACCTATGGGGACCGCCTGTATATCGAGCTTCAGCGCCATCCGGGCGAGGGTGGGCAGCCACAGAACCCGAGCGTTTGACGGAGCGTGGCTTTGTCGAAATGGCCTATGCAATGGGCATTCCGCTGGTCGCGACCAATGACGTCTATTTCCCGGCCCAGAAGCTTTATGAAGCCCATGATGCGCTGATCTGCATAAAAGAAGGCGCCTATGTCGACCAGCAGGACGGCCGCCGTCGCCTGACCCCTCAGCACTATTTCAAGTCGCCCGAAGAAATGATCACGCTGTTTGCCGATCTGCCCGAGGCGATCGAGAACACAGTGGAAATCGCCAAGCGCTGCGCCTTCATGGCCTATCGTCGCGACCCGATCTTGCCGAAATTCGCCGATGACGAGGTCGTTGAACTGCGTCGTCAGGCCAATGAGGGCTTGCAGGCACGTCTGGCCGTGATCCCTCATGCGGTCAGCGTCGAAGAGTACCAGAAACGTCTTGATTTTGAGCTCGACATCATCGAGGGCATGGGCTTCCCCGGCTACTTCCTGATCGTTGCGGACTTTATCAAATGGGGTAAGGATCAGGCATCCCGGTTGGGCCGGGCCGTGGCTCGGGTGCGGGCAGTCTGGTGGCCTATGCGCTGACCATCACCGACCTTGATCCCTTGCGCTATTCACTGCTGTTCGAACGCTTCCTGAATCCCGAACGTGTCTCGATGCCGGACTTCGACATCGACTTCTGCATGGACCGGCGCGAGGAAGTCATTCGCTACGTTCAGGAAAAGTACGGCCGCGACAAGGTGGGGCAGATCATCACCTTCGGTGCGCTTCTGTCGAAAGCCGCCGTGCGTGACGTGGGCCGGGTGCTGCAGATGCCCTATGGCAGGTGGATCGCCTGTCGAAGATGATCCCGGTCGAGGGCGTGAAGCCCGTTTCAATCGAGAAAGCCTTGGCCGATGAACCACGTCTGCGCGAAGAAGCCCGCGCGGAAGAGGTCGTGGACCGCCTTCTGACCTATGGCCAACAGATCGAAGGTCTGCTGCGGAACGCCTCGACCCACGCGGCGGGCGTTGTGATTGGCGACCGGCCACTGGACGCGCTTGTGCCGCTTTACCAAGATCCGCGTTCCGACATGCCCGCAACCCAGTTCAACATGAAATGGGTGGAACAGGCCGGGCTGGTGAAGTTCGACTTTCTGGGCCTGAAAACCCTGACCGTCATTCAGAACGCCGTGGACCTGATCCGGGGGCAGGGGCGTGATCTGCATGTTGGGCCGGGGGGCGACACGCTTTATGATCCGCCCCGAGGGCGCGACCAACGAAATCAACGCTATCCCGCTGGATGACGAAGCCACCTATAAACTCTACGCCGCTGCGAAAACGGTCGCTGTGTTCCAGGTGGAAAGTACGGGCATGATGGACGCGCTGCGGCGCATGAAACCCACCTGTATCGAGGATATCGTGGCGCTGGTGGCGCTGTACCGTCCCGGCCCGATGGAGAACATCCCGACCTATTGTGAGGTCAAAAACGGCCTGAAAGAGATCGAGTCCGTTCACCCCCTGATCGACCATATTCTTGAGGAAACTCAGGGTATTATCGTTTATCAGGAACAGGTTATGCAGATCGCTCAGGTCATGGCGGGCTATTCGCTTGGTGGCGCCGACCTGCTGCGCCGCGCGATGGGTAAGAAGATTAAAGAGGCGATGGACGCCGAACGTCCGAAGTTCGAAAAGGGGTGCTGCGGAAAATGGTGTACCCGCCAAGAAAGCCTCGGAAGTCTTCGACCTTCTGGAAAAATTCGCCAACTACGGCTTCAACAAATCCCACGCAGCCGCCTATGCGGTGGTCAGTTACCAAACCGCATGGCTGAAAGCGAACCACCCGGTCGAGTTCATGGCCGGCGTGATGAACTGCGATATCCACCTGACCGACAAGCTGTCTGTCTACGCCAATGAAATCCGTCGTGGCATGGATATCGAGATCGTGCCCCCCTGCGTGAACCGCTCGCTGGAAACGTTCAGCGTGAAGGACGGCAAGGTGGTCTACGGTCTGGGTGCACTGAAGAACGTCGGTGTCGAGGCGATGAAGCTGGTGGTCGAGGGGCGCAAAGTGGACGGCGTCGACAAGCCCTTCGCCACGCTGTTTGACTTTGCCCGCCGCGTTGATCTGAAACGCGTCGGCAAACGCCCAATGGAGATGCTGGCCCGCGCCGGTGCCTTCGATCAGCTGGATAAGAACCGACGCCGTATCTTCGACAGCCTCGACGGGTTGGTCAGCTACTCGGCGGCGATCCATGAACAACGCGCCTCGAACCAAGTGTCTCTCTTCGGCGAGGCAGGCGACGATCTGCCCGAGCCGCGCCTGTCGCCCTCGGGGGACTGGTTGCCCAGCGAACGTCTGGCTGAAGAGCAGAAAGCGATTGGGTTTTACCTGTCCGGCCACCCGTTGGATGACTATATGGCCGCGTTGAAACGCAAGCAGGTTCTGTCCCTGCAAGAGCTTGAAAAGAAAGCGGAACGTGGTGCATCGATTGCCAAGATCGCCGGTACTGTCGCGGGCCGTCAGGAACGCAAATCCGCGCGCGGCAACCGATTTGCATTTGCCCAGCTTACTGATCCGACGGGGGCAGTACGAGGTCACGATATTCTCGGACGTCTTAGAGAAATGCCGCGACTATCTGGAAACCGGTTCGAATGTGGTGGTGACGGTCGAGGCCACGATGGAGGCCGATCAGCTAAAGCTTCTGGCCCGCTCGATATCGCCCATCGACAATGTTGTGTCGGACGTTGGGGGCATGGCGCTGAAGCTTTACCTCGAAAACGCCTCGGCGCTGGCGCAGGTGGCGTCGGTCCTGCAGGATGCGGCGGCGAAGGCGCGCAATGCCCGCCCCGGCGAAGTGTCTGTCTGCCTGATGGATCCCAGCCTGCCCGGCGAGGTCGAGATGACCCTTGGCCAATCCTTCCCGCTGAACCCACAGGTCAAAGGCGCGCTGAAATCACTGAATGATGTGATTGATGTCGAGGAGGTCTAGGGGCTTTGCCCCTCGGCCTACGGCCTCACCCCAGGATATTTATGGCAAGAAAATGAGCGGAGCTCTTGTTGTCTTGCGTCCATTGCGGGCGTGGAATCAATAATGCGGCGGACGTTCGTCCCCAAGGATGACGCCACCGGTGCCAGCACTTTCGCGCTGGGCTTCACGCTCCATCAGCATCTTCACGCGATGGGTGATTTTCGACAGGTCGGTGTCCTGACGGGCGACGACCTCGTTCAATTCCTCGACCTGACGGGTCAGGTGGGCGATGGTTTCTTCCAATTGGGTGATGCGATCATTGGTCATGGCCGCGTGATAGCGTGCCTTGCCGCGTGCGCCCAGCGAAATCCACACGTGGCGGTAAATTGTGAAGAAACACAGGCTTTCCTTGCCCCCACGGCCCCCATCCGCTAGACCGCCCGCGACACCAATGTGAACCGGGACCAGACATGGCCAAGCAGAAAAAAACAGCCCCGCCCCAAGGCAATCACGCCCAAGGGATTTCGCGACTATTTCGGAGCGGAAGTGGACGAGCGTAAACATATGCTCGACCAGATTGCGGCGGTGTATCATCGCTATGGCTTTGACGCGCTGGAAAGCTCGGCTGTGGAAACGGTCGAGGCGCTGGGTAAGTTCCTGCCTGACGTGGATCGCCCGAACGAAGGCGTCTTCGCGTGGCAAGAGTTCGACGAGAAGGACAATGGCGACTGGATGGCCCTGCGCTATGACCTGACCGCGCCCTTGGCCCGCGTCTATGCGCAGCACCGCAACGATCTGCCGACGCCCTATCGTCGCTATGCGATGGGCCCCGTTTGGCGCAACGAAAAGCCCGGTCCGGGTCGGTTCCGTCAGTTTTATCAATGTGATGCAGACACCGTGGGGCACCGCTTCGATGGCGGCAGATGCCGAGATTTGCGCCATGCTGGCCGATACGCTGGAAACCGTCGGCATTCCGCGCGGCGACTATCTGGTGCGGGTGAACAACCGCAAGGTCATGAACGGCGTGCTGGAAGTCATGGGGCGTGGGGCGAAGGCCCCGAACGTGACGCGGTTCTGCGCACCATCGACAAGTTCGACAAAGTGGGCGAGGCCGGCGTGCGCGAGCTGTTGGGCAAGGGGCGTCTGGATGCCTCGGGTGCGTATATTGATGGTGTGGGGCTGTCGGATGAACAGGCTGAGCCGGTGCTGGCCTTTCTAACCTCTAAAGGCGCGACCGCCGAGGAGACTTTGACCAACCTGCGTGCCGCAGTGGGCGAAAGCGCAATTGGGGCGGAAGGCATCGCCGAGCTTGAACAGATTGCCGACCTTCTGGCCGCTCAGGGTTATGGTCCCGACCGGATCGAGATTGATCCGTCCGTCGTGCGCGGCCTTGGTTACTACACCGGCCCCCGTCTTCGAGGCCGAGTTGACCTTCGAAATTCAAGACGAAAAAGGCCGTCCGCGCCAGTTCGGGTCCGTTGCTGGCGGTGGTCGCTATGACGATCTGGTCAAGCGCTTTACCGGGCAGGCCGTCCCAGCCACAGGCATTTCGATCGGTGTTGACCGTCTGCTGGCCGCGCTCCGCGCCAAGGGCCGGATGGGTGGCAAGGCCGTTGGCCCAGTCGTCGTCACCGTCATGGATAAATCGCGACTGGCGGATTACCAGTCGATGGTCACTGAACTGCGCCAAGCGGGGCATTCGGGCCGAGGTCTATCTGGGCAACCCCAAGAACTTCGGCAATCAGTTGAAATACGCGGACAAACGCAACTCGCCCGTCGCGGTGATTGCAGGCTCGGACGAGTTTGACGCGGGCAAGGTTCAGATCAAGGATCTGGTGCTTGGCGCCAAGATCGCCGAAAGCGCCACGCTTGAGGAATGGAAAGAACGCCCCAGCCAGTTTGAATGCGACCGCGCTGACATGGTCGCCAAAGTCCGCGAAATCATCGAGCGTCTGATGACTGACAAGGCACAGATCCGGCCTGAGGCCGCCCGCCTGATGGCGTTTTTTGAAGCCAAAGGTGCAGTTGCCGTTGAAGCCGACATCCTGCAACCCGCAGGCACGTTTCTGGACCTCTATGGCGAAGACATCCGGGGCCGCGCCTTCGTGACCCATGACCCGATCCGGGGAGAGGCGATGCTGCGCCCCGACTTCACTGTGCCGGTCGTGCAAATGCACATGTCCGATGGTGCTGAACCCGCCCGATACACCTATATGGGCGAGGTCTTCCGCGCGCAGGAAGAATCCACCCATCGTGCCTCGGAATACTTCCAAGTCGGCTATGAGGTCTTCGACCGCGACGCACCCATCGAAGCAGATGCCGAGGTCTTTGCCCTGATCCAAGACGCGCTTTCGCCCCTGTCGCTGCGCGCGGCCACTGGCGATATGGGCCTGCTTCTGGCGGCTGTGCGCGGGTTGAAAACCACGGACCGCCGTAGGGTCGCTTTGCTGCGGCACGTCTGGCGCCCCCGCCGTTTCCGCGCGCTGCTAGACCGGTTCGCTGGACGCGCACCGCTGCCGGAAGGGCGCTCGGCACTGCTGGCCAAGGACGATCCCATGCAGGATGCAGGCCCCCAGATCGGCCTGCGCTCGGCGGCGGAAATCTCTGACCGAATCGAGGCCCTGCGCGAAGACGCCGCCGCTGCTCCGATCTCGACGCAGGAAGTCGAGCTGTTGGACGACCTGCTGGCCCTACGTGAAACCACTGTGAACGTGCTGGAGCATCTGCGTGACATCGCGGTCGATATGCCCGCCATCGCGGATGCTGTGGACCGTCTGGAAGCGCGGGCAGAGGCTTTGGCCAAGCGTGGCGTGGACGTGGACAATCTGGATTTCGAAGGCAGCTATGGCCGCACGTCGATGGAATATTATGACGGGTTCGTCTTTGGATTCTATGCCGAAACCCGCCCCGATCTGCCTCCGGTAGCCACAGGCGGGCGCTATGACGCGCTGACCAGTGTACTGGGCCGCGCCAAGGGGCATGAGATCCCCGCCGTGGGCGGCGTCATCCGCCCCGAAATCGTGTTGGAACTGACCGCAGGGGGTGCCGCATGACCCTGAAGATTGGTGTGCCCTCGAAGGGCCGTCTGATGGAAAAGACCTTTGACTGGTTCGGCGCCCGTGGCGTGGAACTGGCCCGCACCGGGTCGGACCGCGAATACGCGGCCGCGGTCAACGGGATCGACGGAATCGAGCTGGTATTGCTGTCCGCAGGTGAAATCCCGCGCGAGCTTGCTGCGGGTCGCATTCATCTGGGCGTCACGGGATCGGACCTTGTGCGTGAAAAGCTTGGCAGCTGGCAGGACAAGGTGTCAGAGCTCGCCCTGATGGGCTTTGGCCATGCGGATCTAATCATCGCGGTCCCGAAATGCTGGGTCGATGTGAACACGTTGGACGATCTGGACGCCGCCGCTGCCGCCTTTCGCGCGCAGCATGCTTCCGCTTGCGCATCGCCACCAAATTCCACCGCCTGATCCGCGACCACCTGCGCGATCACGGCGTGGCAGACTATCAGCTGGTGGATAGCCAAGGCGCGACCGAAGGCACCGTCAAGAACGAAACCGCCGAGGCCGTCGCTGACATCACCTCGACCGGCGAGACATTGCGGGCGAACCACCTGAAGATCCTTGCGGGCAAGCCTGTGCACAAATCGCAAGCCACCCTGTTCAAGTCGCGCAATGCGGACTGGAACGAGTCGACCCGCGCGACCCTAGCTACGCTGTCCGAGAAGCTGGGCATTCAGTCCTAAGTCGACGGATCCAGCGCAAGGGTCATCCAGTTGCGCAATGGCTCCATGGCGCGAAGTTCATCCGCGATCATGCTTGGCCCGTCCGGTCCCATGACCTCTCTCTGCTGGACGTGATCGTTCCACCAGACGATCCCTTTGTGCCGCAGTAAATCGCCATGCGGATGGTCCGCGTTCCACGCCATCGGGACGCGTTTCAGCTCGGGGTCTGATATCCGCAATCCGTCTGACGTCGCTTGCGCGTGCAGCACTTGCAGGATCTCACCCTGCGGCCCGGCCACAGCCTCGCGCCAGTGATCCAAAACATCGCGGTCGAAAGCAAAGATCCCGAAGCCCACCACAAGGTGTTCGGTCTGTAACCCCACCATCCAACTGGCCCCGGTCTGCGCGTCGGCAAAACCGATATGGATATGCGTGTTGTAGGGCGTCTTGTCCTTGGAAAACCGCAGGTCGCGATGCATCCGAAAAATGCGCGCGGTCACGTCGGTCGCATAACTCGCGGCAAGCTTCTGGGCCATCGCGTCCGCAAACTGTGCGGCAGCGTCTTTTATGTGCGCCTCGTATCGCGGCTTGTTCTCTTGAAACCAGACGCGGTTGTTGTTCTGGGATAGGTCGCGAAGAAACGACAGGGTTTCGTCGCTGAACCAGGTCATGGCGCCGGTTCGACCGGATCCTTGAACCCGGCCGCCTTGTGGCTGCCATCACAGAAAGGCTTGTTTTTTGAATGCCCGCATCGACATAGGAATGCCTTGCCAACAGTGCCAATCCGCCGCCCGGTGCCCGAACACAATTCGACATTTCCGTCGATCACCAGCGGCCCGTCGGCGCGGCGCGAGACATCCGCAGGTCCGCCAACCTCTTCGGTCTCGGGTGGCGTTTTTGGCGCAGGCTCGCCCGTTGCCTCGAACCCGCCTTCCACATGGCTGTAGTCGCAATAGGGCTTGTTTTTTGACAATCCACACCGGCATAGCGCCACGCGGGTTTCACGCCCGCCATCCTCGATGCAAACATCGCCCGCCAGAACCAGTGGTCCGTTCTCCAACACAGCCAGTCGATTGATTCTCGGCGGGCGCTCTTCGACGCCGGCACTACGCCGAAATGCCAAGCCCGGAGCAGGTGCGGATCATCGCCGCCACTTCCTCGGCACTGGCATTGTCGGGCTGCACCCACGGACGTTTCGAGGGGATCAAACACCTCGGGCAGTTGAAGGAAGCAATTGCGCGCGTGGATGCAACGCTTCAGATCGAATGTGACTGTGATGTCTTCACCGGTGTACTCTTTACGTGTCATAGCAGGCTCCCTTGCTGGCATCTGCCAGCCTAGCCCAGCCCCACGAAATCACAAAATCACGAAAAAAGGCGCCCGCTGCCGGACGCCCTTTTTTCTTGCCATAAATATCCCGGGGTCCGGGGCTGGCCCCGGTCCGACCTTACCGCTTGCGCGAGCGCAGGAAGCCCGTGATGTCATAGGCCTGGTCCAGAATGGGCTGAGCAATCGCCTCGGCCTTGTCGGCACCCTCGCCCAGAATGCGGTCGATCTCGGCCTTGTCACCCATCAGGCGCGACATCTCTTCCGAGATCGGTGCCAGCTTCTCGACCGCCAGATCCGCCAGTGCGGGCTTGAAACGGCCCCAGCCTGCGCCCGCGTATTCCGTGATAACCTGTTCGTTGGTCAGACCTGACAGACCCGCATAAATGTCCACAAGGTTCTTTGCCTCGGGGCGGTCCTTCAGGCCTTCCAGCGTTTCGGGCAGAGGCTCTGGATCGGTCTTTGCCTTCTTGAACTTCTTGGCGATCTTGTCGGCATCATCGGTCATGTTGATGCGTTCCATATCGCTTTCACCCGATTTCGACATCTTCTTGGTGCCGTCACGCAGGTTCATCACACGGGTCGCCGGACCTTCGATGATCGGCTCGGGCTGCGGGAAGAAGCCTTCGGCCTTGAAGTCGTGGTTGAACTTCGCCGCAATATCGCGCGTCAGCTCGACATGCTGCTTCTGATCCTCGCCCACGGGCACGTGGGTCGCATGATACAGCAGAATGTCAGCCGCCATCAGCGACGGGTAAGCATAAAGCCCAAGCGAGCTTTGCTCGGCGTTTTTGCCCGCCTTGTCCTTGAACTGAGTCATCCGGTTCATCCAACCCACGCGCGCCACGCAGTTGAACAGCCATGCCAGCTCGGCATGCGCCGGAACCTGACTTTGGTTGAACAGGATCGACTGGCTGGGATCAATGCCCGCAGCCAGGAACCCGGCGGCCACTTCGCGGGTCGCATCGGTCAGCTCTTTCGGGTCTTGCCAGACGGTGATGGCATGCAGGTCGACGACGCAGTAAATGGTCTCGAAATCCTGTGCCTGCATGTCCACGAAACGCTTGATGGCGCCAAGGTAGTTGCCCAGCGTCAGCCCGCCCGAGGGTTTGATCCCCGAAAATACGCGCGGCGTGTGATTGGTCATGTGTTTACTCCGTCTGGAATTCTGTGCCCATGTCGATTACCTAGCTGGGCAGACAGCGTCAAGGAAAGCCCGGTCAAACGCGGGCAAAGGAGCAGCCCGTGACCCATCCGCATGATCAAAGCCCCGTCAATCCTCTGCCCCCGGTGGTGATTGCGCTGGCCGTATTCCTTGTTGGGATCGAACTTGTGTTCGTTGCGGGGGAACTCGGGCCTGGTTGGCGGGCCCGAGGCCGCTGGCTGGCGCATTTCCATGATCGAGACTTGGGGCTTCCGCGAGCCGCTTTTTGCATGGATGGTCGAAAACGGGCGCTATCCCTTGAAGGACGTGGCACGCTTCTTCACCTATCCGTTCCTGCATCTCAGCTTCACCCATCTGCTCTTCGTGCTCGTCTTTCTTTTGGCGCTTGGCAAGATGGTGGGCGAGGTCTTTTCAGCGTTCGCCTTTCTGGTGGTCTATTTCGGGTCTGCCATCGTGGGGGCACTGGCTTATTGGCTGGTGTGGGACACGAACGTTGCGTTGTTCGGCGGCTATCCGGCAGTCTATGGCCTGATCGGCGCCTACACGTTCATCCTCTGGGCCGAACTGGGCGCGACCGGTGGCAATCAGCTGTCCGCCTTTCGGATCATCGCGTTTCTTCTGGGCATTCAGCTGATCTTCAGCCTGCTGTTCGGGGCAGGGCTGAACTGGATCAGTGAGGTCTCAGGGTTTGTTGCAGGCTTTGGCTTGAGCTTTCTGGTCAGCCCCGGAGGCTGGTCGCGTGTGGTGCAGCGCTTGCGGCAGCGGTGAGCGTAGACAAAGGCTTTCGAGGCAGGAATGAGAGCGCCGAGTTTACTGGTCCGCTCAGTCGTCATGGCTCCAGTAGTGAATTTTGACGCGACTCGGGCTGTATTCTTCATCTTTGTATAGCTCGTAAAGCAACGAGTAAGACTTGGGCATTGTCGTGCGAAATCTGGGGTTGCCCTCTACAAACCGGTAGATTCCATTGAACGCGAGTTGCGCTTCTCCTGCAGCTAGAAATCGTCTGCTTCCAAACTTGCTAGGATCAAAATTCCCTGTGTCTTCGCACAGTGAGACAAGGCGATCTATTTCCCGCAACACGTATTCTGCATCAACAATTGGCTTCATCTTCCAACCACTTTTCAACAGGTTGCTTTGTCATTGGAGCGTTAGCCTCGGCGGAAGGCGGATTTGATGTCTGCCATGTGGAAGGCGCCAAGCATTTGCCCGGCCAGCCCGTAGATTGTGATCCCGCCCAGAACAAGCATGGCAAGCGCCGCGATCTTTACGCCTGCGATTGTGAAAAGCGGGGGCCATGACGAAGGTTGCTGCGACGAGGGCAGCACCCATGATGGCGCTGGCAGCTACGATGCGCCACAGGCGAGACCAGAAGCGGGCATCAAAGCGGGTTTCCTCGCCCCATGCGTGTCGCGCCGATCCATGTCAGGCTGGTGATTGTCCAGCCTGCCAATGTTGTGCCGATGGCCGCCGCGATAAAGCCCAGATGGTAGCTGAGCCCCGATGGCTATGCCCGCGTTCACCACCA
>LLEO01000039.1_pt1 | contig 25401 bp, 36 predicted proteins | sample 595861 | NCBI WGS metagenome assembly LLEO01 (sample SAMN02919315, study PRJNA255460) | bioreactor metagenome | biome: chemostat; feature: culture 2012_25.1; material: sediment; isolation source: day35 25degC chemostat 2012 inoculated with Wadden Sea sediment taken from... | place: Germany: Bremen ... | reverse complement strand
CAAACATGTGTTGGGCGAAACCAGAGGCGATTTTGAAACGCTGCTGGGCACCACGGACAAGGCGGAAGGCGTTGCGGCTTCCTGGAGAAACGCAAACCCACTTTTGAGGGCAAATAATGGTGGCTTTGAACAAAATCGGCGTGGTGGGTGCTGGCGCAATGGGGCGCAATATTGCGCTGTTCTTTGCGCAAACGGGCCATCAGGTGCAGCTGTTTGATGTCAGCCCAGAGGCGGTGACGTCTGCCCTGGACGCGGTGGCGCAAACATTGGGACGTGCTGTAGAAAAACAGCGCGTCAGTGCCAATGCTGCCGAAGCGACAAAAGAGCGTTTACATGCCGCCAAAACGCTCGACGATTTTGCTGATTGTGATCTGGTGATTGAGCAATCGTCGAAGATCTCGAAATTAAACAAAAATTGTTTGCACAGCTTGAGGCGGTATGCGCCCATGATTGCCTGTTGGCGACCAACACGTCGTCGCTCAGCATCACTACAATTTTTGCAAAATTGAGCCATCAGGAGCGGGCGCTGGGGCTGCACTTTTTCAACCCTGCCCACATCATGAAGCTTGTCGAGGTCATCACAGCCCCACCCGTATCTGCGATACGATGTGATGACCTCGTCACCCCATTTGCAAGCGATCGGCAAGACAGCAATTAAGGCGAAGGACAGCCCTGGCTTTGTTGTCAATCGGTGCGCGCGTCCGTTTTACGGCGAGGCGCTGGCGATTTTGGAAGAGGGTGACTTCACAGCACATGAAATTGACGCTGCCATGCGCGCCAAGGGCTTTCGCATGGGGCCGTTTGAACTGATTGATCTCGTGGGGGCCGACATTAATTTGGCGGCCAGCGAAACCATGTTCAATGCCTTTGGGCAGCACCCACGCTATTTTGTCTTTGATCGGCTCAAGCAACAGGTGAAACGCGGCGACCTCGGCAAAAAAGCGGGACGTGGCTTCGTGACCGCGCAGTCTGACACTGCGTTAAGCGACGAGACGCAACGCCAAATTGCCGAACGGATTTTGGCCATGTTGATTAATGAAGCGGCCTTTGCCGTGGACGATCACGTTGCCGCGCCGCAAGATATTGATCTGGCGATGCAATTAGGGCTTAATTTCCCGAAAGGGTCATTTGCGTTTTTAGCCGAAATGGGGATTGATCCATGTGTGGCGCTATTGGCCAAATTGGATGCTGATGCACCCGCCCATTTAAAAGGCCGCTATCAGCCTGCAGCCTATTTGCGACAGGGAGCGAATTGATGTCGAGCACGGTACCAGATTGGACGACGCCTAAAGATTGGGACGACGCCTACGCCAATAGCGCATACATCGAAAATTCTGACTCTTACGTGAAATATTGGGCGAAAGCGTCTGCGCAGTTCCGAGAGGAAATGGTGGCTGCCGACCGTGCTGAATTGGGGTTGGCGTATGGCAATGCCCAACGAGAAAAGCTCGATTTGTTTCTGCCCGAAGGCACGCCAAAGGGGCTGTTTGTGTTTGTTCATGGCGGCTATTGGCTAAGCTTTGATAAAAGTGCGTGGTCGCATCTGGCCAAGGGCGCACTTGCCCCGTGGTTGGGGCGGTGGCGCTGCCATCGTACACGCTGGCACCTGAAGCGCGGATCAGCACCATGACCCAACAAGTCGGCGCGGCCATACTCTATGCTGCGACCAAGGTTGAAGGGCCAATTCGTATTTCCGGTCACTCCGCCGGTGGCCATTTGGTCACCCGCATGATGTGTGCGGATACGCCATTGTCAAAGGAAGTGCAGTCGAGGTTGACCCATGTGATCTCCTTGTCTGGACTACATGATTTACGCCCATTGCTGAACACAGATATGAACAAAGGGCTGCAGCTGGATTTGGCCGAAGCCCGCGCCGAAAGCGCTGCGCTTCGAGAGCCATTGGCAGGCGTCAAGCTCACCTGTTGGGTGGGGGCCAATGAACGACCCGAATTTCTGCGCCAAAATCAACTTCTGGCAAATATTTGGACAGGGTTGGGCGTGCAGGCCAATGCAGTTGAGGCGCCGCAAAAGCACCATTTTGATGTGATTGCTGACTTGGAAGCGCCTGATAGCGCCCTGACCAATTTGGTTGTTGGAATGGATAGAGAGTAATATATTTTAAGCATGAAACTTTTAATATTGAAATATATTAAGATTCATGCATGGATAACATGATGGAGTTTGCGGCAATTGGGTAGGGATATCCCATTGTTGTAAGAATTGACCTTTGCTTTGGGAGAGGCAAAGGGCAAGCTAAATGCTTCACCTGTCGTGAAGCATTTTAATCGGCGAGCCTTGCTCGCAGTTTGGGAGGAAAATATGAAGACGCTAAAAACAATTATGGCCAGCGCATTGGCGATGAGCTTAGCCCTAGGCGGCTCGGCCATGGCCGAAGGCGCAAAGATCGGCATGATCACAACCTTGTCCGGCGGTGGCGCTGGCTTGGGCGTAGATGTGCGCGATGGCTTTATGCTGGCGATTGAACAAGCTGGCCGCGACGATGTTGAAGTCGTGATCGAGGACGATGCACGCAAGCCAGATCTGGCCGTGCAAATCGCCGACAAAATGATCCAATCTGAAAAAGTTGATATTTTGACCGGCATCATCTGGTCAAATCTGGCAATGGCCGTTATTCCATCAGCTGTGGCACAAGGCAAAATCTACGTGTCGCCAAACGCTGGGCCTTCCGCGCTTGCGGGTAAGGGCTGTAATGCCAATTATTTCAACGTGGCATGGCAGAACGACAATTTGCACGAAGCCATGGGCGCTTACGCCAATGTGGCTGAATATACAAACACCTTCATTTTGGCGCCAAACTATCCGGCTGGCCAAGATGCGTTGAACGGCTTTAAGCGTGAATATCGCGGCAATTTGGCTGGTGAAGTGTTCACCAAGTTGGGCGCAACAGACTACGCTGCTGAAATCGCACAAATCCGCGATTCAGGTGCAGACAGTGTGTTCTTCTTCTTGCCAGGTGGCATGGGCATCGCGTTCATGAAGCAATATGCAGCATCCGGTGTTGATGTGCCAGTGATGGGCCAGCTTTCTCATTCGACCAGGGTATCTTGGGCGCAGTGGGTGACGCGGCGCTTGGCGTGCGCAACTCTTCACAGTGGAGCAAAGACATCGACAACGAAACCAACAAGGCTTTCGTTGCGTCGTTCCAAGAAAAGTATGACCGTTTGCCATCGCTTTATGCCAGCCAAGGCTTTGACGCAGCAAATCTGATCCTGTCTGCATTGGACAAAGCCGATGTGAAAGACACAGAAGCGTTCAGTGCCGCGTTGAAAGAAGCAGACTTTAAGTCCACCCGCGGTGACTTCCGTTTCGGCAACAATAACCACCCCATTCAAGACATTTACGTACGTGAAGTTGTGAAAGAGGGTGACGTGTTGACCAACAAGATCTTGGGCCTTGCACTTAAAGATCACCAAGACGCTTACGCTGCAGATTGCCCATTGCAATAACAGCCGATGTGATTGGCGGGGCGCGTGCGCCCCGCCAGTACACAAACCGCCGGGGAAATTATGTCCACCACTCTTTTGTTTGAACAGCTATTGAACGGCCTGCAATATGGCGTGACGCTGTTTTTGATGGCCGCAGGTCTGACGCTGGTGTTTGGCGTGATGGGCTGATCAATTTGGCGCACGGTTCGCTCTATATGATCGGGGCTTTTGCCTGCGCGGCCGTTGCTGCCGCCACAGGGTCATTCTGGCTGGGGCTGGTCGCATCGATTGTCGCTGCGGGGGTTTCGCGGGTGTCTTGATCGAGATGCTTGTGATCAGACGATTATATGATCGCGATCACCTCGACCAAGTATTGGCCACTTTTGCATTGATTTTGATCTTGTCCGAAGGCTGCCGTATGATCTTTGGGGTCTTTCCCGCTATTCCTTGACGCACCCGGTTTCCTGTCCGGCCCTGTCACATTGTTCGGCGGGGTTCCAGTATTCCGCCTACCGTTTGGCCATCATATTAGTCGGCGGCTTGGTGGCGCTGGGGCTTTATCTCCTCATCACCAAAACCCGGCTGGGGCATTCGCATTCGCGCAGGCGAGGCCGACCGCGAAATGATTGCCGCATTGGGCGTGAACATCGCCACGCTTTACACGATTGTTTTTGCCATCGGTGCGGCGCTGGCCGGCTTTGCTGGCGCGATGATGGGGGCGATACAATCGGTGCAAGTAGGTATGGGGGAGCCCGTCTTGATCCTTGCCTTTGTGGTGATCGTGATCGGGGGTATCGGTTCCATCAAGGGCGCATTGATTGGCGCTATTCTCGTGGGCGTTGTCGATACGCTCGGGGCGCGTAACTTTACCCGGATTTTTCAACCTGTTTATGGAAACCTCGGCTGCCAACTCCGTGGGGTCGGCCCTCTCGTCCATGTCGATTTATGTGCTGATGGCGATCATCTTGATCTTCAAGCCGGAAGGGTTGGTGAGCAATAATGCCTAGCCTTTCAAGAGAAAACGCAATCAACATTATCCTCAGCCTCGGGCTATTGGTGTTTCCCTTTATCGCCACGGCGATGGATGAACCGTTCTACATCACCTTGGCCACCCGCGTTGCCATTTTGAGTTTGGCTGCGGTCGGCTTGAATCTGGCGCTCGGAACGGGCGGCTGGTCAGCTTTGGTCATGCGGCCTTCTTCGGCATTGGCGGCTATGCCATGGGCATCTTGGCCAGTCACGCACAAACCTATACGCCGATTTTTACCTGGCCCTTCGTGATTGAAGGCACCAATCAGATGCTGATCATCTGGCTGGTGGCGATCATCATGAGCGGTATCGCGGCCTTTTTCATCGGCCTCTTATCGTTGCGCACATCTGGCGTTTATTTCATCATGATCACCTTGGCCTTCGCGCAAATGATCTATTATTTCATGATCTCGTGGCCCACCTATGGCGGCGAAGATGGCCTTTCAATCTATGTGCGCAATCAGTTTCCGGGCGTGAACACGCTTGATCCGTCAAGTTTCTTTTATATTTGCCTGGTGCTGATGTTTGTTGGTCTTGCCTTTCGGCAATGATCAAAAACTCGCGTTTCGGCGCGGCGTTGCAAGCGGCACGGCAAAATGAAGAACGTTTGGCCGCCACCGGCATTCGCCCGTTCAACATTAAACTCACCGCCTTTGTGATCTCAGGCATGATCACCGGCTTGGCCGGGGCGTTGATGGCCGATCTGAACCGCTTTATCTCCCCCACCATGCTGTCATGGCACATGTCTGGCGAGATTATGGTGCTGGTGATTTTGGGTGGCGTTGGGCGGCTATATGGCCCTGTGGTTGGCGCGATGATCTATATCATCTTCGAATTTATCTTTGGCGGCATGACCGATCACTGGCAGTTCTATTTGGGCTTGGTCCTGCTCGGTGTGGTGCTGTTTGCCCCGCGGCGGCGCAATTGGCCTTTTGGCCGGAAAGGCGCGTCATGACTGATCAAGCTATTTTGCAAATCCAAAATCTGAACAAGAGCTTTGGTGCGCTCACCGCCACCGATGACGTGACCCTTGATCTGAAACCGGGGCGAAATTCATGCTTGATCGGGCCGAACGGGGGCAGGCAAGTCCACCCTGATCAAACAGATCTGCGGCCAGATCAGCTCCGACAGTGGCAAAGTGATTTTCGATGGCCGCGACCTTGGCGGCATGGATGTGGCCGAACGAGCCAAAGCCGGGTTGGGGCGCACGTTCCAGGTTTCCTCGCTGGTGATGGAGTTTTCTGCCCTGCGCAATGTGATGCTGGCGGTGCAATCAAAACGCGGCACCAGCTATCGCTTCTTTAAAAGCGTGCGCAACGACAACTCACTCACCGATCCCGCGATGGCTGCGCTAAAGCGGGGTCAACCTTGAAGAGCGGGCGCATATCATGACGGCTGAATTGTCCCACGGCGAACGGCGGCAATTGGAAATTGCCATGGCGCTGGCGCTTGATCCCAAAGCCTTTCTGCTCGATGAGCCGATGGCGGGCATGGGGCCAGAAGGGTCCAAGCAATTGATCAGCTTTTTGGATGATCTGCGCAAGGAAGCGCCAATCCTGTTGATAGAACATGATATGGACGCCGTGTTTTCGCTGGCAGACCGGATATCGGTGCTGGTCTATGGTCGGGTGATTGCCACCGGCTCTGTCGATGAAATCCGCAACAATCCCGCCGTGCGCGAAGCCTATTTGGGGAGTGCTGCCTAATGTCAAAAACTCTCCTGTCGATCAAAGACATTGAAGTTTTCTATGGCCCGTCACAGGCGCTGTTCGGCGTGTCCCTTGAAGTGAACGAGGGCGAAGTGGTGGCGCTGATGGGCCGCAATGGCATGGGCAAAACCACCACCATTCGTAGCCTTTGTAAAATGTCCAAACCCGTGCGCGGCGACATTCAATTTGACGGCACCCTGATCAACAAAATGCCCAGCCACAAGGTGGCCAAACTGGGTGTGGGGCTTGGTGCCCGAGGGGCGACGCTGCTTTTCCAACCTGACGGTGGAAGAGAACTTGGTGGCCGCGCAGCGCGATGGCGAATGGACGCTTGAAAAGGTCTATCAATTGTTCCCCCGCCTTGAAGAGCGTAAGACCCAATTGGCGAACACATTATCTGGCGGCGAGCAGCAAATGCTGGCGGTGGGCCGTGCTTTGACCACCAACCCGAAATTGCTGGTGCTTGATGAGGCAACCGAGGGGTTGGCCCCAGTGATCCGCGAAGAAATCTGGCGCGCGGTGAAAGCATTAAAGGCGCAAGGCCAATCCATTCTGATCGTCGATAAGAGCCTGAATGAATTGCTGCCACTGGCCGACCATTGCGTGATCTTGGAGCGGGGCAAAACCGTGTGGACAGGTGAACCGGATGCGCTGACCAGCGACATCGCAGATCGGTATTTGGGGGTCTAGATGAGCAAAACCTTCACCATAGATCAAGACATCTTGTTCCAGCATTGCGACCCGGCAGGGATCGTGTTTTACCCGCGCTTTTTCGAAATGATCAATCTGACCATCGAGCGTTGGTTTGACAAAGCCATTGGCTATTCCTTCGCGCAAATGCATGTGGCGGACCAAACGGCTGTGCCCACGGCCAGCGTGGAAGCCACCTTTAACGCACCTGGCAAATTGGGCGAAGAATGGCAATGGCATTTGAGCGTGGCGCGGGTGGGGCGCACCAGCGTGAAAGTGCGCGTTTCGGGCGTCCATGACGCGCAAACCAAGGTGGAAAGCACCATGACCTTGGTGCACATCAACAAATCAACGGGCCGACCCATCGAATGGCCCGACGACCTTAAAGCAAAAATGACACTCTATTTGGAAACAGAATAATGACACATATTGTTGTACAACCTGAGGGATGGAAGCCCGCCAAAGGCTATGCCAATGGCATGATCGCGGAAGGGCGCACGCTTTATGTTGGCGGTCAAATCGGCTGGAACAAAGACCAAATCTTTGAGGCCAAGACCTTTATTGACCAAATGGAGCAGGCCCTGCGCAACATTCTCGATGTGGTGGAGCCGCCGACGGCAAAGCCGAACACATTACGCGGCTCACTTGGTATGTAACGGACAAGCAAGAATATTTGGCGCACCAAAAAGACGTAGGCGCTGCCTACCGTCGGGTGCTGGGTTATCACTTCCCCGCCATGACCATGGTGGTGGTTTCCGCTTTGGTGGAAGATGAGGCGATGATCGAAATCGAAGCAACGGCGGTGTTGCCAGCCTAGCTCAATTGCCGCACCGCATGGCCCAACGTGGATTGTGGGGTCTCTCCAAAGGCGGCGCGATAGTCCTGCGAAAAGCGCCCCAAATGGCTGAAGCCCAAATCCGATGCGATTTGGGGTGACCGTTTGGCCTGGATGCGCCCCTTGCAGCCAGTAGCGCGCCCACCGCAACCGCTCCAGCCGCACCATTTGCATCGGGGTTAGCCCATAAGTTTTCTTGAAGCCGTATTGCAGCGCGCGGGTAGACGCCCCTGCCGCTTTGGCCACATCATGCACGTTGATCTCTGAGCGAAACTCAGCCTTGATAAAGGCCATGGCGCGTTTGATTTGTCCGGGCGCAAGATGTACCGGTGCAGCATCGAAAAAGCACTGAATATTGCTCGGCGCAGCTTCTAAAAACTGCAGCATCAATTCCGAAAGCCCCCCCATGGGCGTCTTGGCCATCATCCAAATCATTGATCACCTGGCGCAATTGCTGCCGCCATGGGGGGGCAAGTTGCTTGGCCCCGCATGCGCAGCTTGGGATCAAACCGAATGGGGGCGTCCAATGTGCGCCCGAGCAAGGCTTCGGCCTCTCGTTGCAAATGCTGCACATCGATTTGCACCAGCAGCATTTCGCAATCCGCATGCCACACCATATCGGTTTTAAGATCGGGGTTGAGAATGGTCGCAAATTCGACAGTGCTCTCAACTTCAATATTGCCATTGACCACCTGCGCGCCGCCGGCCAACGGAATTTGCACCAAATAGAATTTTTCCAATTCACCCGGATTGATCCGCACAGCGCCACCATAGCGCATATAATTGAAAGTAAGTCCCCGTTGCGCCACATGATTATGCACCGCATCCAGTTGGCCCTGCGGTGCCACAAAGTCGAGCCGATGAGCGCAATATTTTTGCGCCACCATTGCCCGCGCGCGCTCCAGCTCGCCGGATTGGAATAAACGATATTTCGCCAATGGCTCCATCATGGTGCCCTTCTCCCCAACGGCCCCCCGCGCACTATTTTGCGTTTTTCGGATAGCCACCACTCTCCATCTGACATTTAGTTTAGACATAAAATAAAAAATGTTGCAATCGGCTTGGAGGAGGGGACGATGACAACCAAGAAAAAGGTGGCCGTTATTGGCGCCGGGGTGAGCGGCCTTGCGACCGCAAAAACGTTCAAGGAAAAAGGCCATGATGTCACCATCATTGAGCGCAGCCACGATCTAGGTGGCGTGTGGGGAGCTTTCGCGGTCTTACCCTGATGTGCAAACCCAAAGCCCGAAAGATCTCTATCGTTATACCGATAAGGCGATGCCGGAGGATTATCCGGAATGGCCAAAGGGGCCGCAGGTGCACGCCTATCTCGACAGCTATGCTGCCGACTATAATTTGCGTGACCTGATCCAGTTCAACACCAGCGTTGCAGAGATGACCCGTCGCGCGGACGGGCAAAAGGGATGGACGCTGCATTTGGTGGATCAGGCAGGCAAGGAAAGCACAGAAGATTTTGATTTTGTCGCCGTCTGCACCGGCCAGTTCAGTGAAAAGAACATCATCAACCATCCGGGCCAAGAGGCATTTGAAGCGCAGGGCGGGCAGGTGATGCACTCGTCAGAATATACCGACCCATCCATTGTGGAAGGCAAAGACGTGACCGTGTTGGGCTTTTCCAAATCGGCGACAGATATTGCCGTAAACGCGGTGAAATCTGGTGCGAAATCCGTCACGATTGTTTATCTGCAATCGGTGTGGCGCGTGCCCTATTTCATAGGTGGGCTGATCAATTTTAAGCGCATCCTTTATATCCGCAAGCAAGAGCAAATGTTCCCAAGCTGGGGGCTATCGCCAATGCAAAAATTTGCTCATATCATCGGCAAGCCGTTTGTGTGGGCAAATTGGCGGGCACTGGAAGCGCTGCTGACTATGCAGCTCAAGCTGAACAAAACTGGGCTGCGGCCAAAAATCAAAATTGAAGATGAAATCAACTGCTCGGTGCCGATTGTTACGCCCGGCCTGTTTGACATGATCGCCGATGGTCGCATTAAAACCATTCAAGGCACATTCAAAGAATATGAAGGCAACAGCGTGGTGCTCACGGACGGCGAGAAGGTTAAAACCGACCTCGCCATTCTGGCCGTCGGCTGGAAACTGGGGCGTGCCTTATCTGCCAAAAGAATTTCAAGAGAAATTGGTGGAAGAGGATGGGCAATATCGCCTCTATCGTATCATTGCTAATCCCGATTTGCCAGATATGGGTTTTGTTGGCTTCAACTCGTCGTTCTGCACCGTGCTGTGCGCGGATCTCGCCGCCAACTGGTTGGTGCGCTATGCCGATGGCAAGTTGGCCAAGCAGCCGAGTGCCGAGCAGATGAACGAAAATATCGAGCAAATGCTGCACTGGAAGCGATATGAAAAGCCTTCCGCCAAAGTGTATGGCGGCCTGTGCGTTGCCCCTTATCACTTTAAGCATTTTGACGAATTGCTCGACGATATGGGCGCCAAGGTGCGGCGACGCAACCCGGTGGCGGAAAATCTATCACCACCGAACGCCGACGCTTACCGTCGATTTTTAGATTCAACCCCGGACTACCGGGTCGAATAGGAGGAGAGAGACATGACTTTAAAACCAGGTATCACAGCCAAAGGCGAGGGCCTTGAAGCACCAAATGGAACATCTTGGGCCAAACCTATATTCCCAAACTGCATTCGGAAAATGCGATGATCTGGCATGCGCTGTTGCCCGCTGAAAGCTTCGTACCACCGCATATTCACCCGACGCAAGATGAGTGGATCACCATGTTGGATGGCGAATTGGAATTGGCCTTTGGCGATGAGATTTTAACCGCCCGCGCTGGCGATACAGTGCGTATGCCCATGGGCATCGCCCACGGCATCACCAATAAATCGGGCAAGGATGCCAACTGTTTCTTCGGTGTGGCGCCCAGCCGTAAACTGTTTGATTTGTTTGAGCTTTGCATGATCTGGGCGACCCGACGAAGTGGTTCGCCTCTCCGCTTTGCATGAAGTGAACTTTCTCCCACCGCCATCTGAGTAATGGCGATCTCCCAAGCGTAGAAACAGGCGGTGGTCTCCAAGATCATCGCCTTTTTTTATTGATTGGATGTAAGTTGATGAATCTGCTGAACTGGCGAGAACTTGCATTCGTTTGAAAATTAAGAGTATATTAACCTTAATATTGGGGGAATTTTTAAATCGTCTGGGTGGGCGTCATGGTAAATACTCTTAAAATTATTGCCTTTGACCGAAAAGATTTTGTGACTTCTAAACAAGCCAGTCACTACAACGCTGTGCAGGGGATCAGCGGTTATCACCTCATCGATGGCTATACCGATGCTGCTGATTTAGTCGCGAAAATCAAAGCACTATCCGCGGCCAATGCGAATGCGTGTGTTGATTATTTGGAAATATACGCCCATGGCAGTCCCACGAGTGTTGATAGCTTGCAATTGACAAATGCTGGGGCCTGGGGGACGGAACTGCAGAAGGTGCCCTGGTGCGACACCGCAAGCATCTATTTGGGTGGTTGCAACACAGGTTTGAAGACGGCCGCGGGATCAGGCTCGGTTGCCGAAGCCTTAGCGGGGCAAATCACGTTTAACGCGGCAAACTTTGCACACCAGATCCGTGTCTATGGCGCCAAAGGCTATATTTCCGGCGCCCATGCGAAAGGCGGTGAAGGGTGCACGCGGGTTATCACCGAGAGGCGATGGCGATGGAAATGGGCACTGGGGTTCCTTCCCCTACTATGGATATGATGATGTGATCACCCACACCGCCTATCCGAATTCGGTTGATGCGACAGGAAATGCCTGCTGGAATAGCTTTAAGAATGGAACGTGGTGAGCGCTATGGCAAAAGTAACTGTGACCGACATCCAAACCAACACAAGTGTTCAGCTTTCACAACAAGAAGCAGATTTAGTGGCGAGTGAGATCGCGATTGTGCAGCCGGGGGCCGATTACGCGTTTGTTGATGCGATTGTTTCCTGGGGCGAATGCGCACCCAAGAGTTGCGCCAGACTTTGAAATTGTCGTGGAAGATGGTGGACGAACCACTGTTTTTGAATTGCTGAGCGAAACGGTGTTGCAGCGCAAAAATGATAAAATGGGGTTTAACTTTTTCCTCGGCAGTAAAGTTGTTGATTGGCATGCTGCCCATTCCGGTGTTGCTCCACTTTAGTTTTCAATGAAAAAGGGCGGGGAAATTTCCCGCCCTTTTCAACTCAATGAAGATGACTAAGTCAATAATAGACTAGGCAACCACAACACAATGCCCGGGAAAGCAATGAGCACCGCAATTGTGATGGCATCCGCGACAAAAAACGGGGTCGCGCCGCGGAACACATCTTGCACTGAGATATCGTCTCGCACCCCAGCAACCACAAAGCAGTTGAGGCCAATGGGCGGGGTGATCAAACACAGCTCGGCCATTTTAACCACAATGATGCCGAACCAAATGGCGCACCCCCAACCATTCATGCCGAAGGCACTTTCTGCTGCAGTGACGTCCATGCCGCCATTCAGGGCCATAACGGCCGGGAAAACAACGGGAAGCGTCAGCAGCAGCATGCCAATCGCATCCATGAACATGCCCAGCACCGCATAAGCCAAAAGGATCATGATCAAGATGATCATTGGGTGTTGATCCAACGAGGTCACCCAGTCTGAAAATGCGCCGGGTAAATCGGCAAAACCCAAGAAGCGCACAAAGATCAAGACGCCCCAAATGATGGTGAAAATCATGACGGCCAGCTTGGCCGACTCGGTGAGTGCATCTTTAAACTGCCCCCACTTCATCCCGTGGATCAGCGCCATCACGAAGATGATGAACGCACCAATCGCGCCACCTTCTGTGGGCGTGCCCCAGGCATCGCCGCCAAATGGGTTGTAGATAAAGCAAATGATGATGATCACGACTGCAAAGATCGGCATGGCAGGCGGTAGCGATTTAAACCGTTCTCCCCATGTAAAGCCTGATACAGGAGGCCCTAGATTCTTGTTGAATGTGGCCATCAGTACGACCAGGCCGCCATAAATCAACGCGGACACAGCGCCGGGGAGGAAGCCGGCCAACAACAATGCGCCCACATCTTGCTCAACAATAATGGCGTAAATCACCAAATCGCAGAAGGGGGGATCAAAGACGCCAATGTGCCACCAGCAGCCACAACACCCGCCGCAAAGCGCCTGTCATAGCCAACTTTTAGCATTTCTGGGATCGCGATCCGCGCAAACACAGCAGATGTCGCAACCGATGCACCCGACACCGCGGCAAAGCCTGCGGTGGCGAACACGGTGGCCACGCCCATGCCGCCCGGCAACCAACCGACCCATTTTTTCGCCGCTTCAAACAGGGCCTTGGTCAAGCCCGCATAATAGGCGAGATAGCCAATAAGGATAAAGGTCGGAATGAGTGACAATGCTTGCGAGGAAACCTTTGAGTGGGGCACCTGACCAGCGGTTTTGGCTGCAACGCTTAACGCCCAGAAAAACTGGTTCGGGTCATAGCCCCTTTTTGGACCAGAACACCCACACCAAGCCGGTTACACCTGCCATCGCCGCAGCAAAGGCCACACGGACGCCGATGACAACCATCAAAAGCAGCATCGCGGTGACGATTAAACCAATATCGATCGTGGTCATTTGCTGTTCTCCTCAAGGCCGGAAACATGTTCAGCTTCGCGCTGGGCTTGTGTCGCCGCATCCTCAATCATTGGCACCGCAACCGGGTGTGTGGCGTTGGTGGCAAAGGCTCTGCCAAAGCCAATCAATTGAATGACAAGACGTAAGCTCAAAATGAAGAAGGCAACCGGCGCCAACAGTTTGGCGGGGCCAAAGGGGCAAAGCGATATCAATTGAAGAATCGCGGCTCCACATGGCACATTGAAATCAAAGGAGCGCTGGAAGTGCGCCCAAGAGCCCCAGACCAAAAGGATCATCAACAGGAGCATGGCCAGCGTGCCGACAAATTCAGCCAGCCATAACGGGCGGCCCTTGAGCTGACCGATCAGAATGTCCATGCGAATATGCCCACCCACACGCTGGGTATAAGCAATGCCGACAAAGGCAATCAGCGGCATGATCTGTTCGATCCAATCCACATATCCGGACAATGGGCGATTGAAGAAATTACGACCGCCAACAGAAAATACGGCCAAAACCATCAGCGAAAAGATGGCCAAACCGCCCACAAGTATCAAAATCTTTTCAATGGAAAAGAGCCGCTGATCGAGGCGGCTTAAAAGGCTGTCGTCCGTCAGAACGGATGCAGTGCCTGCCATGGTGTCCTCCCCCGAATACCAAAAGCGAAAAGGGGAAAATCGACCGCGCAGCAGCGCGGCCGATAGGTTCTAATTGGCGCTTAGTTTGCCAAAGTTGAGTTCACCAAGTCCAACAATTCTGCTGCAGGCAAGCCCTTGGCGTTGTTTTCTTCAACCCAAGTTTTGGCAATGCTGCCAGCGGCTGAACGGAAACTATCCAACTCTTCGTCGGTATAGGTGATGCGCTCAATACCACGTTCGTCAAGCGCTGGGCCCCAAGCTCCATTGTGTTGTTGTTGTAATTATCAACATAGTGCTGCAACGACGCAGGAATAGAGCTCATCAACGCTTCACGGTGCGCATCAGACAAGCTGTTCAGCGCATCTGTGTTGGCCACAACGGGGGCAGTTCACGGTGCCCGGGGTTCATGTTGGTGGTCCACCATTCGCCACTCTCAATGGTGCCGAAAGACATGTGCGCATGCGGTGCAAAAGACACAGCTTTCACCACGCCAGAATCCAGTGCCTGACGCACTTCTGTAGCCGACATAGAGTTTGGCACGGCACCGATGCTTTCCATCGCGCGACCAATGCCGCCCGTGGCGCGCACTGAAAGACCTTCAAAATCTTCCAAAGCACGTGGCGCTTCGCCAACGCCCACAAAATTGTATTGTGGCAGCGGTGAAGGCATCAACAAGGTTGCGTTCCAGCGACCCAGATCAGCTTGCGTGGCTGGATGATTATAAACCGCCATGGACACTTCAATTTCCTGCTCCAAAGACGAAACGCCAAGGAACGGAAGTTCCAAAACAGTGATCGATGGGTTTTTATCTGCGTGATATCCCGCGCAGAATTGCGCCATTTCGAATGCGCCGATGGAAATGCCATCCAGGTTTTCACGGTTATTTGACAAGCCGCCATAAGATAGATTGAGCGTAAAGTCGCCATTGGTTTTTTCGCTAACCAATTCAGCAAGCTTTTCCACGTGCTCGGTGAACGCGCGTTTCTTGCCCCAAAGGGATACGTTCCACTCTACCGCAACGCTTCGCCGACAAATGACATGCCCAATAGAGCAGCAACGGCTGTTTTTGTAATGGTCTTCATCTTGTTCCTCCCAAGGAATACCTAAACCAGATCTGTATGCACCATTGGCACCCGGACGAACCGAGTCGGTGCTGACGAAAGCTTAGGCGCGGGGGGAATAGCTTGGGTATGAAGAAAACTGCGTACAAGAATTGTAGTGCCCTGCGGATTTCCGCAGGGGGGAGATTGGGGGGAATTATGGTTTTCGCGCCGCCGTCATTCGCTTTGCTCATTACCCCGGCATCCCCGCCGAATGGTGCCCACTTTTGCGCTATGCAGGGCGAAGCAGCAGCCTCTGACGTCATTACCGGACTTGATCCGGTAATCCATGTAGCGGCAGCAATTTGGCAAAATCACCGCTGTAAAGCTTCACACATGCTGTTTAGACCCCGGATCAAGTCCGGGGCGGTCCGAAGGGAAGTATTTTAGAGTACTCCCTTAAGGAAAAAGAGTGGACGAGCGCAGCGAGGACCCCGAAACCTTCAGGTTTCGCGCGGTCGCAGGCCGATGCGCAGCAGCGAATAGCCGTGAGACAAAATCACGAGCCCTAAAGCAATTCGGACTTGTCCAAATTCAATTTGACGATCTTTTCGTTCAGTGTGCGCCGTCCAATACCCAGCGCTTCGGCCACAGCATCCATGCGCCCCTGATGGGGTTTGGATGGCTTTGGCGATCAAGCTACGCTCAAAGCTGGCCACGGCCTCCCGCAGCGTTTCGGGCACATTGCCCATATCATTTTCCAGCCGCATGGAGGTGGCAATGGAGCCACCGCCGCGCCGTGCTGCCAAAACCCGCCGTTCCGCCACATTGCGCAGTTCGCGCACATTGCCGGGCCAGTCATGGGCCAGCAGGGTGGCAATTTCCTCTGCGTCCAATTGCGGCGCTGTGGTTTCATAAAGCGCGGCATAGTGAGTTAGGAAATGCTGCATCAACAACACAATGTCGTCGCGCCGCGACCGCAAATTGGGCAAATCGATCACCACCGTGGACAGGCGGTAAAACAGATCTTCGCGAAACCGGCTGGCCGCAATCGCATCATTCAAGTTTTCGTTGGAGGCAGAAACGATTCGCACATCCACCGACTGCGGCTTGTCTGACCCAATTGGCGTGATTTCATGATGTTCAATCGCGCGCAGCAACTTGGCCTGAATGTCCCGGGCCAAGCGAGGCGACTTCATCCAAAAATAGCGTGCCGCCCCTCGGCCTGCATAAAGGTGCCCAAGCTCTCATTTTGCACCCCAAACACCATGCGCTCGAAGCTGCCCGCTTCAAAGGTGGCGCAATTCATGGCGATAAACGGCTGATCAGCCGGTCACTCAAATCATGAATGGCCCGTGCCACCAGCTCCTTGCCCGTGCCCGTTTCGCCAGAGATCAGCACTGGGGCGGGAGTCGAGCTGAAATCAATGATCTGTTCGCGCACCGATTGCAATTGTGGCGATTGCCCCAGCAACACCCGGTCAATGCCTGAAAGTTTGGCCAAGCGCTCTTGCAAGCGTTGGGTGTTCTGCGTCAGCCGATGCCGCTCTGCAGCATTGTTCAAAATGCGCAACAAACGCTGCGGATCGAATGGCTTTTCCAAAAAGCTATAAGCGCCCGCGCGCATCGCTTCCACCGCCATAGGAATGTCCCCATGGGCGGAAATTAGAACAATGGGCGGCGTTTGCTGTTCGAGATGCAGCAGATCCAGCCCCGACCCACCGGGCATGCGCACATCAGACAAGATCACGTCTGGCTGCCATTGATTGAGTTTTTGCTCGACTTGAGCAATGCCGCTCAACAATTCGACACGCCATCCCGCCGCTTCCAGCAAATGGGAGAGCGAGAGACGCATTTCCTTGTCATCATCAATCACCAAGCGCGAAAGGGCCGCCGCTTTTGCTCTGCATCGCTCATTCGCCTACTTGCCTTTTTGCCTTGTGAAATGGGGGACACCAGAATGGTAAAGGTCGCACCGCCATGGTCATTGTCCGCAGCGGAAAGCTCCCCCGCATGTTCTTTCACGATCGACGCGGATATGGCAAGGCCCAGCCCCATGCCTTCGCCGGAGGCTTGTCGGTGCGGAACGGTTCTTGCAAATCTTCAATCTGCTGTCCCTTTAGCCATGGCCATTGTCCGCCACAAAAATGACGATCTGTTCGCCCGCAGGTGCCCAGCCAATCTCGATTTGTGGCGCTGACACATCGTCAACCGCGCTCATGGCATTGCGCAACAAATTGACCAACACTTGTTCAAACCGCGCACCGTCGCCCAATATTTGCGGTGCAGGAGTGGGTAAGTTCATCTCAATTTCGATCTGGCGCGCCTGCAAATCATGTCGCGTCAATCCAACTGCATTTTCAATGGCTTTGTTGACATCAAATGGCGTTTTTTGATGTTGCTTGGGTTGTGCGAAAAACCGCAAGTCTCGGGTGATATTTTCCATGCGACGCACCAAGCCGGACAGGCGAGTCGCCAAGCTTTCGGGTTTTTGAGCCGCGCCCATTTCCTCAATCGCAATATAATTGCGCATTGCCGACAATGGTTGTCCCAATTCGTGGGTTACAGACGCCGCGAGTTGCCCAAGCGCCGCCATGCGGCTGGATTTTTCCAGCTCATTTTGCGTTTTTGCCAACGCATTTTCCGTCGCTTTGCGTTCTTCGATTTCGCGCAGCAAGCGCTTGCGATCTTTGTGCGACGCGTCTAACGCCCGCCGCAAACGCTCTGTGCGCCAAAAAATAAACATGATCGCCAAAAGCGCCACGGAAATGCCCGCGAGGAAAACCACAAACAGCGCACGCTCCTGCAATCCGGCAGTGCTAACGATAAAATGCAATCGCCATGGCTGGCTTGTCACAGGCACGCGAACGCCAATATGGCGCTCGCCAAACAGTTCAATTTCATCGCTGCCAAGCCGTTCCCCAATCAAGGGGCGTCAGCGGTTCTTGTCCAAACTGACGCATTTTCCGAATTTGCAACAGCCGCTCCTCACTCGGGGGCGTGAGCGTGCGATATTGCCACTCAGGCTGGCTGGCCAACACCACAATCGTATCCAGATTCGTGATCAGAATTTTCTCGCCGGATGCGCGCCAGGCGGCAACCAGCTCATCCAACTCGATCTTGAGTGCGATCACACCAATGATTTTGCCTGCGCTATCGCGTACGGGTTCAGCCACGAAAAAGCCAGGCCGTTTGGTGGTAGCACCAATCGCAAAAAACTTGCCGCGTTGGCCGCTCTTTGCGGTTTGAAAATAGGGCCGAAAGCTGTAGTTTTCGCCCAAGAAATTGACCGGCTCACCATAGTTGGACGCAGCAATCGTCAGGCCTGTCATATCCATAACGTAAAGCGCTTCAGCGTTTGCCCGGGTCGCAAAATCGGCCAGCCGACGGTTAAGCGCATCGCGGCTTTCCGGGTCTTGCAACCCGCGCACAACCGCAGGGTCTTGGCCCAATATAAACGGCAAATGCTCCAACCGGTCCAATGCGCTTTCCAGCGTTGTGCGATAAAACTCAGCGCGGCCCTGAGCGCGCTCAAGCTCGCTGGACTTGAAGGTGGAAAACGCGGCGGCATAAATCACCAAAAACGACACGCCGAGCAGGAAAAGGGCGATGACCACAGCGGCCAAGCGGCGCCTTTGATGTCGAAGTGTGTTGCCCGTTTCTGCCATATCGCTAGACGATCAAGCTCGACAAAAGGTCGTTTTCAGTGATGTCCTGATATGAAAACCCGCCTGCCATCATCTTATCAAAAAGGACTTGAAAATTGGCAGGATCGTTGGTTTCAATCCCCAACAGGACTGTCCCAAAGTTACGTGCAGATTTTTTCAAATATTCAAACCGTGCAATATCGTCATCCGGGCCAAGCATATTCAAAAAATCCTTCAACGCACCGGGGCGTTGCGGCAGGCGCAGGATGAAATATTTCTTTAGGCCGCGATAGCTCATGGCTTTTTCTTTAACCTCGGGCAGGCGCTCAAAATCAAAATTGCCACCGGACACGATACAAACGATTTTCTTGCCTTCAATCTCCGCAGCGGGCAAATCCTCCAGCACATCAATCGACAGCGCCCCCGCTGGCTCGAGCACCAAGCCCTCAATGTTCAACAGGGAGCTGATGGTGGCGCAAAGGCGATTTTCCGGCACCAAATGCACCGCGTCGCTTGGCACGGCCTTGAGGATATCGAAGTTCAGTTCGCCAATTTGCGCGACCGCGGCGCCATCGACAAAATTGTCGACTTTATCAAGTTTCACCCGGGCCTGCGCTTCCAGGCTGCGTTTGAGGCTGGGGGCGCCAGCTGGTTCCACAAACACAAATTTCGTTTCTGGCGCAATGGCGCTAAACAATTGCAACAAACCCGCGCTCAAACCGCCACCGCCCACGGGCAAAATGATCATATCCGGCGCTTCATTTTCAAGCTGCTCAAGAATTTCCAAGCCGATGGTCGCCTGACCTTCAATAATATCCGCATGATCAAAGGGTGGCACTAAATGGGCATTCTGCTCCGCACAAAACTTTTGTGCGGCGGCATAGCATTGGTCAAAAATATCGCCAGTCAGCCGAACCTCAACAAACTCGCCCCCAAATATTTTGGTCTTTTCAATTTTTTGCCGCGGTGTGGTCACAGGCATAAAAATGGTGCCATGCACACCAAAATGGGGCGCAGCTAAAGGCAAAGCCTTGCGCATGATTGCCCGCCGACGCACACACAAAATGCGGTTTCTCTGCACCCTCGTGGTTGGCCAGGGCTTTGGAAATGAAGTTAAAGGCTCCACGCAGTTTGTAGGATCGGACAGGCGTCAAATCCTCACGCTTGAGATAAATATCGGCACCATATTGCTGCGATAAATGTACATTGCGCTGCAGCGGTGTGGCGGGCAATATCGACGACAAATTTTGTTTTGCCTGTGTGACTTGATCTTTGAATGCGTGCACGATCTCAACCGGTTTGAAAACTTTTAGAGTGCGATTTGTAGGTGCACAACTAGCCTAAAGCAAGTCGCTCTCCTTTTGAGGAGGTTCTTTCATCCACCGATTTAGGTCGGCAATCAGGGCGCCCTGCTGTGTAATGGTTTTTTCGACATCTCCAGCAGCTTCTAAGCCGTGATCCAAATCTGGTTGCAATGACAATGCGATGTTGCCGTGCTGCGAGATGTCTGCCGGCAGGCTAGACTGATAGTATTTGTCAATTTTCCCCATACCAATAAACGAACTTTTATGGTGTGTGATGGCTGCCCAAATCGGCGCATAGGAAATATTTGGCGTGAGCCAGACTGTGCCGCAGGCCCTGGCCATGGTCTCAGTCAAGTGTGCAACCAAGAAACAACCCCAGTGACTTGCCAAGCAACAAAATATCAGCTGAAAGCGCCAGATAGGAATTGAGTGCAGCATCTATCTGCCGCGCATCATCCATCAAGATCTGTACAATTTTTTCCTGTTGGTTGACCTCAAACAAGCCAAGATAAGCATAATTCACCAGGATAGGTGTAAAGCCGTTCTGTGCGCAACAAAGGGACGCGAATTTTAGGGCGGGGTGATTGGTGGTATAAGCAAGACCCGGGAAAATAAGCGCGGCGCGTGAAATTTCATCCATTGGCAGGATTGTCTCAAACCTAATGATATGCCCATGCGCGCTGGCAATTTCAATTTCCGACATTATTGAATAACCCTATCCGTTTCGCATATTTAAGCAGCATGCCGTCGTCTTCTATTGGGACAGTCAAATTGCGCCGAATGCGTGTTTTGCCATGTGTTGTCTTTTCCCATTTAAACGGGTCAACAGCAAGCTGCCAAGCGGCGCGCCATGTGGCGATTGAGGTAAGTATCCAGTAGAGCGGGAGCAATGGCTGAAATGCAATGAGTAAAGGTCGGCGTAGACGGAGAAGGCCCAATATGCCCGCAATCAGGGGCGCTACCATAGCTCATCGACAGAACGATGAAATATGGCCAGGCATGGTGAAGCCGTGCCCACAGTTCACCCTGATAATAAAGAATTTCCCAAAGTAGCAAGAACACAAAGATGCCATGCAAAGGGGCGGCGAACACCATGCCCCCGATATAGAGATAGAAAAACAAAAAGTCGCGCCAACCCCAGCTGCAATTTCAATAATCTTAGCTGGCTGGAATGTACCATCAATGTCTGCATCCAGCCCCTTCATCCACCTGGTGCGCTGCTTGATCCATGGCCAAATTTTAATAGGCGCTTCTTCCCGCGTGGCAGATGGCAGCATGGCGCATCGCATGCCCCAAACGCGCGAGACGCAAACCCAAATCTGCATCCTCGGTGACATTAAAGCTGTCCCAGCCGCCGACATGGCGCAATGTCTCAAGCCGAAAATGGTTGGACGTTCCGCCAAGCGGCATGGGCATGTTGAGATCGGCAAGGGCACGCATAATCAGGCCGAATTGACCTGCATATTCTGCCGTAAACAGCGCCGTGAGCGCCGATTCGTAGGCGTTGTCGATCACCAGTTCTGCCTGAAAACACACAATGTCGGGATTCTGAGCAAAAAGTGTCGCGGCAAGTCGCAGCTGATCGGGGTGAGGAATATCCTCGGCATCAAAAACCACAATATGCTCGCCGCGGGCAAACGGAAGGGCAAAATTGAGCGCTTTTGGCTTTGTGCGTGGTTGGCCGTCGGGCACTTCAACAAGCTCGAATGCCAGATGGTCAAGCTTAGCGCGCACTGCTGCCACGGTCGGTTGGGAACTTGCCTCAACGATAAACTTGATGTCCAGCTTTTCAGGTGGATAGTTAAGCGCTTTCAATGCTCGCGCCAATTGCGGCACCAGATTGGCCTCGTTGTTGAGTGGTACCATCACTGAATAAATGGGCAAGGCATCGTCGTTCAGCAATTTGGGGCGAGTGGGAGCGCCGAGCAGCATGCCGTAAATCGATGCATAAAGTCGAAACGTGGCTGGGCCGACATAAAGCAATGCAAGAAATGCAAAAATCAACGGCTGGAGTGAGGGGGGATCCCATGCAGAAATCGCGGTGACCAGCAAAACAGCACCTAAAAAGAGAAATCTTTTATAACGTCCCAGTCCCAGATGAGCGCTGGCGTGGGGCCATATTCGGGCCAAACGCTGGATCGCTGCTTCGTAAAGTGCGGGTCGTTGTGCGACTTGAATCGATTGCTGCAAAGCCCGGAAGGGAACGATGCAAATCTTGTTTCGCATTTCTGGATGATGACGCAGTTGGTATGTAAGCTCACAAACCTTTCGAGGGTTGGTGCTGCAAAAACCAATGCGCAATCATAGATCTTACCTCTTACTTGTCGGACGCTCGGCAGAATATTGAGCCGATCGACCTGGCGCATCTGCACCGTGCCAGGCGGTATTGTGGGGTGAAACGCCAACCCCACAAGGGCTGCGGCGCGCGCGTATATGTCCGTCTCGCTGATCCCAAAACGCGCCGCACATAGATGCAGAACATCCAGATGCTGGCGTTGTGCATAAGCAATCAGCGCAGCGGCGCGCGGCCGGTCCACTTGATAAGGGGCCAATATTTGTTGCAAAAGATCTGCATCTTGCAGATCGTCACGCAAATGCACCAAAGTAAATCACTATAAAAAATCAAAAAAATATTGTTTACTGTCGCAAAATGCGTCCGCTGAGTCAAAGAATCTATGAATAAGTATTTGAACCTTTTGATAAAATTTGCGCTCGCCACAACTGTGGGTTTTGTTTGTTCGCTTTTTATCGGCAGCAGTATCGCGCAAACTTTGCCCAATCATGTGGATTTGGATGCCCATGAGGATGTATTTGACGCGACTCAGATTGGCGCCATTCGATTCCTGACCACAACTGATTTTCCGCCGCTCAATTTTAGCAACTCAAGCGGCGAACTGGCCGGATTTCACATTGAGTTGGCCGAAGCCATTTGTGTGGAGATCAGTGTGAAATGCACCATGCAATCATGGCCATGGGGAACAATTGGGGAACGGCGGTGAACAACAATCAGGGCGATGCAGTGATCGCGGGGATTGCCATCAACCAGCGCAATGCGGAACTGATGGACTTCTCGCAACCTTACCTCAAGTTTCCTGCGCGGTTTGTTGGACGGGCAGACGGCCAATTGCCTTCACGCGAAGCGATCAAAAATAAGGTTGGCGTGCGTGAAGGGTCGTCGCAGGCTCAGTTTCTGGCCAAACATTTTAAGGCGCTTGAACCTGTTCCTTTTGAAAACGAGCAGCAGGCGCTGGAAGCCGTGAAATTCGGCGATGTTGATCGTGCATTTGTGGACGGTATGCGCGCCTCGTTCTGGTTAAACGCAAACCCCGGACTGCTGCACATTTGTCGATGGTCCCTATTTTTCAAACGAAATCTTTGGAACCGGTCTCGCCATTGCCGTCAAAAGTGGCAACGACGCCACACGGCGCGCCATCAATATTGGGTTGCGTCGCGTGCAAGAAAACGGCAAATTTTCGGAGCTCTACCTCAAGTGGTTTCCTGTGAATTTTTACGATTAGCGTCCGGCCTATCGCTTTCACCCTTAGGCTTCATTTTCAATTTGAAAAATGGCAGCAGGATCGACCACAAAAATGTCTCTGGGCCTCTTTCCTGGGCGTCTGGTTGGCCAATAACCATTTTGTCATGCCCCAATTCAGGCTCAATACTATAAACGCGGAAAAGCCGATCCCAAATACTAAGCGCGAAGCCATAATTGGTGTCATGCTCGCGGCGCTCAATGGAGTGGTGAATGCGGTGCATATCTGGTGTGACGATGAACCAACGCAGCATATGGTCAAGCTTGGGTGGGATTTTGAAATTGGCGTGATTGAAGATGGCCGAGCCGTTGACGACCGCTTCAAAAATAACCACCACAATCGCGTTTGCGCCCAGCAACAACACGGCGGCCGATTTGATGAAAATCGACAATATGATTTCAAGGGGATGAAAGCGCACCGCGGAACTGGCGTCCAAATCCTGATCTGTGTGGTGCACGCGATGAATCCGCCAAAGGATCGGAATTTTGTGGGTGATCACATGTTGGCCCCAAATCACAAAGTCGAGCACTAGAAATGCGATCAGCCATTCCACCCAGGCGGGCCAACCCAGCCAATGAAACAGACCGATTTGATGTTGCTGAGCAAACAGGGCTGTGATGACCGCGGTAACTGGCACCAACAGCACCACTAGAGTGACGGCAAGATAGTCTGAAAATAGAATGCCTAGATTGGTGGCCCAGCGGCGCATACGTGTGTGCCGTCGCTTGCGCCGTGGCCACAATGCCTCAAGCGCAATCATCAACAGCAGAATACCAACAAATGTACCAAAGCGCCACGCGCCTTCATTAAATCCAAGCTCAGGCATTAATTATCCTCTCGAACCTGCTGTTTAGCACAGTGATGGCAGCCACAAAAAGTCAAATGACTGTCAACACTGTGTGAGCAGGTATAACTCGGTACGAAAGGCAGGCCCTTCTAGACCACGCGGTGGCGCGCGCGGGCGGCCATTTCAATGGCAGAACTGGTCAAACGGTCAAGACCAAACCTCATGCGCAAAAGGTCAAGCACGCGGCTCTCTTCAGGCCGAATTTGCAGATCGGCCGCAGCAATCTCAACCGCCAAAGCATAGGCCGTGTCATTCAAATGTGAAGGCAGATCAGCAGTGATGTCATTGATCACGCTTTGCAAATCACTGTCTGCATCCAACATCTTTGCGCAGTCAGCTGCCACAAGTGGCAAACTGTCCTCAGAAAAATCATCAAAAACAGGCAATTGTCGCACAACCGAGCCAATACGCTTGAGTTCGGAATCGTCCATCTTGCGGTCAGCAGCGGATGTGACAACCATAATATAGATTAATGCTTCTTGCGGTGACAGCGACATAATAACCCTCTTTGCTTGCCCCAAAATCTCACTAAGAGTTAGGCCGCGTGCACACCAATTACAAGCGTTCGTGCGCGCCTTTACCAATTTTCAAAAAATTCGATACTATTGACGCCACCAGCGCAACGTGCGAAATGCCGCAGGTGCGGGCGTTCGCGGATCACAAATATGTTTTGCACGCGCCACATTTAACCTGAGTTTTTTTTCCGGAAAGGGACGCCAAAATGGCAAATACCCCCACACTTTTTGACACTGACTTTTTTTGACGCGGCGGTCAACGCCCGCGCATGGCCTTTTGAAGAGGCAAAAAAGGTGCTCAAACGTGTGGAAAAAAACTGGCAAGAAAGAAGCAATTTTTGAAACGGGGTTATGGCCCTTCTGGCCTGCCGCACATCGGCACCTTCGGCGAAGTGGTGCGCACCTCCATGGTGCGCCACGCTTTTCGGCTTTTGACCAAGGATGAAATCCCGACAAAAATCATTTGTTTTTCTGATGATATGGACGGTCTGCGCAAAGTGCCGACCAATGTGCCGAACCAGGAGCGCATGGCTGAA
>LLEO01000038.1_pt1 | contig 25678 bp, 32 predicted proteins | sample 595861 | NCBI WGS metagenome assembly LLEO01 (sample SAMN02919315, study PRJNA255460) | bioreactor metagenome | biome: chemostat; feature: culture 2012_25.1; material: sediment; isolation source: day35 25degC chemostat 2012 inoculated with Wadden Sea sediment taken from... | place: Germany: Bremen ... | reverse complement strand
GGCCGACGGGGGGGACGCGGGTGATGTCGACCGGGGTGTCGATCACCTCCATCGGCTCGAAGAAGCCCCGCATCGCGCTCCCCATTCGCCCCATGAAAAACACCTTGTTGCCCACCGCGCCCGTGAACATCGCCGCCCGCGCGCTGTCGCCAGAGGTGGCGATGGTGTCATAGCAATCCGAGGGCACGCCGAATTCCGGCAGTTGCTCCATCACGCCGCGCGGGGTTTGGGAGAATTCGTGACCAGCACCACATAGCCGCCATTCGCACGGTAGGCGCGCAGGGCGGCGACCGCCTCGTCAAACGCGGTGATCCCATTGTGCACGCAGCCCCACAGGTCGACGAACAACGCGTCATAGTTGGCGGAAATTTCCGACAGGCTTGTGATGATACGGGTCATGGCGCGGTCTCCTTAGTTGCCGGAGATATGGCAGAGGGGAGGCGAGGTGGCTAGGGGGAGTTGTGCCGAATCCGTATCCGGACCTATGCTGCACTTGCGAGGATTTCATTTTATCAGTGAACAGCGAGGATTAGGTAAAGTGGCATTTACGCTGGACACATTGCCGAATGGCAAAAAGAACTTGGAGTTCGAGGTTAGTGACATTCCGATGTTAGTAGACACAATTGCCGAACTGTTCGGGAAGCCGAAGGTAAGCCAGAGGACTTATATCAGCGAGCTTTGGGAGTTCGGGGGCGGAAAGTTCGAATACTCAAATGAATGGAGTGAACCTTGCCTGATTGCTCACAGAAACTCGGATAACAAGGTGCTCCAGAACCTGTATGAGAAGTTACGAGAAGGTTTGCCGGATCAAAGTGCTGATCAGGTGTAAGTGATATCCCGTCCGGCATCGCCGGGCAGCGCCCGACCGCCCCGTAATGCCGGAGGCAAACCTTTGGTTTGACGGGCGGGCGCTTCACGTCCACCCGCGGTCAGGCGATGCCCTTGTTTACTCGTGGGGTTGGTAGGTTCATTCGAAGACAATCACCCTCGTAGGTGAGGTGTAGTTCCGACCCCATTGGAAAGCCCCCAAACGGATTTCTTCACTATGTTGAGTTTTCCTAATCGTAACGTCACGAACGACGGCAGTGCGTGTGGCTTCATGGTCGCTAATAGGAAGGATAAGCGTTCTGCCATACTCTGCCATGTCGACTGCAGTCTGCGTCTCTTTCTCAATGGTTAATTGGTCCGCGCTACTGTTTCCTCGAACTAGAGTTGAAACAGACGAGGTTGGCGACTTGAACGCTAGCGACATTAGTTCATCACTAATGTTTCCGCTGCCGATCGGGTGCTCATGAACTTCAATTGAAAACGCTGAAAGCTCTAGACCGATCGCCTCGTTTAAAAGTGCTTGGTGTCGTGTTTTCATCACAAATGCCTGAATCAAAATGGCCCGCACTAATGTACGGGCATGATCTAACATGTGAACAGACTTAAACAGCCAGGTTCGGAATAATCTGCTTTTTGCGGCTCATGATGCCGGGCAGGACGACGGCGTCGCCCTCGACGGTGGCGCCAAAGCTTTTCTCAGCCACGCCCTTCACAACATCGTTCGGGATCAGCAGGGTGGCTTCTTCCTTCAGGATGTCCACGACGAACAGCAGAACCTCGTCCACGCCGTCTTCGGCTGCGACGGTTTTGAAGGTTTCCATCAGGCTTTCTTTACGGCCCAGCGGGATTTCCGGTGCGGTGGTTTCCAGAACCGATACGCGGAACTTGGTGCCCGACACTTCGTATTCTTTCGAGTCCATGCGGATCAGCTCGGCGTCCGAGAACTCGGACACGTCCGACTTGGCGGCGAACATCTCGGCTGCGTATTCGGTGACGTTCACGCCCAGATCAGCGGCCAGAGCGGCAACCACTTCGCGGTCGCGGTCGGTGGTGGTGGGCGAGCGGAATTCCAGCGTGTCCGACAGGATGCAGGTCAGGGGCAGCGCCCTTGATGTTTTCCGGCATCTTGGCCACGTCGTCACCCCATCAGGTCGTACATGATGGTCGCGGTGCAGGCCAGCGGACGGATGGTGATGTCGATCGGGCCTTTGGTTTCCAGACCGCCAACCAGCTTGTGGTGGTCGATGATCGCCTGAACGTCCGCGCCATTGATGTTGGCGGGCAGCTCGGCAGGATTGTTGGTGTCGACGATGACGCAAGGCTGATCGTCGGCTACGTCCTCGATGATGTCCAGCATGTCAAAGCCCCAGCGCTTCAGCATGAAGGCGGCTTCGGTGTTGGGCTGGCCCAGCAGAACCGGCTTGGCGTCAACGCCTTGCACTTCATTCAGGTACCAAGCCCAAACCAGCGGCGAGCCGGTCGAGTCGGTGTCAGGCGATTTGTGGCCGAATACGAGGGTGGTCATAGGCATCATCCGTATATGTGTGATCGTGTTTGCGAGCCTTATAGAAAGGCCGATGCGCCTTGTCATCCCTGATAGGGCCAACATCTGTGCAGTTGCAGAAAACCTGTCATGTGTTGCGCGCAAGCCCCTTGCGGTTCCGGCGTTGCGTGGTGAAACTGTCGGGACCTCCGTTCGAAAGAGTGACCCTTTGAGTAAGCCCGCCGAAACCGATCTGTATGCGCCCGTCAAATCTTGGCTTGAGGGTCTTGGCTACGAGGTCAAGGCCGAGGTCGGCACAGCGGATGTGGTGGCCCTGCGTGATGGCGACAGCGCCCCGGTCATTGTCGAGCTGAAGGCGGGGTTTTCACTGACCTGTTGCAGCAGGCCGTTGCCCGGCAGGCGATCAGCGATCTGGTCTATGTGGCCGTGCCGCGTTGGGCGGGTAAGCCGGGGTGGCGGGCGTTCAAGGGGAATGTCGGGTTGTGTAAGCGGCTGGGGTTGGGCGTCGTCTCGGTTCGGCTGAAAGATGGCTTTGTGCAGGTGCATGCCGATCCGGGGCCGTTCCAGCCACGCAAGTCCAAGGTGAAGGCTGGGGCGGCTGTTGTCCGAGTTTGCCCGGCGCGAGGGGGGATCCGAACACTGGCGGCACCAACGGCAAGCTGATCACGGCTTATCGTCAGGACGCCGAGAAGCTGCGCGCTATTTGGCCGAACACGGCCCCAGCCGCGGGGCCGAAGTTGCCAAGTCCACGGGCGTGGGCAAGGCGACCAACATGATGGCGATTAATCACTATGGGTGGTTCGAGCGGGTCGAGCGCGGGGTGTACGATCTGACGAAAGAGGGGCGGTCTCTGTGAACGCTCTGATTTGGACAACAAGCGGATGGTCGCGCTTGCTGTCTGGATAGACCACCAAAGGGGGCGGCGGTGTGAGGTGCCACTTGGATCAATGCCCCAGCAAGGCTGATGCGGGTCAGGGTCCAGCCGTCATCCGCAAACATGGATAGCAATCCGTTTTCTCGCGGCAGGTGGGCCGCGCCGACCGCGATCACCACATGCTCCATTGCGTCCTCGGCCAAAATTCGGACCATCCAGTCTCGATTGCGCTGGTCCAGAAGCGTGACCATCATTTCGTCGATTGCGGCCTCTAGCCACTCTTCACGCTTAAGTTCTTTTGCTTTCTCGCGCCCGGCCTGAAAACCATATTCCCATCCCAGCATGAAATTCTCCTGAAAATACGTGTCTATCAGGGTCACGATGATTGCAGGGTCGTGGTCCAGCATCAGGATGGATGCCTCGAAATCCTTGACCTGTTCATCCAAGGGATCCCCCGAAAACATGTCCAGCAGCGCAGCCGGATCATCCAGACTTGTACGTTCGACACCCAGTTCTTGCGCGATGGTTTCGATCTGGTGATCAAGACCCTGCTGGCCTTGCATCATGCTTTCAAACGCGCAGGGCGAGAGCGCCAGATTGAGACCCAGGAACCAAGGTTGCACACGAGGCAACGCTTCAGGGGGAATGCCAAGATGCGGCAACGCTTCCATTGTATGGACAAGCTTGTTCCACGAATCTTCGGAGAGGCGTTCATCAAGTCCGGGTCCGTCGGTAATCACCATGCGATTTGGATCTGACACCAGCATCATCTGAAAGTCGGTGGCGTCTTCGGATGCCAGTTCCAACATCAACAGATCCGCCTCTTGCAGATAGGATTTGACCTGAGTGGCGACAGCTTCAAGGCGGGGATCATAAATGTGTATGGTGCCAACGATTGTCCGCACTTTGTTGTCTTTTCGCGCTTGCCAGATGACGCCTTCCGAATACGGAGTGTCGTCGACTTTTGAGCGGATCGCGTCTTGGGCGGTTTGCGGTAAGTTTTCAAAGCCATTTTCGCCTGTGCATAGGGCCGATGCCGGAGAAGAAAGCAGAAACGCGGCAATGGTCGCGGCAAGGGGTAAAAAAACGCATATGAAACTCCTACACTACTCTGGGTGACATTAGGGGGCTGCGCTGCGACTGCAAGTGGTGATTGCGAGATTGCTGCGATGCGGCGACGAAAGTTTCCCCACATTCATTGACTCCCCCCAACGCCAGTCCTAACTATGCGCCGTTAGCACTCGCATCAGGTGAGTGCTAATGGAATGTTAACTGAGCTTAGGGAGTCTCAGAAATGGCTTTTACCCCGCTGCATGACCGCGTGCTTGTACGCCGCGTTGAGAGCGACGAAAAAACCGCTGGTGGTCTGATCATTCCGGACAGCGCCAAAGAAAAACCTGCTGAAGGTCTGGTTGTGGCTGTTGGCGCTGGCGCCAAAGACGACGACGGCGATCGCATCGCAATGGACGTCAAAGAAGGCGACAAGATCCTGTTCGGCAAGTGGTCCGGCACCGAAATCACCGTCGACGGTGAAGAGCTGCTGATCATGAAAGAAGCTGACATCATGGGCATCCTGTCCTGATCGTCTGCTGACTGAACTATCTGATTTACACGAATTTACTGGAGTAAGCTAAATGGCTGCTAAGGACGTAAAGTTCGCTACCGATGCCCCGCAACTCGATGCTGCGCGGCGTAAACATCCTGGCTGACGCTGTCAAAGTGACCCTGGGCCCGAAAGGCCGCAACGTGGTTCTGGACAAGTCGTTCGGCGCCCCGCGTATCACCAAAGACGGTGTGTCGGTTGCCAAAGAGATCGAGCTGGAAGACAAGTTCGAAAACATGGGCGCGCAGATGGTGAAAGAAGTCGCCAGCCGCACCAATGACGAAGCCGGCGACGGCACCACCACCGCTACCGTTCTGGCCCAAGCATCGTGCGCGAAGGTCTGAAGCAGGTTGCTGCTGGCCTGAACCCGATGGACCTGAAGCGCGGCATCGACCTGGCAACTGCCAAGGTTGTTGACGGCATCAAGGACATGGCCCGCGAAGTCAAAGACTCGGCAGAGGTTGCCCAAGTTGGCACCATCTCGGCCAACGGTGAAGCTGAAATCGGCCGTCAGATCGCAGACGCGATGCAGAAAGTTGGCAACGAAGGCGTTATCACTGTTGAAGAAAACAAGGGTCTGGAAACCGAGACCACTGTTGTTGAAGGCATGCAGTTCGACCGCGGCTACCTGTCGCCCTACTTCGTGACCAACCCCGACAAGATGATTGCTGATCTGGACGACTGTCTGGTTCTGCTGCACGAGAAGAAACTGTCGTCGCTGCAGTCGATGGTTCCGCTGCTCGAGCAGGTAATCCAGTCGCAAAAGCCCCTGCTGATCATCGCCGAAGACGTTGAAGGCGAAGCTCTGGCAACTCTGGTTGTCAACAAGCTGCGCGGCGGCCTGAAAATCGCTGCTGTTAAAGCTCCGGGCTTTGGTGATCGTCGTAAAGCCATGCTGCAGGACATCGCGATCCTGACCGGTGGTCAGGTGATCTCGGAAGATCTGGGCATGAAGCTTGAGTCCGTGACCATGGACATGCTGGGCACCGCCAAGAAAATCGAAATCACCAAAGACGAAACCACCATCGTCGACGGTGCTGGCGAGAAAGCGAGATCGAAGCACGCGTTGCTCAGATCCGCGCCCAAGCTGAAGAAACCTCGTCGGATTACGACCGTGAGAAGCTGCAAGAGCGCGTTGCCAAACTGGCAGGCGGTGTTGCTGTGATCCGCGTTGGCGGCATGACCGAAGTCGAAGTGAAAGAGCGTAAGGACCGTGTGGACGATGCTCTGAACGCGACCCGCGCTGCTGTTCAAGAAGGCGTCATCGTAGGTGGTGGTGTTGCTCTGGTTCAGGCTGGCAAGGTTCTGGAAGGTCTGGAAGGCGCAAACGCTGACCAGAACGCAGGTATCCACATCGTCCGCAAGGCGATCGAAGCCCCGCTGCGTCAGATTGCCGAAAACGCAGGCGTCGACGGTGCCGTTGTAGCTGGCAAAGTGCGCGAGTCGGACGACACCTCGTTCGGTTTCAACGCTCAAACCGAAGAATATGGCGACATGTTCTCGTTCGGCGTGATCGACCCGGCCAAAGTAACCCGTACCGCTCTGGAAGATGCGGCATCGGTTGCTGGTCTGCTGATCACCACCGAAGCCATGGTTGCTGACAAACCGTCGAAAGACGGTGCCGGCGCCGGCATGCCCGACATGGGCGGCATGGGCGGCATGGGCGGCATGATGTAATCAGAATTCGCTCAGCGAATTCTGATGGCGTCAGGCGAATTCCCAACGGGAAATCGCCGAGAGCTACCCGGCGACAGGCGATTGGCCGTCAGGCCAATCTACCGAGAGCCAAACAGCCCTACGAAATCAAGCAAAGGCGTCCCTTGGGGCGCCTTTGTTGTGTTTAAGGGGCTACCCCCCTTTCTTTCAGATTGATGCGGATGGTGCTGTCTGAAAATCCATTGGAATTCTTACGATCCTCTCTTACAAATCTGATGACACCTCCTATGTTAAGGTTGATAACATCAATTCTATTGGCAAGGGACAGCCATGTTTCGTTCATTCCTTCTTCTTTGCGCCACACTGATCGCAACCCCCAGCCTCGCGGACGAGGTGTATCGCTTTGGCGATGACGCCTATATTGCCGGGGACAACGTGACCCTGTCGGGTGAGGCCGTGGATGACGCCTTTGTTGCGGGCAATACCGTGGTGATCTCGGCGCCTGTGAGTGGCAGTGCGCATGCGGGCGGTCGTTCGGTGTCGATCTCGGCCCCTGTGGGGCAAAGCCTCTATGCGGCGGGGATGAATGTGAATGTCTCGGCCCCGGTCGGCGGAGACGCGCAGCTTCTGGGTGATACGGTTCTGGTCACGGCGCCCATCTCGGGTGATCTGCGCCTTGGTGCGCAGCGGGCCGAAATTACGGCGGCGATAGGTGATGACGCGCTGATTGCCGCCGAACATATCCTGCTGACGGAAACCATCGCCGGCGATGCCAGCCTGTCCACGAAAACCATCAGCTTCGGCGAAAATGCCCGGATTGAGGGCACCCTGTATCTGTATGCTGATGACCCCGAGGCGATTGAGATCCCGGCACATGTCGTACCCGCAGATCGGATCGAGCGTCACGACGCGGATGCATTCGACCCCACAGCGGATCCTGAAGGTGGTGCGACTGCAGAAACCACCGGCGGCTGGATGTCGTGGCTGGGCGGCAAGGTGACGTCGATTCTGATCCTAACTGCGCTGGCAACGCTGACCGCAGGTCTGGCCCCCGCATTCCTGATGAACCTACGCGAACGCACGTTGGAAACGCCGATGCGCGCCTTGTGGATGGGCTTTTTGTCAATCTCAGCGCTGGCTGGGTCGCTGTTCCTGTTTGCCTTGACGGGGCTATGGCATCCTGCTGGTTCCGGCCTCGATCGTGTTGGCGGTGTTGCTGGGCGTGGCCGGATATGTGATTGGCGCCTATATTCTGGGTGTGGGCGTTATGAGCGCGCTAAGCCGCCCGCTGCCGGAAACCCTGTCCGAACGCGCCATTGCTGCGGCCGTGGGCGCGCTGGCTGTTACCGTGCTGGCATTGATCCCCCGTGATCGGTTGGATCGGCGTGCTGGGCGTGGCCGTTGCAGGGGCAGGCGCATTGATCATCCGCTGGTTTGCGCCGGGCTTCCACACCGAGGTGCGCTAAACCGTGCCCATCGGGCGCGCGTCTGGCCAATCGGCTCGAACCCCTGTGTTGATGCGAGTATCCTGAAGCCATGAGAGTAACCGCTGTTATTGCCCTTCTGATGACGTTCATCAGCGCGCTTCCCGCCCGTGCGGATTGCGTGGTGCTGCTTCATGGGCTTGCGCGGTCGGCCTCGTCCATGTGGGTGATGGAGGAAGCGCTTGAGGCCGAGGGATATAAGGTCATCAACCTTGGCTATCCCTCGACCAAAGCCGAAATCCCCGTGCTGGCAAACCTTGCCATCCCCCCTGCGGTTGCTGCCTGCGGGGACGAGCGTCTGCACTTTGTGACACATTCGATGGGGGGCATCCTTGTGCGTGTCTGGCTGGACGACAATCGGCCCAAAAATCTGGGCCGCGTCGTGATGCTTGCCCCGCCCAATCAGGGATCAGAATTGGTGGACGAGTTTGCAGAGCTTGAGCCGTTTGAATGGATCAATGGCCCGGCTGGACTGCAACTGGGTACGGGTGAGGATTCGGTCCCCAATCAAACGGGCCGCGCCCGGTTCGAACTGGGCGTGATCGCCGGAAACCGGTCCCTGAACCCGATTTATTCAGCGGTGATCGACGGCGCGGATGACGGGAAGGTTTCGGTTGAAAGCACTCGGGTCGAAGGGATGGATGACCACATCACCCTTCCCGTGACCCACACCTTCATGATGGTGAACCCGCTGGTCATTACGCAGGTCGAAAACTTCCTGCGTGACGGCGCGTTTGAACACGGGCTGACCTTGGGCGAGGTGCTGGACCGTATCGCCATCGAAGCGGGCTATCGCAAGAAGTCGCCGTAACGGCTCCATTGTCGGAAGATAGATCAGGCGGTGATTACACCGCCTGACTATGTCCGCTTTCATTCATCTCGTATGCGTCAAAGTGGCGGGCGATGATGCGTGCAAGCGGACGGGATTCGTCGCGGATGGTTAGGACGTTGTCCGCCAGATCCGTGGTGCCGGGCATCGCGGCCTCAAGCCCATTTACCCACCCCAGCAGAGTCTCTATCGGAAGGGATTGTTCCTTGGCCAGCGCCGCAAGGTCTGCGCGGAAATAGCACAGAAGGTCTTCGATCACGCGGCCGCGCGCGATGTCGTCACCTTCAAACGTGTGCCCCTTGGCGGCGGTCAGCTGCCCGTCACGCGCGGCAGCTTGATACTTGGCGGTGGCGGGTTGGTTCTGCACATAGCCCTGCGGGTAACGCGCGATCGAGCTTGCACCCACGCCCATCAGCACTTCGGACGCATCCTCGGTATAGCCTTGGAAGTTCCGCTTCATCGTGCCGGCTTTGTGCGCCTTCGCCAGCCCGTCCGTGGGCCGGGCAAAATGGTCGATGCCGATCTCATCATAGCCGCTGGCAACGAACAGGTCGCGGGCGGTGTTGAACAGCTCCAACCGTTCCTCGGCAGACGGCAGGGCTTCGGTCGGGATCAGGGTCTGGCGGCGCGCCATCCATGGGACGTGGGCATAGCCAAACAGCGCCACGCGATCAGGACCAAGACTGATCAGCTTCTCAACCGAATCCGTGACGCGTGCGACGTTCTGGTGCGGCAGGCCATACAGGATATCCATGTTCAGGCTGTCGATTCCGCGGGCGCGCAGACCATCCACGGCGTCTTTGGTGATTTCATAGCTTTGCGGGCGACCGATGACCTCTTGGATCATCGGGTCGAAATCCTGCACGCCAATTGACGCGCGGTTCATTCCGGCCGCAGCCAGCGCGTCCAGACGGGCGTCGTCGACTTCGGAGGGATCAATCTCGACCGAGAATTGCGCACCTTCGGCAAGGGGCATCGTGTTTAGGATGGCATCGGTCAGATCGGCGATCAATTCGGGCTGTAGCAGGGTAGGAGTCCCGCCGCCCCAATGCAGATGCTCGATCTCGATCCCGGGGGCCAGTAGCGATTTGATCGTTGCAAGCTCGTCCTTCAGGCTGTCCACATAAGCGGCTACGGGTTCGGCGGTCGACGTGCCTTGCGTACGGCAGGCGCAGAACCAGCACAAACGGCGGCAAAACGGGATGTGCACATAAAGAGAGACTTTGTTGCCCGAAGGAATCGCGCTGATCCAATTGGCAAGCGTCTCGGGGCCGAAGCCCGCCTTGAAATGCGGGGCGGTCGGGTAGCTGGTGTAGCGGGGGACGCGCGCGTCAAAAAGACCGAGGCGTTTGAGTTGCGTAAGTGTCTGCATTCGAATACGCTGTAACACCAATCGCGCCAGTTACTTTGATCAGGATCAAAGCAAGATACTTCTCTTGTTCAGGAAACCATGAACGATACCAGTTTCAACCCTAGGGATTGCGGAACGTGCCCGATTCGCCACCGTGCCGTGTGTTCGCGCTGCGAGCCGGATGAGTTGGATCATCTGGACGACATCAAGTATTACCGCACCTATGAAGCCGGCCAGCCTGTCATCTGGGCAGGCGACCCGATGGAGTTCGTGGCCAGCGTAGTCACCGGGATCGCAACCCTGAGCCAGACGATGGAAGACGGGCGGACCCAGATGGTCGGACTTTTGCTACCGTCGGACTTCATTGGCCGTCCGGGACGCGAGCATGCGCCGTTCGATGTGGTGGCTGTCACCGATCTGACCCTATGTTGTTTTCGCAAGAAGCCCTTTGAAGATCTGATGGGGTCGACGCCGTCAATCGGTGGACGGTTGTTGCAGATGACGCTGGACGAACTGGACAGCGCGCGCGAATGGATGCTGGTTCTGGGTCGCAAAACCGCGCGTGAAAAGATTGCCAGTCTTCTGATGATCATCGCCCGCCGCGATGCTGCCTTGCATAAACGATTGCCCAAAGATGGTATGGAATTCGATCTGCCGCTGACGCGCGAAGCGATGGCAGACTATCTTGGTCTGACGCTGGAAACGGTCAGCCGCCAGATTTCGGCCCTGAAAAAGGTTGGAGTGATCCAGCTTCAGGGAAAACGCCAAGTGCACATCCCCGACCTGCAAAGACTGGTGTCCGAGACTGGGGATGATATGGACGGCGGTCACATTTTCTGAACCGCCGCCTGTCTGGTTTTAATGTGCCATCAGCACCGGAACCGCTGCAATTTCAAGCATATGCCGGGTCGCGCCGCCCAAAATGGACTCGCGGAACCGCGAATGCCCATAGGCCCCCATCACGATCAGGTCTGCATTCTTGTCGCTGGCGTGGCGGTTCAGGATGTCGGCAATGCGCGGCATGGTTTTTGCCAGAACCGAAACTTCGGCCCTGATGCCGTGTCGTGCGAGCATCTGGCTGAGCGCCCCACCTGGATCCGAACGTTCTGGTCCATGCTGCGGCGGGTCGATTACTGCGATCGAGACTGATTCGGCGGCCTTCAGGAAGGGCATGGCCGCGCGAATCGCTCGCAGCGATTCGGTGCTTTCGTTCCAAGCGATCACCACATTGGCCGGGGGGGTCGACATCGTCACGTCATCTGGCAGCACAAGAACTGGCACACCGCCGTCAAACATGGCGCTTTCGATAATGGCCTCGGCATTGTGGCCACGACCTTCGCCATAGGGGCGGGGCAGGATGACAAGATCCGCGAATCGAGAGCGATGCGACACCACATGGTTCAGCGTGACCGTTTGGGTGGCCAGTGCCGTAGTTGACCAAGGCGTTACATTCGAAGCAAGAATCTGCCTGATGTCTTGCTCGAGCGCTTCAATGTCTTCCCGGACCTGCGCTATGTTATCCTGCACCATCATCGCGGAGGCCCCAGCATAGTAAAACCCTTGCTGTGAAGGTCGATGCCAAGGCACAAGGCCTCAAGATGCGCGTCGAAACGCTCGGACAGACAGCGTGCAGTATCCAGCGCAGGGCGGAACCGCGTGTCGTCTGATATGATTGTCATAATCGTTTTGTAGTCCATGTCGGGCCTCCAGCGAGTATCACTGAAAGGGTGCCAAGCCTTCCCGTGTGGCGCTTTGACATGGGTCAAGCGCCGAAATCTGCCTGGGTGCGGCAAGTTTTGACATGGATCAAGGCGGGGGAAGGGGGTTAAGTCCAAACCGACGAAAGTCGAAAGGTGCCCCGAGTCTATTTAGGGTCAAGTGGGCATAAGACAATGACGAAGGGACGCAAAATGTGGGATTACCTCAAACTGGTGATTTTCGCGCTGATAACAGTATTGGCCGCAATCGCCGCTAGCTATGCCCGCGACGTAGCCTACCAAGTACATGCTATTCTGGTAGTTCTGATCGCGGCTGGCCTGTTCGTTTACACACTTCGCGGTGTGGGAAGCGAAAAGGTCGTTGAAACCGGATATATGGATGGGCCCATTCGCGTGGGTGCTGCCTTGACCGCCTTTTGGGGCGTCGTGGGCTTCTTGGTCGGGACGTTCATCGCGTTCCAGCTGGCCTTTCCCGAACTGAACTTTGCCTGGGCTGATGGTTATTTGAACTTTGGTCGCCTGCGCCCGCTGCACACTTCGGCAGTGATTTTTGCGTTTGGCGGTACAGCTCTGATCACCAGCTCGTTCTACGTGGTACAGCGTACCTCGGGCGCGCGCCTCTGGGGCGGCAACCTGGCGTGGTTCGTGTTCTGGGGTTACCAGATCGTAATCCTGCTGGCCGCAACCGGTTACCTGCTTGGGGCAACTCACGGCAAGGAGTATGCCGAGCCCGAGTGGTACACCGACCTGTGGCTGACCATCGTTTGGGTCGCGTACCTGCTGGTGTTCCTGGGCACGCTGATGAAGCGGAAAGAACCGCACATCTATGTTGCCAACTGGTTCTTCCTGTCCTTCATCGTCACCGTTGCCATGCTGCACGTTGTGAACAACCTGGCTGTTCCCGTGTCGATCTTCGGTTCGAAATCGGTTCAGCTGTTTGCTGGTGTACAAGACGCCATGACGCAGTGGTGGTATGGCCACAACGCAGTTGGCTTCTTCCTAACCGCTGGCTTCCTGGGCATGATGTACTACTTCGTTCCCAAGCAGGCTGAACGCCCTGTCTTCTCGTACAAACTGTCGATCATCCACTTCTGGGCCCTGATCTTCCTGTACATCTGGGCTGGTCCGCACCACCTGCACTACACCGCTCTGCCGGATTGGGCTTCGACCCTTGGTATGGTGTTCTCGATCGTACTGTGGATGCCAGCTGGGGTGGTATGATCAACGGTCTGATGACCCTGTCGGGTGCATGGGACAAACTGCGCACCGACCCGGTTATCCGTATGATGGTTGTGTCCATCGGCTTCTACGGCATGTCGACCTTCGAAGGTCCGATGATGTCGATCCGCGCCGTGAACTCGCTGTCGCACTACACTGACTGGACCATTGGTCACGTACACTCGGGCGCTCTTGGCTGGAACGGTATGATCACCTTCGGGATGCTGTACTTCCTGGTCCCCAAACTGTGGAACCGTGCAGGCCTTTACAGCCTGAAACTGGTCAGCTGGCACTTCTGGCTCGCCACCATCGGTATCGTGCTCTACGCCGCGTCGATGTGGGTAACTGGTATCATGGAAGGCCTGATGTGGCGTGAAGTTGATGCGCAGGGCTTCTTGGTGAACTCGTTCGCTGACACTGTTGCCGCGAAGTTCCCGATGTATGTGGTCCGTGGCCTGGGCGGGGTTCTGTTCCTCGGTGGTGCTCTGATCATGTGCTACAACCTCTGGATGACCGTGAAGCGTGCACCGGCTGCTGAAGCAGCAGGCGACGCAGCAGCGGCACCGGCAGAATAAGGAGGGAATGACTAATGGGAATTCTCGACAAACACGGCGTCATTGAGAAAAACGCCACAATCCTTCTGGTCGGTAGCCTTTTGGTTGTGACCGTGGGTGCATCGTAGAGATCGCACCGCTCTTCTACCTCGAAAACACGATCGAGGATGTTGAAGGCGTGCGCCCCTACTCGCCGCTCGAGCTTGAGGGCCGGAACATCTATATCCGCGAGGGCTGCTATGTCTGCCACTCGCAGATGATCCGCCCGATGCGCGACGAAGTTGAGCGTTATGGCCACTACAGCCTTGCGGCTGAAAGCCAGTACGACCACCCCGTTCCAGTGGGGCTCCAAGCGGACGGGGCCTGACCTTGCCCCGCGTCGGCGGCCGCTACTCGGACGAATGGCATGTGGATCACCTTGCTGATCCGCAGTCGGTCGTGCCGGAATCGGTGATGCCGAAATACGCTTTCCTTTTGGACAAGCTGATCGAGCCGAAATACATCCAGGACGTGATGAAGACGAACCGGATCGTGGGTGTGCCTTACACCGACGAACAGATCGCAAATGCGGAAGCAGATTGGCTAAGCCAAGCTGATCCCGATGGCGACAATTCGGACGTCGACGCGCTCCAGGCACGCTATCCGAAAGCGCAAGCGCGCAACTTCGATGGCAAGCCGGGTGTGTCCGAAATGGACGCTCTGATCGCCTATATGCAGATGTTGGGTACTCTGGTCGATTTCTCGACTTTCACACCTGACGCAAGCCGGTAAGGAGCTGGATGATGGATACCTATGGAATTATGCGAGCTTTCGCTGACAGTTGGTTCCTTATCGCGATGTTCGCCTTTTTCATCGGGGCAGCTTTATTTGCGTTCCGCCCGGGATCGAACAAAGTCCACAAGGACATCGCGAACATCCCCTTCCGCCACGAAGACAAACCTGCCGGTGACCGGGACTAATGTTCCCGGGCGCTCAGCTCAAAAGGAGTTGCGGCAATGAGTAAAAAACCTGTTGAAAAGAAAGATCCCGAAACGACGGGTCACGAATGGGACGGCATTCAGGAGTTTAACAACCCGCTGCCCCGTTGGTGGGTCTGGGTATTCTACCTGACCATCGTTTGGGGAATCTGGTACACAATCGCCTATCCTGCTTGGCCGATGATCAAAGGGGCCACCGCTGGCTACCTTGGGTATTCGACCCGCGCGGAAGTTGCTGAAGAAATCGAACGCTTCAAGGGCATGAACAGCGAACTGGAGGCCCAACTGGCGTCTGCTGACCTGAACACGCTTACCCCGGGTTCGGATCTGCACAACTACGCCATTCAGTCGGGCCGTGCGACCTACGCCACTTGGTGTTCGCAGTGTCACGGCTCCGGTGCGAACGGGGCCGTTGGCTATCCCAACCTCTTGGACAACGATTGGCTCTGGGGTGGTGCGTTGGAAGACATCCAGATGACGGTTGCCTACGGTATCCGTTCGGAAGACAACGACGATACCCGCTATTCGGAAATGCCTGCCTTCGGTGAAGACTATCTGAGCGACGAAGAAATCGCACAGGTTGTGGCCTACGCCATGTCGCTGTCGCCGGTAACCAAAGACGCGGCTGACATGTCGCTGGTTGCTGATGGTGCAGTGGTCTTCGCGGACAACTGTTCGTCGTGCCACATGGAAGACGGCACGGGTGACCGTAGCCAAGGTGCACCGAACCTGACTGACGCCATCTGGCTGTTCGGCGAGGACAAAGCCGCGATCACCGCGGTGATTTCGGAAGGCCCCTACGGCGTTATGCCGGCCTGGAGCGGCAAGCTGACCGACAGCCAGATCAACGCTGTCTCGGCTTACATCCACCAGCTGGGCGGCGGCGAATAAGCCACCGTCTCTGGACCACAATATTCGTCTGAGCGTCTGCGCTCGGACGGCCCAAGATCCGGGGCCTCACTCCCCGGTCAAAGGCACCGACCTCTGATCCTGTTCGCGCGTTTCTCCGAGGTCGGTGCCGCCAAATTTCGAAACCCGGGTGCGTGGCGCCCGGGTTTCTTTTTGGGACGAAAGGAATCAGGATTTCGTGCGCAATCTAGAATTCGCCCACATCCCCTGCGACCTTTTTGCACTGCGACACTGTGCAAACTCGTCCTTTCTCAGGGGCTTAGATAGCAGTCGGAAAAAGACCTCAGGAAAAGTCTTGATCCACATCAAGGCTTAGATCTGGAATAGTTCCTAAGTGGAACCTCAAGCGAAACACAGGATCCGAGAAACAGTCATGTCTGACGCCCCAGAACAGCTATACGCCCCGCGCGAGCCAGTCTTCCCCGAAACGGGTAAAAGGCACCTTCCGCAGCCTTAAGTGGTGGATCATGGGGATCACCCTTGGCATCTACTATCTTGCCCCCGTGGATCCGTTGGGATCGTGGCCCCGAACCTGCCCGATCAGGCGATCCTTGTGGACATGGCCAACCGCCGGTTCTTCTTCTTCTGGATCGAGATTTGGCCGCATGAATTCTACTTCATCGCGGGTCTGTTGATCATGGCGGGGCTTGGGCTTTTCCTGTTTACCTCGGCCGCGGGTCGGGTGTGGTGTGGCTATGCCTGCCCACAGACCGTGTGGACCGACCTGATGATCCTTGTAGAGCGCTGGATCGAGGGTGACCGCAACGCGCGCATCCGCCTGCACCGCCAGAAATGGAATGCCGAGAAGATTCGCAAGCGTTTGGTGAAGTTCACTGCTTGGATTTTGATCGCGGTCGCGACCGGCGGCGCGTGGGTGTTCTATTTTGCGGATGCCCCGACGCTGCTTATGGATCTTTTGACCATGCAGGCGCACCCCCTGGCGTACTCGACCGTGCTGGTGCTGACCCTGACCACTTTCTTTTTCGGCGGCATCGCGCGCGAACAGATCTGTATCTACGCGTGCCCCTGGCCGCGTATTCAGGCCGCGATGATGGACGAAGACACCATCACCATCGCCTATCGCGAATGGCGGGGCGAGCCGCGGGGGGCGCGGTAAAAACCGGGGACGATCTGGGCGACTGTATCGACTGCAACGCATGTGTTGCCGTCTGCCCGATGGGCATCGACATTCGCGATGGGCAGCAGATGGAATGCATCACTTGCGGTCTGTGTATCGACGCCTGTGACGAAATGATGGTGAAGGTCGGCAAGGAACGTGGCCTGATCGACTATCTTGCATTGAAGGACGAAACGCACGAACGCGCCGGGAACGTGAAAATTCCGGTGATGAAGCACCTGCTGCGTCCACGCACCATTCTTTACACCTCGCTTTGGGCGCTGGTTGGGGTCGCACTGACCGTGGCCGTGTTTGCGCGTCCCAAGGTCGACGTCACCATTCGCCCCGTCCGTAACCCCACCTATGTGACGTTGTCGGATGGCTCGATCCGCAACACCTATGATGTGGGTGTGCGGAACCGCCACGGCGAAGAATGGCCCTATTACTTCACCCTGACCGATGGCAGCCCGCTGACGGTAGAACTGGAAGGCACGGACAAACTTGTGCTAGTAGCTCCGCCTGACACCGAGGCAAAACAGCGTGTCTATGTTGTTGCACCTCCGGGAACGGAAGCCGCCAAGCTGGACCGTACTGATCTGCGCATCTGGGTCGTGGATGGCGTGACCGGAGACCGTGCCCACCTTGACACTGTCTTTAACGGAAGAGGGCGCTAAGCATGACTGAGAAGTCTGAGAAGAAAGAGTTCGAACTGACGGGCAAACATGTTCTGGCCATCGTGGTCACGGCATTCTCGGTCATCATCGCAGTGAATGTTTTCATGGCCTACTCGGCTGTGGGGACATTCCCCGGTCTGGAAACCAAGAACTCCTATGTCGCAAGTCAGAAGTTCGACGCCCAGCGTACCGCACAAGAGGCGTTGGGCTGGGACGTGTCCGCCCAGATCGAGGGCGAGACGCTGGTCTTGGACATCAAGGATGCTGCTGGTGACCCAGTGGCGGTGAAATCGCTTTACGGCCTTCTGGGTCGGGCGACCCATGTGAACGAAGATCAAGAGCCTGAGTTCAGCCAAAACTCGACCGGCGCTTATGTTGCGCAGGTGGGCAAGCTGGGCGAGGGCAACTGGAACCTGCGGATGAATGCGGTGGCGGAAGACGGCACCAGCTTTCAGCAGCGGATCCCGATCTTTCTGAAAGCCAACTAGGTTTTCTTCTGACGCGCGAACAAGGAATACATCATGGCTGCTCCGATCTCTGCCTGTCCGGCCTGTGACGCTGCCCCGCTTGCTGAAGCACAGGCGGGCAAGGGCTATGGTGGCAATGGGATGGAAGCGAAGCGGATCATGCTGTCGCTGCCCCAGATTTATTGCGCGGCCTGTATCGCGGGCGTGGAACGCGGTCTGGCCAAGCAGGACGGTGTGCGGGCCGCGCGTGTGAACCTGACCTTGAAGCGGGCCGTTGTTGATGTGGATCCCGATATCGAGGCACAAACGCTGGCCGACTATCTGACCGGCATCGGGTTTGAAGCCTACGAGCTGGATCCGGGCCAGTTGAAAGCCACCGCCACAGACAAGCATGGCAAAGACCTTCTGATGCGTCTGGGCGTGTCGGGGTTTGCGATGATGAACGTGATGCTGTTGAGCGTCGCGGTCTGGTCGGGCGCCACCGACGCCACCCGCGATCTGTTCCACTGGATCAGCGCAGGCATCGCCATTCCAACCGTGGGCTTCTCAAGCCAGGTGTTCTTCAAATCCGCATGGTCGGCGCTTCGCGTGCGCCGCTTGAACATGGACGTGCCGATCTCTCTGGCGATCCTTCTGGCGCTGGGCATGTCGATTTACGAGACGATGCATTCGGGAAAGCACGCCTATTTCGACGCAGCGCTGTCGCTGACCTTTTTCCTGCTGGCTGGTCGTTATCTGGACTACCGCACCCGTGCTGTGGCGCGATCCGCAGCCGAAGAGCTGGCCGCGCTTGAAGTCCCGCGCGCGCTGCGTGTGGTGGATGGCCAAGCCGACGAACAGGTTCCTGTCTCGGAACTGGAGCCGGGTCAGATTGTGCGCGTGGTGCCGGGATCTCGTGTGCCTGTGGACGGCATCGTCACCGGCGGCGAAAGCGAACTGGACCGCTCGCTTCTGACCGGCGAAAGCCTGCCCGTGGCTGCGTCGCCGGATAGCATCGTATCCGCAGGCGAGGTCAACCTGACTGGCCCCCTGACCGTGCGTGTGACGGCTGCTGGCCGTGACAGCTCGCTACACCGGATGGCCGATCTGGTCGCCATCGCTGAAACGGCGCGCAACCGTTATACGTCGCTCGCCGACAAGGCCGCTGCCGTCTATGCGCCCGTTGTACACCTTCTGTCCTTCGCCGCGTTCCTGTTCTGGTTCTGGTATTCCGGCGATTGGCGCATGTCGATGAACATTGCCGTCGCCACGCTGATCATCACCTGTCCCTGTGCGCTGGGTCTGGCTGTGCCTGCTGTGACCACGGCCGCCTCGGGCCGTTTGTTCAAGCAAGGGATGCTGTTGAAATCCGCCACCGCGATGGAGCGTTTGGCCGAGGTCGATCACGTTGTGTTCGACAAGACCGGCACACTGACCGAGGGCAAGCCCGCGCTGGATGCGCTGGCCCGCCACAAGGATCGTGACTTGCAGGTGGCGCTGGCGCTGGCCGAAGGATCAAGCCACCCTCTGGCGCAATCCCTGACCCAAGCCGCCCGCGCCGCTGGCGTGCAGCCCGCCGAGGTGGCGCAAGTGACCGAGGTTCCGGGCAAAGGTATCGAGGGTCAGTGGAACGGCAAAACCGTCCGCCTTGGCCGCGCCGAATGGCTGGGCGCCAACGCTGTTGGGCAGACCGCGACATATCTGTCGATCTCGGGTGCCAAACCCGTGGCCTTCACCTTCACCGACGCGCTGCGTCCGGGCGTGGAAGAGGCGATCACCGCCCTGAAAGCCAAGGGCATGGGCGTCACGCTGATTTCGGGCGACGTGCCCGCCGCTGTGGCCGACATTGCGGGCCGTGTGGGCATCGAAGACTGGCAGGCCGACACGCTGCCTGAAGACAAAGCCGAGTTCGTAGCCCGTCTGGGAAAATCGGGCCGCAAGGTGCTGATGGTTGGTGACGGCCTGAACGACACGGCGGCACTGGCGGCGGCCCACGTCTCGATCTCGCCCGCATCAGCGCTTGAAGCTGCTCGCGTTGTTTCCGACATCGTGCTTCTGGGCAAATCGATGGAGCCGCTGGCCGGTGCCATCGACATGTCGAAATCGGCCACCCGCCGGATCAAGGAAAACTTTGCCATCGCGGCAGGCTATAACGCCATCGCCATTCCTGTGGCCTTGATGGGCTTCGCGACGCCTTTGGCCGCAGCCCTTGCCATGTCGACCTCATCGGTGACAGTGTCACTAAACGCTTTGCGTCTGAAGAAAGGCTAAGCCGATGAACGTGCTTGTTTACCTGATCCCGATTTCCCTGCTTTTGGGGAGCGCTGGGTCTGGCTGCGTTCTTTTGGACCTTGAAGACGGAACAGTATGACGATCCCGATGGGGACGGTCAGCGTATTCTTAGCGATCGGTGGGACGACGAGCCGCCGGAAGAGTAAACGGGCTACACGATCCCGTTGCGTAACGCGATCATCGCGGCATGGGTGCGGTTTTTCGCACCCAGCTTGGTAATGATCGACCGCATATGCATCTTTACTGTGACTTCCTGGATGCCAAATATATGGGCGATTTCTTTGTTCTGCCGCCCCGCGCACAGGCTATCCAGAATCTGCATCTCGCGCCGCGATAGACCGGTCTTTTCCCGATCAAGATTTGGCTTATGAGTGACGGGATAAACCATCAGGCCAAGATCTTCACTGATCAGGGTCAGGATGCTGGCCAGTGCCGTTTCCGAAATCTCGACCGGAGCCCCCACGCAGGCACCTGTTCGCAGCGCTTGTCGCAGAAGGTCTATTTCCTTCTCGGGCAGCAAAAGTGCGACTGCCAAATGCCTGTCTCGTCGGCACAGTTTTTCGATGGTCTTAAGGCCTCCGAGGTCAGGAAGCCGATAGTCGATGACGGCACAGTCAAATCCCGGCGCCTTTCCAAGCGCGTCCAAGGTACGCTGCATGGTGTCGAACCCGGCCGGAGCCGGATTGCCGCATGTATCGGCTGCGGTAAGCGCCTTACGCTGTAGCGCAGGATCGTCAGAGGCAACTAGTATTCTCAAAGCGGAACCCCGCACCTTTGCGTCGAGCGTCAGGGCTCGACCTGCTACAACGAGTTGCTAATTGGCACAGCCACGAAAACCCGCATAGGTGTCTCAAGGAATAGGTTTCATGCGGGTCACCCGTCAGAAACCCCGCGACTTTACACGCGCAAAGCAAAAGCGCAGTCGGGGATTTATCGCACTAAGGATACCACAGAAGGGACTATTTTGTCCACGATCAGGGCAACGCCTTTCTGGTTGGGGTGCAGCCCGTCGGCCTGAAGATACAAGCGCCTGGCGTCGGAAAACGACCCGGCAGTGGCGATGCCTTCCAAGAAGTTTGGGAACAGACCGACGCTGAACTCTTCCGCAAGATCCGGGAAAACTTGTTCGAAGTCAGTGCGATAACCTTCACCAAAATTAGACGAGGCAAGGACGCCGATCAGTAGGGTGGGAATGCCTTTGTCCTGCAGCTTGGTCAGGATCGCGGCAAGATTGCTCTGTGTTTCTTCCGGCGAGATACCGCGCAGCATGTCATTTCCGCCAAGCGCAACCAGTGCAACGTCAATGTCGTCGGTCAGGATCCAGTCAAGGCGTGCGGCCCCCCCGGCAGAGGTGTCCCCGGACACGCCCGCATTGACGATCTGGACGACCAGACCGTGCTCGATCAGCGCGGCTTCCAGTTGCGGCACGAACCCCTCACCCTGCGGCAAGCCGTAACCCGCCGTCAAACTGTCCCCCAGCGCCAAAATCTTAGTGGTTTCCGCCTGTGCGGCACTGGCCATGAAAACTGTCAAGAATAGCCCCTTGAGACCACGGGTGAAAACCCCATATGCAGCTGATATCATGCCATTCTCCTAAAGAAGGTCCGCCCCATGACGACCCCGGTTCTTTCCTTGCGCGACGTGCGCCTGACGCTCGGCAATAATGCAGGCCGGACTGAGATCCTCAAGGGCATTGACCTAAATGTGACTGCGGGCGAGACCGTGGGGCTGACCGGACCGTCGGGTTCGGGAAAATCCTCGCTTCTCATGCTGATGGGCGGGCTCGATCAGGCCACAGGTGGGGCCGTTCAGGCGCTGGGTCAAGACCTTGGGGCGATGAATGAAGACCGGCTGGCGCGGTTTCGACGCGATCATATGGGGGTGGTGTTTCAATCCTTCCACCTGATCCCCACCATGACCGCGCTGGAAAACGTTGCCACGCCGTTGGAATTGGCCGGTGTGGCCGACGCCTTCGACCGCGCCGAACAAGAGCTTGAGGCCGTTGGCCTATCGCACCGTCTGCATCACTATCCCAGCCAAATGTCGGGCGGCGAGCAACAGCGTGTTGCCTTGGCCCGTGCCGCCGCCCCCCGGCCCGAAATCCTGCTGGCCGACGAACCCCACCGGCAATCTGGATGGCGCGACCGGAGCGGCCATCATGGATCTGCTCTTTGGTCTACGCGACCGTCATGGCTCGACGCTGATCCTTGTCACCCACGCCCCTGAATTGGGCGAACGCTGCGACCGCGTGGTTCACATCCAAGACGGGCGGCTGGCATGATCCAGAACATGGCCATGGCATGGCGCCTGACCCGGCGCGAGCTGCGCGGCGGGATCAAGGGCTTCCGCATTTTCCTTGCCTGTCTGATCTTGGGCGTTGCCGCCATTGCCGCTGTCGGATCGGTGCGCGAAGCTTTGCGCGCGGGCCTCTCCAGCCAAGGTGCGGTGCTTCTGGGGGGCGATGCCTCGATTTCGTTCACATATCGCTTCGCGGATGACGCCGAATTGGCCATGATCACCGATGCAGCAGACGACCTGTCGGCCGTCGCTGATTTCCGGTCGATGATCGTGGTAGGGGAAGAACGCGCGCTGACGCAGGTGAAGGCTGTCGATGACGCCTATCCGCTTTATGGCGCGGCGCGACTGGACCCGCCAATGCCCATGGCGACCGCTCTGGACGGTGTGAACGGACAGCCCGGGATCGTCATGGATGACCTGCTGATCGACCGTTTGGGTCTGCAAATCGGCGATAGTCTGACACTGGGAGAGATCCCCTTTGTCCTGATGGCCGAGCTGGCCAGCGAACCCGACAATGCCTCCGGCGGGTTCGGCCTTGGCCCACGCTCGATCCTCCGGCGCTCTGCGCTGGATGGCTCCAGCCTGCTGTCAGAGGGTACGCTGTTTGACAGCCACTATCGCATGCGCCTACCCGAGGGTGGCATCGGCCCCGCCTACGGCGCGCTGATGCCCGCGCTTGAACCCAACGGCGCACGCTGGCAAGACGCCCGAGACGGTGCGCCCGGAATGCGGCGCCTGATCGACCGATTGGGTGCATTCCTTGTGCTGGTCGGTTTGGCGGGGCTTGCCGTCGGGGGCGTCGGCATCTCGGCCGCGATCCGATCTTATCTGGACGAGAAAACCGGCACGATCGCGATCCTGCGTGCTCTTGGGGCCGAACGCCGCGTAATCTTCCTGACCTATTTCTTGCAGATCGGCATCCTGACTGTGCTGGGGCTGGCGCTGGGCGTGATCCTTGGCGCGGTGATCCCAGCCTTGCTGGTCCCCGTCATCGCACAGTCGCTTCCGGTGTCGGCCGAGCTGACCGTCTATCCTCGCCCGCTAGCCGAGGCTGCGCTGTACGGCGTCCTCGCGGCGCTCCTTTTCACCCTCTGGCCCCTTGCCCGCACGGAAGAGGTCAAAGCCGCCGACCTTTTCCGCGACGCGGCCCTTGGGTCGAACCGCCTGCCACGCCCACTGTTCATTGGGCTCTGCGTTGCCATTCTGGCGCTGCTGGTCTGGGTGGCGGCAAGGTTCTCGGGCATGGCGCCCTTGGCGATGTGGAGCTTCATTGGCCTTGGCGGCGCCTTTGCTACGCTGGTCCTGACTGGGATCGCGGTGAAATACGCGGCCCGTTGGCTGGGCCACCGCCAGATCCTGCGTCGCGTACCGACCCTGCGTATGGCCTTCACCGCTGTTGGCGGCCCGGGGGGAGAGGCAGGGGCCGTCGTCCTTTCGCTTGGCCTTGGGCTGGCGGTGCTGGCCGCCGTCGGCAGATCGACAACAACCTGCGCGGCGCGATTTCCCGCGACCTGCCGGACGTCGCTCCCAGCTTTTTCGTCGTGGACATCCAGCCCGACCAGATCGACGCCGTAAAGGCGCGTCTGGAAGGCGACCCTTTCGTCAGCCGTATCGACACCGCGCCGATGCTGCGCGGCGTGATCACCAAAATCAATGACCGCGCTGCACGCGAAGTCGCTGGCGGTCATTGGGTCATCCGGGGCGACCGTGGCCTGACCTACTCTGCCCAGCCTACGCGCACGACGGTGGTCGAAGGCGAATGGTGGCCCGAGGACTACCAAGGCCCACCCCAAATCAGCTTCGCCGCCGAGGAGGCGCGCGAGATGGGGATTGGCATCGGAGATCAGCTGACCATCAATATTCTGGGCCGTGATATCACCGGCGAAATCACCTCACTGCGCGAGGTGGATTTCAGCCAGGCGGGCATGGGCTTTATCCTGACCATGAACCCATCGGCATTGGCAGGCGCTCCGCACAGCTATATCGCGACGATCTATTCCGCGCAGGAAGGCGAGGCCGCGATCCTGCGTGATCTGGGCAATGCGCATCCGAACATCACCCTGATCTCGGTCCGTGACGCGATCACCCAGATCACTGGCTGATGGGACAGGTGGCCGCCGCGATCACCTATGGGGCGCTGGCCACGCTGGTGACCGGCTTCGTGGTGCTGATGGGCGCCGCCGCCGCCGGCGAACGCGCCCGGACCTACGAGGCTGCGATCCTGAAAACCCTCGGCGCCACCCGCGCTGGCATCTTGCTGAACTTCGCCATTCGCTCAGCCGTTCTGGGCGCAGCGGCAGGTATGGTGGCCGTTGTGCTGGTGGTATCGCAGGCTGGGCGGTGACCCACTACATCATGGAAGAAAGTTACGCGTTTGACCTGCCAAACGCCCTTGCCATCGTGTCCGGCGGCGTCGCCGCCACCGTCCTCGCCGGCCTCTTTTTCGCCTACCGTCCGCTCTCGGCCAAACCCGCCCGCGTCCTGCGCGCCCGCGAGTAACGCCGCATTTTCTTGCCATAAATATCCCGGGGGAGCCTGAACGGACAACGTCCGGTCAGGCGGGGGCAGCGCCCCCCTTGTCCTGTCCCAGCAACTCTTTCAACACCAAGGCCATGACGCCTGCGCTGTCGATCATGTCCTGCACGCCCACCCACTCATCGCTGATGCGCCAGATCCAGAATGCCAGGCCCATAGGCGATGCAGTTCTTCAGCTTACCGATGCGGTCGATATGCTTCTGGTCATAGGTGCCGGGGCTGACCACATAGGACGGTTGCGCGCCTAAAACCTTCTCGATCGCCGCCGCAGTCGACGCCACAACCGGCGCGTCCTTGTCGGTCATCGACGGAATGACCTCGTGCATGTCGCGGATCTCATACTCAAAGTTGGGGCGCTCGGCACGGATCGCTTCCAGCATCCGGCTGACCTCGGCCTTCACCTCGGTGATGTCCTCTTCCATCAGAAAACGTCGGTCGATCACGATGCGGCAGCGGTCGGCCACGCATGGCGCGGGCAAGCCGGTGAAATCGGGGCCCCTGCTCAGGCTCGCCTCCGTGGATCGAGTTGATGTTCAGCGTTGACTGCTTCGCGCCCTCGGGCACCACGGGCATATCCGTGCGCTTGGTGGCGAGAAGTGGGAACAGGTGGCGCTCCATCTCTTCCAATACCGCGCCCATGTGGCGAATGGCGCTGTCGCCAAGGAATGGCATCGAGCATGGGCAATCCGGCCCTTGGTCTCGATCTCGGCCCCACCAGACGCCGCGATGGCCAAGACAGATGCGGTCTTTGTTCAGGGGTTCCGGGATGATCACATGTTGCACGCGGTCAGGGTCGAAATAGCCCCCCCTT
>LLEO01000037.1_pt1 | contig 26156 bp, 36 predicted proteins | sample 595861 | NCBI WGS metagenome assembly LLEO01 (sample SAMN02919315, study PRJNA255460) | bioreactor metagenome | biome: chemostat; feature: culture 2012_25.1; material: sediment; isolation source: day35 25degC chemostat 2012 inoculated with Wadden Sea sediment taken from... | place: Germany: Bremen ... | reverse complement strand
GATGGATCGAGGCAATCCACGCCGCGCAGGAAAACGGCCGCACAATCCCGGTTGTCCCTAGAATGGACAGACCGCCCTTGATGCCAAGCCGCGGGTTCCACGTTTTTTTCGGCCAGTGCCGCCCCATTCTCGACCGAGATGGTGACGATCACATCTGCGGCTTGGTCATAGCTTGCAGCGGCCTCGTGCACGACGCCTTTGATCATCTGGCGCGGCACCGGATTGATCGCGGGTTGCCCGACAGGAATCGGCAGGCCGGGTTTCGTCACCGTGCCCACGCCCTCTCCGGCGACAAAGAACACGCCCTGTCCCGGTTTCGCAGGCGCCACACGCGCCCGGATCACTGCGCCGTGGGTCACATCCGGGTCGTCGCCTGCATCCTTCACGATGGCCGCTTCTGCCCAGTTGTCGCCTGTGATCAGGTCGTAAATCAAGAAATCCGGCGTTTCCCCCACGCGGCAGCGTGATCGTCACGCGCGCGGGCGCACCCTGCCCCCACAGCGCATCCAATGCGGCTTTCACTGCGGCCGTTGCACAGGCGCCCGTGGTCCAGCCACGGCGCAGTTTCTGAGGGTCAGTCTTTTCCATCCTAACGACTATAAGCGCGCAAATCCGCGCCGCCAATCCGTTCCGTGTGGTCGCAGTTGCGCTTTTCGAGCGCGCCCAACAGGTGCATAAGGGGCGCATGACTGACTCGCATGCATATACCGCTCCTGTTTTGCCCGGCCATGACTGGCCCACGCTTGAGCCCGGCTGGGTTTGGCTGTGCGGCGCTGGCCCCGGAGATCCCGGTCTTCTAACCATTCACGCGGTGAATGCGCTGATGCAGGCGGACGTGATCGTGCATGACGCGCTGGTCTCGCCCGAGATCCTCAGCTGGGCGCGCCCCGAGGCCGAGGTGATCTATGCAGGCAAGCGTGGCGGCAAGCCGTCGGCCAAACAGCGCGACATCTCGTTAAGGCTGGTTGATCTGGCGCGCGATGGCAAACGCGTGTTACGCCTGAAGGGCGGCGACCCGTTTGTTTTCGGGCGTGGCGGCGAAGAGGGCCAGACGCTTGTTCAACACGGCGTCCCGATCCGCATCATTCCCGGCATTTCCGCCGGGATCGGAGGGCTGGCCTATGCGGGCATCCCGGTCACCCACCGTGATGTGAACCAATCCGTGACTTTCGTGACCGGCCATGATCAATCTGGCAACGCCACCGGATCCTTGGACTGGCCCGCGATCGCGCGCGGATCACAAGTCATTGTGATCTATATGGGCATGAAGCATCTGGACCGCATTCGGTCCGAGCTGATCGCCGCCGGTCGCCCAAAAGACGAGCCCGTCGCCATTACCATGAACGCGACGACACCTGATCAGCGTGTGCTGGAAACCACGTTGGCCACCTGTGTCGAGGACGCCGCGCGCGAAGGCATCGGCGCCCCGGCCATCATTTGTGTGGGACGCGCGGTTCTGATGCGGCAGGCTTTGGACTGGCAAGCGCTGGCCGCAGGGCTGGAACCGCGCGACACCGATCCGCTGGGCCGTGGTCGCCCGGCCGAGGATCGTTGATGTCCGCGCCAACCGGCTTGATTCTGTCTGCGCCGTCCTCGGGCAGTGGCAAGACCACTCTAACCCTTGGCCTTCTCCGTGCTCTCTCGCGACGGGGGAGTGGATGTCAGCGGTGCGAAATCTGGCCCGGACTACATCGACCCCCGGTTTCACGCCGCAGCTTGCGGGCGCGAATGTCCCAATTTGGACGCATGGGCGATGGCTCCGGCACGACTGCACGATTTGGCCCGTTCCGGCGCCGAGCTTCTGTTGATCGAAGGGGCCATGGGGCTGTTTGACGGTGCGCCCCCGGAAGGACGTGGCGCAACCGCAGATCTGGCCCGCACGTTTGGCGTGCCCGTTGTACTGGTGGTCGATTGCGCCCGTCTGGCACACTCTGTCGCGCCGCTGGTCAATGGCTTTGCCCAACACGACCCGGACGTGCGCGTCGCGGGCGTCATCCTGAACCATGTCGGCAGCCCGCGCCACGAAGCGATGCTGCGCGCGAGCCTGCAGGACAGTCTGATCCCGGTGCTGGGGGCCGTGTATCGTCAGTCAGGTCTGGAGCACCCCTCGCGCCATTTGGGATTGGTTCAGGCCGAGGAACATCCCGATTTACATGCCTATCTGGACCGCGTGGCGGATGTGGTCGAGGCCGCGATTGATCTGGATGCGCTGGTCGCTCTGGCCGGTTACACATCCGACGCACCGGGGCGCGGCAACCCGCCTGACGCCTCCGGGCCAGCGGATCGCAGTGGCATCCGACAAAGCGTTTGCCTTTGCCTATCCGCACATCCTGTCAGACTGGCGCGATGCTGGAGCTGAAGTGTTCCCTTTCTCGCCCCTCGCTGATGAAGCCCCTGCCCCGGACGCGGACTTTGTCTTTCTGCCGGGCGGATATCCTGAACTACACGCCGGAAAACTCGCGGCAGCGCAGGACTTCAAACACGGCATGCACTCCGCCACCTGCCCGATCTATGGCGAGTGCGGGGGCTATATGACCCTTGGCCGCGCAATTACTGACAAGAATGGTGATCGCCACGAGATGCTGGGTCTTTTAGGGCTGGAAACCAGCTTTGCCAAACGCAAGCTACATCTCGGGTACCGATCCCTGCACGCAGACCAAGGCCAGTTCGGCGGGCACTGGAACGCGCACGAATTCCACTATGCCACCACGCTTCTGGCAGAAGGCGCGCCGTTGTTTGATGCCACAGATGCCGAGGGGCGTGCTCTGGCGCCAATGGGGCTGATCGAAGGCAATATCTCGGGCAGCTTCGCGCATCTGATCGACCGGGTCTGACTGCGACATCAGCCACATTCAGGGGTACAATTTCGCTCTGGTCAAAGTAGGCATGCATGGATACGCATATGCGCATGACAGATGCGACCCTGACACCTTCTGATGACGCGCGCGCCAAGCGTAATGTGACCATTCTTGTGCTTGCGCAGGCTATTTTGGGCGCGCAGATGCCGATGATCTTCACCATGGCCGGTCTGGCCGGGCAGTCGCTTGCGTCGAACCCCTGCTGGGCGACCTTGCCGATTTCACTGATGGTGGGCGGATCGATGATCTTTGCCAACCCCGTCGCATGGGTCATGCAGACCTTCGGGCGTCGGATCGGGTTCTGGCTGGGAACGCTTGGCGGCTCGGTTGGGGCCGCGATCAGCGCCTATGGCTTGATGCAATCCGACTTCACGATTTTCCTGATCGGCTCGTTCTTCATGGGTCTGTATCAATCTGCGCAGGGGTTCTATCGCTTTGCGGCCACCGACACTGCCTCGGCCGCGTTCCGCCCCCAAGGCGATTTCCTACGTCATGGCAGGCGGCTTGGCCTCGGCCATCATCGGGCCGCAGCTGTTCAACCTGACCAATGACGCGATGGTCGTGCCTTTCCTTGGGGCCTATCTAACGATCATTGCAATCAATCTTCTGGGTCCTTCTGTTTCTGGGGCTGGACATTCCCAAACCCGAAAAACCGCACGAAGACGCCCCCAAAGGTCGTACCCGGATGGAGCTTCTGCGTGACCCAGTGATTGCGGTGGCGATCATCTGCGGGATGGTGTCTTACGCGCTGATGAACCTTGTCATGACCTCGACCCCACTGGCGGTCGTGGGCTGCGGGTTTGAGACCGACATGGCGGGCAACATCGTGACGGCCCACGTATTGGCCATGTTCGTTCCCAGTTTCTTCACCGGCCACCTAATTGCACGCTTCGGCACACGTATGGTCATCGCCACAGGGTTGACCATTCTTGGTCTCGCAGGCGTCGTCGCCCTGCAAGGGGTTGAGCTTGAGAACTTCTTTGTCGCTCTGATCTTGCTTGGCGTCGGCTGGAACTTTGGTTTCATTGGTGCGACGTCGATGCTGGCGGGCGCCCATGCCCCGGAAGAGCGCGGCCGCGTGCAAGGCATGAATGACATGATCGTGTTTGGCTGCGTGACCGTGGCTTCGCTGGCCTCGGGCGGGTTGATGAACTGCTCGGGCGGCAGCGCTGTCGAGGTTGGAGCGCGGTGAACATCGCCATGGTCCCCTTCCTTGCACTGGCCGGTGCCTCGCTCATCTGGCTGATGATGCGTCCAGCCGAGGACGCCTGATCCCTCCAGTCCCTTTTTCGGCTGTCGCTTCCGCAGAGAAGCGCTAAACAGCGGAAAATTCTGAATAAGGGACATGGAAATGAGTCGCGACATCACTCAGACCGACTATAAATTCGGGCCTGGACAGGCGCTTGTGGGGGCGCAAATGCTGTTCGTCGCCTTCGGGGCGCTTGTGCTGGTGCCCCTGTTGACCGGGCTTGACCCCAGCGTGGCGCTATTCACCGCAGGCGTTGGGACTCTGATCTTCCAGATCGTCACCCGCGGCAAAGTACCGGTGTTTCTGGCATCCAGCTTCGCGTTCATCGCCCCGATCATTTACGGCGTACAGACTTGGGGCCTTCCATCCACCTTGGGTGGCCTTGCTGCAGCGGGCCTATTCTATGTTGCCATTAGCTTTGCCATCCGCATCTGGGGTTCGGACTGGCTGCACCGCTACCTGCCACCCGTCGTGGTAGGTCCGGTGATCATGGTCATCGGTCTGGCGCTGGCCCCGGTGGCCATCAACATGGCAACCGGCTTGGCTGGGGACACGCAGATCATGCCGAAATCCTACGCACTGATCTTGGCCGCTGTGTCGCTGGGCACCACCATGCTGATCGCGATCCGCGGTCGCGGCATGGTGAAGGTGGTTCCGATTATCTTCGGCGTCATCGCGGGCTATCTTGCCGCGCTGATCCTGGGGGCCATCACCGGCGAGAGTCTCGTGAGCTTTCAAAGCTTCCAAGACGCGGCGTGGTTCGCCGTTCCCGGCTTCGTCGCGCCCGAGTTCAACATGGCCGCGATCCTGTTCATCCTGCCCGTCGCCATTGCCCCTGCGATTGAGCATTTCGGGGATGTGATGGCCATCAGTTCGGTCACCAAGAAGGATTATTTGAAAGAGCCGGGCATCCAGAACACCATGCTGGGCGACGGTCTGGCCACCGTGTTCGCAGGTCTGGTCGGCGGCCCGCCCAACACCACCTATTCCGAGGTTACCGGTGCCGTCACCCTGACGCGTGCTTTCAACCCGGCCGTGATGACCTGGGCCGCGATCTTCGCGATTGCGCTGGCTTTCGTGGGTAAAGTTACGGGCGCACTCGGACCATTCCCATGCCGGTCATGGGCGGCATCATGATCCTGATGTTCGGTATGGTCACCGTAGTTGGCTTGACCGTGCTGGCCCGGATTGGCGCAGACGCGCTGACCAACAGCCGTAACATGGTGATCGTCTCGACCGTTCTGGTGATCGGTATCGGTGGGCTGTCGATCCCGTTCGGTGGTGGCTTTACCCTGGCTGGCATTGGCCTTGCGGGTGTGGCGGGCGTGATCCTGAACCTGATCCTGCCCAAGGAAGCCGAGCATATCGAGGCGTAAGCCCTCTTTTCGACGACGGCGCGCTCGGAAACGGGCGCGCTTTTTTCATACAGATACGCGAATTTCTCCCTTTTCCATCGCGCCTAAAGGGGCCTGTCCTGTTCTTTCTCCACTCGCTCGGTCATCGCGCTCGGGCAATACTTGCTGCAGTCGTGATGGCAATCAACACGATAGCATGGCGTTGCATTTTCCTCTATGCCACTGTTTTCCATAGATGTTTGACTTTTCTCAACAACGTCAAACACTTCCGTTTGGCTTATGCGTTTTTGAAATTCGATCCCGGCAAAATATCCATTCTTCCATCTGATCTTTCCACGGCGCTTATAGCCGCAAAAATAGAGATCCACGCACGCATCCTGCAGGTGGATCGGCGCGGCCTCGATCTTCACGCCGTTCCGATTGATGTCAACGATCCGTGTCTTCGTACAACCGTTCTTGAGGTTAACCAGCACCGGCGTGTTGCAGACTTCTCGTTTGGCGCGGCCCCGCAAGCCAAGCCGGGCCAGGATCGCCGCCAAGACCACCAAATGACCCAGCGCGCTACCGCTCAACACGATCGGGTTCTTTAACGCCTGTATCCCTTCATTCGCCTTATTTTCATCGGGTGGACGTCGCATTGCGAGCGGTTTCGTGTCACGGCCCGCAACTTCGGTCGAGGCGACAAACTCGCACCCGAAGACGATCGTCAACATCTCCAGATCCGTGCGAAGTGACGTCAGGCTTGCAACAAGCCTTTCACTTGACCCCGACTGTGCAACAGCCCGATCCAAAGCGGCCGAGATCATTCCCAGCGCATCTGACTGGCTGACCACGCCTGTCGGCATGTTAAGTGCACGTACCCGTTTTATCTGTTGGGAAAGAGATGATATGAGTTTCTTTGTCGCTGCAGGATCGCCCAAAGGGCTTGCCGTCTGATGTAGCATACTGGCTTCTTGCAGGGCAGAAACGTCCTTACAAATCCGCACATCATCCCCCAGCGCTTTGCCCCCCCAAAGGCAGCAGAGGAAAGAAACCAGAAGGATAAATCTGCGTTGCATAGTGCATGCAGAATGTCACCGTTGAGTTACCAAATAGATAATTTGGCCTGATCAGGCGCGTCTATCCCACGCGCCCGGCACGTCCACCGCGTCGCTTGGGCGGCGCAGCATCTTCCAATGCGGCGCGCAGGACCTCGGTCATCGGGTGATCCGGTGCCTTGGGTCCGTAGTGCGTAAGCAGCGTCTTGATCCGCTCAGGCTGAGGCATCTCGTGATCTTCAAACAGCGCCCAGTCCAGAAAGATCGACCGGCATTCACCGGGCGTGATCCCTTCGATCACATAGCTATCTCGGATCAGGCCGCGCTGGTCGATGGCGTCGATAAGGTTCGTCATTTGGTCCTCCGGCGGGCCTTACCCGGGGTGGGGTTGGCCAGCACCTCGTCAATGGCTAGGGGCCGCAGCCCGTGCCTTCTCCTCCAGATCCTTGATCAGGGCAGCCTCACTTTCCGCCCCGGTCTCGCGTAATAGCAGATCCTGACCACCTTGCCCCAAAGTATCAAGGTCCAAAGGACCGTCAGACAAAAGCTTGGACGCGGCCTGCAAGCGCCACATTAAGTCGTGGGATTGCGCCATATCGCGCCCTTGCGCGTCAGAAAACCACCCAATGGCGACACCTTGTGCAATTTGACGATCAGGCTCGCGGGGGGTGTCGCTCGACAGTAGTGCCGCGGTCTGGGGCAACCAGCTCAACATCCTGCAGGTGGCCTTCACCCAGTTTGGCGTCCAGCGCGCCCCGCCCGACTGCTTGGCATCCGCGATGCGATTGCGCATCTCGATCACATCGGCGATCACCTTTGCAGGGTCGCGGTCAAACCCAAGCACGTCGACGCGAGCGGCCTCATAATCCTTGGCCAGTCCTTCTGGACCTGCCACAACGCGCGCGCGGGTCAGGGCCAGATGCTCCCACGTCCACGCTTCGTCCCGCTGGTATGCCCTAAAGCTTTCGATCGAGGTCGCCACCGCTCCTTGCCGGCCCGAGGGGCGCAGGCGCATGTCGACCTCGTAAAGCCGCCCTTCTGCCATCGGTGCAGACAGTGCGGTCAGGAAGGCCTGTGTCAGCCGCGCATAATAGGGTCGGGTCGCCAAGGGGGCGGCGGCCGTCTGACATATCCTGATCTTCTGGGTCGTAGATGATGATCAGATCCAGATCCGAGGTTGCCGAGAGCGACCGTGCCCCCAAAGACCCCATGCCAATGATTGCGGCCCCTGCCCCCGGCGGCGTGCCGTGTTTCAGAGCAAAGTTGTCAACGACCACAGGCCAGAGGCCGCGGATGACCGCATCGGCAAGGTCTGTGTATTGCGCACCCGCCTCGCGCGCGTGGATCAGGCCACGCAGGAAATGCACGCCGATGCGGAAGTGCCATTCCTTCATCCAACGACGCGTACCATCCAGTTTGGCCTCATAATCGGGCGCTTTATCGAGCCGCGCGCGCAGCTCGGCCTCAAGCGCCTCGCCGCCGGGCCACGGCTCGAAGAACCCGCCGCCGATCACCGCATCCAGCACCTGCGCATTGTGGCCCCAGATAGGCGGCCAGCGCAGGGGGCCGTGGCGGCAATGTCGACGATTAGATCGACAAGCGTCGGGTTGGCTTCGAAGAGCGAGAAGAGCTGCACCCCAGCAGGCAGGCGTTTTAGGAACCCATCAAACTGGATCAGTGCATCGTGCGGGCGCGGCGCATCGGCCAGACGCGCCAGCAGGTCGGGCTTCAGGCGGTTGAAGATCTCGACCGCGCGGGCCGAACGCAGGCAGGGATAGGTTCCCCAGCGCGCCACGATCTCGGCCTCGCTTTCGGACAGTTCGCGGGTGTCGGCCGTAGAGCCGTCAGGCGCGAAGAAGCTTTCGGTAAGCCCGTGGACCTCGGCCAGCGCATCATGGATACGGGTCTTCAGGGCTTCGGTGTCCCCCTCGCCCATCATCCGGGCCAGACGGTCAAACTCGTCATCGGTCTTGGGTAGGTTGTGGGTTTGCGCATCGCGGAACATCTGGACGCGGTGTTCGACCTCGCGGTGGAAACGATAATGGCGGGTGAGGATTTCAGCCACATCCGTGGGGATCCAGTCTTTCGCCGCCAAGGCCGCCAAACCCGGCACGGTTTCGCGCATGCGTAGCCCTTCGTCACGCCCGCCCGCAATGATCTGGCGGGTCTGGGTGAAGAACTCGATCTCGCGGATGCCACCGCGCCCCAGCTTCATGTCATGGCCGGGCAGCGTTATGTCGCCATGCAGACCTTTATGCGCGCGAATGCGCAGGCGCATGTCGTGGGCGTCCTGAATGGCGGCGAAATCCAGATGCTTACGCCAGATGAACGGGCGCAGACGGGTCAGATAGGCCTCGCCCGCCGCGATATCCCCACCGCAGGGCCGTGCCTTGATGTGGGCCGCACGCTCCCAAGTCCGTCCGAGGCTTTCGTAATAGCGTTCCGCCGCCTCCATCGAAACACAGACCGGCGTCACAGACGGGTCCGGGCGCAGGCGCAGGTCGGTGCGGAAGACGTATCCGTCCTCGGTCAACTCGGACAGCATTGCGCTCATCTTGCGAGTCGCGCGCACGTGACTGGCGCGTGCCTCGTGGAAATCCGCGCCCTGGAACCGGCTGTCGTCAAACAGCATGATCAGATCAATGTCCGAGCTATAGTTCAGCTCGTGCGCGCCCATTTTGCCCATCGCAAGCGCCACCATGCCGCCTGCGGTGTCGGTGTCATCCTCGGTCATTCCGGGCAGCTTGCCGCGCCGGATCTCATTGCCCACTTGGAAAGTCATGGCCGTGTGGGTGGCAAAATCCGCCAGATCGGTCAGTGCGCCGGTGACGTGCTCCAACTGATAGACCCCAGCGAGGTCGGCAAGCCCGGTTAGAAGCGCGATGCGTTGCTTGGCGATGCGCAGGATTTACGCAGCGCGCTGTCGCTGTCGGTGTTCATGTCCTGCATGGCGGCGCGGATCGCCTGTTCCGGCGCAATGCTCAGCGCTTCGCGCAGCCAATCGGCCTGCTTTTCCATCAGCTTTCAGATAGGGCGAGCACCCTGCTGCGCCGGATAAAACTTCGCGTAGATCCGGTGTCAGCTCCGCAAACAGCGTGTCGATATCTGCGGCAGGTTCGGCCTCGTAAGCGATGGGAGTGCGGGTAATGCGGGCGGCGAAAGAAGTCTGGCTCATATGCGCAAATTGCGCCGGGCGGCGGGGCGGGTCAACATGGGAAAGCATGTTGCGACCATTCTGTGCAGCTTGCCCACCGGCGCTGTTTGGCTACTGTCACCCCAGAGGAACCGCAGACGACAGGAAATAGCATGTCCAAAAGCCTGAAACGGGTCAGAACCGCGCTGGAAATGGCAGGCATCGACGCAAAGGTGATCGAGATGTCCGAGGGCACCCGTACCGCTGCAGATGCCGCCCGCGCTTGCGCCTGCCAGATTGACCAGATTGCCAAGTCGATCATCTTTCGCGGCGAAACCTCAGGTCATGTGATTCTGTATCTGACCGCTGGGGGAAATCAGGTCGACGCGGACAAAGCCTCGGCCTTGGCAGGAGAACCCCCTGGGCAAGGCGGACGCCAAATTGATCCGCGCCGAGACCGGGTTTGCCATCGGGGGCGTGTCCCCGGTCGGGATGACCAGCCCGGTCCGCGCCTTTTACGACGCGCGTCTTCTGGAGTTTGACGAGGTCTGGGCCGCCGCTGGCACCCGCGGCACGTTTTCCCGGCTGCTCCCCGCGATTTGATCCGCGTTTGTGGGGCTCTGCCGGGTGATTTCACCTGAGCGTCAGCCGCAGCCGGACCCGGCTGCCCGCGTCAGAAGCGTCAGCAACCGAAGGAACTCGCGCTGATCTTCTGGGGACAGTTGGTCCAGCATCTCTTTGTTCTGCTCACCGATGATCCCGAAGATACTGGGCATCAGCGCCCGGCCCTCTTCCGTCAGATACACACGATGGGTACGTCGCGACTGTTCATCCTGCCTGCGTGCGACCAAATCTTGTTTCTCCAGCGCATCCAGCGCCCGCGAGACCGTATAGCCCGCGATCCGCAATCCCTCGCCGATTTCGGTCTGGCTGGCGCCCTCTTTTTCGGTCAGCGCCATCAGAACAATGAAGTGATCCATCTTCAGCCCGTGGGCTTTCAGGCGCGCCTGCATCCGGGTTTCGGTCATGCAGGCCAAGCGCTGCAACATCCATCCTGCGCTGGTCGTGCGTGTCTGCTGCGCTTGGTCGCACAGAGCCCGCTGTACGGTATCGGGTTTGTTCATGGTCACATCTCGGTCGATTTATCGCGGCATTTGGCCACAACATACGTGACAATACTTGCAATTGCAACTTTCCACTTGCAATGCTTGCAATTGCAAATATTGTGACTGAAATACCCAGCGAGTGAGAAACACCATGAAACGCTATCACCCCCTCCTTGTCGCCCTGCACTGGCTTCTTGCCCTGATGATCATTGTTGCCCTGGTCATGGGATCGAATGTTCTTGCGGCCCTGCCGAATGACCACCCGGATAAAATGTTCAGCCTCCGCGGCCACATGTTGATCGGCATCACCGTCGGCTTTCTGATGATCCTGCGTCTGGTCACCCGCCTGCGCAGCACGCATCCGCCGAAAGCCGATACCGGAAGCGGGGTTCTGAATCTCGCCGGTTCCGCAGCCCATTGGGTGCTCTACATCCTGATCTTCCTGATGGTCGCCAGCGGCATTGGCATCTCGATCGGCGCAGGCCTGCCCGACATCGTGTTCTTCGGCTCTGATGCCCCTCTGCCTGAAAGCTTTGATCACCTCGTGCCGCGTACGGCCCATGGTGTTCTGTCAAAACTGTTGATGCTTACGATTTTGGCCCACATCGCGGGCTGGGCTTACCACCAATTCAAGCTAAAAGACGGGCTAATCAGCCGTATGTGGTTCGGATCCCGTAGCTAATTCCACCCAAAGCCCCACGAAAAGCCGCCAAATATGGCGGCTTTTTTCGTTAATATTCAGCGCCCTAACGAGATAATGTAAAATACTTTCACATTTCTTCTTGAACCTGAAGCCGAAACCCCCACATCTTAGTCATGTGAAGGACATTCACATTCAACACAACACACAGTCAGCACGATGGAGACCGCAATGAACACCGCCGCCCACACGACCCATTACGAAACCGCCGCCCGTGGTTGGTTTTCTCGCGCCGAGGCGTGGCTGGACGCACGTGGCAAAGGCGCCTGGATCGCCGCCATGGTCGTCAGTTTCATCTTCTTCTGGCCCGTCGGCCTGGCCCTTCTTGCATATATGATCTGGAGCAAACGCATGTTTTCGAAATCCTGTTCTCACCGTCACGGCCATAACAGCCAGACCTGGCAGGACCGTCACATGTCGCACCGCCACGGTTTTGCAAGCTCGGGCAACACCGCATTTGATGCGTACAAGGCCGACACCCTGCGCCGCCTGATGAGCGAGCAGGAAGCCTTTGAAGCCTTCCTTGAACGTCTGCGCGCCGCGAAGGACAAGTCCGAGTTCGACCAGTTCATGGACGAACGCGCCGAGGCCGCCCGCAACTCGCATATCGACGAGCACGATTTTGACGAGGATGCCGAAGACATCGCCGAGGATGTTGAAATCCTGGATGAACCCAAGCGCAAAAAGAAGTAAACTGATCCCAAGTTTACTGTTTCGCCCGGCCCTATCAGGGCCGGGTTCCCTTTGACCGAAACGAGATCCTCGACCCAAATGACCCATTCAAATGACCATCGCAGTAATCCCAACGGCGCAGGCCTTTGGGGCTTGCCGGACCCGGACACTCAGGCCGAGTTCTATCAGGACGTAACGCTGAAGCGCCTGCTGGCGTGGTTCATCGACGTGGTGCTGATTGTCGGGATCTTCTTTTGCATCGGGCTTTTGACCTTTGGGATCGGATTCTTCCTGTCGGGACTGGTATATCTGGCGGTTGGTTTTGTTTATCGGATGACCACACTGACCAACAAGTCCGCGACCCTCGGGATGCGCCTGACCGCAATCGAGCTGCGCCGCCATGATGGCCAGCGCTTTGACCGCCAGACGGCAGCGCTGCACACGCTGGGCTATTACCTGTCCATGTCGACCTTTATCTTGCAGATGATCTCGATCGTGATGATGTTTACCACCGCACGCGGCCAAGGCCTTGTGGACATGGTGCTGGGCACGGCAGCCATAAACCGGGCATCCGAACGCCGCTAAGGTCAGATTACGCGAAAAAAAAGCCCCCGTTTACCCTGACAGGTAACGGGGGCTTGCCCGAAACCGCATGGTCGCGTTAGGCTCGTTCCGATTTGACATGATTTCGAGAGACCATGCGCCATACACTTCCGCTTGCCCCTCAGTTCTACGTGACTGCTCCGCAGGAATGCCCCTATCTGGATGGGCGCATGGAGCGCAAACTGTTCACGGCCCTTCAGGGTGAGCATGCGGAAACGCTGAACGACACCTTATCCAAGCAAGGGTTCCGTCGGTCGCAAAACGTCCTCTATCGTCCCTCCTGCGCCGAATGCTCGGCCTGTTTGTCTGCCCGCATCAGGGTGGCTGATTTCCAACCCAGCAAAAGCCAGCGCCGTACGGCCAAGCGCAACGCGATCCTTGAACGCCGCGCCCGCGCGCCGTGGGCAAGCGAAGATCAGTACGAGCTGTTCCGCCGCTATCTGGACACCCGCCACGCTGAAGGCGGCATGGCGGATATGGATGTGTTCGAATTCGCCGCGATGATCGAAGAAACCCCGATCAAAAGTCGCGTCATTGAGTATGCCGAACGCGGCCCGGACCAGCATCCGGGGGATGACGCCAATGGTCCTTTGCGCGCTGTCTGCCTGACCGATGTGCTCGAAGACGGGTTGTCGATGGTCTATTCCTTCTACGATCCCGACTGGCACCGCAAATCCCTTGGCACCTATATGATCCTCGATCACATCGACATCGCACGCGAGGCCGGTCTTCCGTATATCTATCTGGGCTATTGGGTGCCAGGCAGCCCGAAGATGGATTATAAAGCTACGTTCTCGTCCATCGAGATCTACCGCGATAATCACTGGACACCACTGATCACGGACGAAGATTACTCGGCCGAGCTGCATCCCCTGTCCACCGATCCGATCGCAGAACAGGTCGCCAGCATTACGCTGCCAGACACGGCTAGCAAGGTGCACCGCGAGGCCTGATAGGGCATGAAATCCCGGTGATTTGCTGCGACTGCACAAAACTCGGCCATAAAATTAGGAAAAAACCGGGTTCACGCGGCCTGAATTTCCATAAATTGCGCCCAGACCACCCCAGAAAGACCGAAAATTACAAAAAAATTCGCTTCTGCGACATTTTCTACGCGCTTTCGCTGTTGACGCCCCCGTCCACCCCTCATAATGTCCCGCGCATATATTGAAGAAGCCTTCAAGGATCCCCTTGGGCAGGAACACGGGAAAACTGCAATGCGCAGCGTCCTAGTACTTGTTGGAAATTGGCGCATGGGCCGGTAACGGAACCATAATGGAACCCCATGCGCCCCCGAGAAGATCGGGGGCTTTTTTGTGAGAAGCGTACGTGAAACGGAGAAGAAGATGGCACGTCAGATGACCGGAGCGAAAATGGTAGTTCAAGCCCTGAAGGATCAGGGTGTGGACACAGTATTCGGATATCCGGGGGGCGCCGTCCTACCGATTTATGACGAGATTTTTCAGCAGAATGATATCCGGCACATCCTCGTGCGTCACGAACAGGGCGCCGTACACGCCGCCGAAGGCTATGCACGTGCGACCGGCAAGCCCGGTGTTGTTCTGGTCACCTCGGGCCCCGGCGCGACGAACGCCGTAACTGGCCTGACCGACGCGTTGCTGGACTCGATCCCGCTGGTTGTTCTGACCGGCCAGGTTCCGACCTTCATGATTGGTACAGATGGTTTCCAGGAAGCTGACACCGTGGGCATCACCCGCCCCTGCACCAAGCATAACTGGCTGGTAAAAGAGACCGATAAACTGTCCGAGACCATCCACCAGGCGTTCCACGTGGCGACCTCGGGCCGTCCGGGGCCGACGCTGATCGACATTCCGAAAGACGTTCAGTTCGCCACGGGCGACTATACGCCGCCCGCCAAAACCGAAACCGGCCATTACCAGCCGCAGGTCCGTGGCGACATCGACGCGATCACCGAACTGGCCGAGCTAATGGAAACCGCCGAGCGTCCGATCTTCTATACCGGTGGCGGCGTGATCAACTCGGGGCCCGCGGCCAGCCAGCTTCTGCGTGAACTGGTGGATGATACGGGCTTCCCGATCACCTCGACCCTGATGGGGCTTGGTGCCTACCCTGCCTCGGGCGAACACTGGCTGGGCATGCTGGGCATGCACGGTCTGTACGAGGCCAACATGGCGATGCATGGCTGTGATCTGATGATCTGCGTTGGCGCGCGTTTCGATGACCGGATCACCGGCCGCTTGATGCGTTCAGCCCGAAGTCGAAGAAGGCGCATATCGATATTGATCCCAGCTCGATCAACAAGGTGGTGCATGTCGACCTGCCGATCGTTGGCGATGTCGGTCACGTTCTGGAAGACTTGCTGAAAGTCTGGAAGGCCCGCGGCCGCAAGACCAATAAGGACGGTCTGGGCAAATGGACGGATCAGATCGCTGAATGGAAAGAGCGTCGCTGCCTCTCGTATCAGAGAACCGATAACGTCATTCAGCCTCAGCATGCGCTGGAGCGACTGGAAGCGCTGACCAAAGATAAGGACCGCTATGTTGCGACCGAAGTGGGTCAGCACCAGATGTGGGCTGCCCAATTCCTGGGCTTCGAAGATCCAAACCGCTGGCTGACTTCGGGGGGCTTGGGCACGATGGCTATGGCCTGCCGGCCTCGCTGGGCGCTCAGATCGCGCATCCCGACGCTGCGTGATCAACGTGGCGGGGCGACGCCTCGTGGCTGATGAACATGCAGGAAATGGGAACGGCAGTGCAGTTCCGCGCGCCGATCAAGCAGTTCATCCTGAACAACGAACGTCTGGGCATGGTGCGCCAGTGGCAAGAGCTGCTGCACGGCGAGCGCTATTCGCACAGCTGGTCGGAAAGCCTGCCAGACTTCGTGAAGCTGGCCGATGCGTTTGGCTGCAAGGGCCGTCAGGTGTCTGACCCGGCCGAGCTGGACGATGCGATTCAGGAAATGCTGGATTATGATGGCCCGTTCATTCTGGACGTGCTGGTCGAGAAACACGCCAACTGTTTCCCGATGATCCCGTCGGGCGCACCGCATAATGACATGCTGATGGGCGAGGCCGAGACGCAAGGCGTCATCGGTGCCGCTGGCGCAACACTGGTTTAAGGAGGGCCTCTAAATGTCTGCACTAAAAATTAAAAAAGGCTCTTCCCGCAAGTCGGCCTATGACCTTCGCGACCCGAACTCGGACATCATCGAGCGTCACACGCTGGCCTGCGTGGTGGACAACGAAGCGGGTGTTCTGGCACGTGTGATCGGTCTGTTCTCGGGCCGAGGATATAACATCGAAAGCCTGACCGTGGCCGAGGTTGACCACGAAGGTCACCTGTCGCGCATCACCATCGTGACCACCGGTACGCCTGCCGTGATCGAGCAGATCAAGGCACAGCTGGGCCGCATCGTTCCGGTGCACGAAGTGCATGACCTGACCGTTGAAGGTCCGGCAGTTGAGCGTGAGCTGGCACTGCTGAAGGTCGAAGGCGCAGGCGACAAACGCGTCGAGGCGCTACGTCTGGCCGACATCTTCCGCGCTAATGTTGTGGACAGCACGCTGGACAGCTTTGTGTTCGAGATCACCGGCACGACCGAGAAAATCGACGCCTTTGCCGAGCTGATGCGCCTCTGGGTCTTAGCGAATTGGCCCGTACGGGGTGTGGCTGCCCTGCCCCGAGGCGCATAAGCAAAGCGCCCGACAAGATTTGAAACGCCCGGCTGCCCCGGCGGCCGGGCGTTTTTTATTGGCGATGCGCCAGCCTAACTCATATGTCCAAAAAGAAAAACGGGGTGCCAGCCGGGCACCCCAGTTTCACTGATAGGGCTCATCATTGGTACCGCTCAGATTGTTTGCCTGCGGCCCTACCTGTGTCGGGGGCAAGCGCACCTGCCCCATGTTAGGATGGCGGGCATCCCCCGCACCCACCCTAACCTTGCCCGGGCCGCCACTTGGGACAGGCGGCCCGAACGAAACCGTTAGCTACAACCCGTGGTCGAGCCGCAGGTGTTGCACTTCATGCAGGTGCCGTTGCGCACCAGCGTGTAGTTTCCGCACTCGCCACAGGGATCCCCTTCGTAGCCCTGCATCTTGGCCTTGGTGCGGGCATCGATGGTGTTCACCGTCCCGGTCGAGACCGTCGCCTCGGTCACCGACATTTCGACCACAGCGGTTTCACCCGCCGTTTCGGGCACCAACGTGTTCAGCGCGCCGATAGGATCGGTACCGGTCAAGGCTGTTCCGCCGGCTTCCATGCCGCCCCGCAGCACCACCAGTTCCTGCGGCAGACGCTTGCGCAGATAGCCGGTCGAGCTGATTTGTTTCAGCACTTCCAAGGACTTGGTGGCAGCGCTCTCAGACGGTTCCTGTACGTTTGACACGCCCTCTTCCTCGCCACGACCAAGGTCATCGAAGCTGGCACCCTGCGGTTTCACATGCGCCAGATCGGTGCGGTCCAGATAGGACACGGCCAGTTCGCGGAAGATGTAGTCCAGGATCGACGTCGCGTTCTTGATCGAGTCGTTGCCCTGAACCATGCCTGCCGGTTCGAACTTGGTGAAGGTGAAGGCGTCCACGAACTCTTCCAGCGGCACACCGTATTGCAGGCCGACCGACACAGCGATGGCGAAGTTGTTCATCATCGCCCCGGAAGCCAGCGCCTTCCTTGTGCATGTCGATGAAGATTTCGCCCAGATTGCCATCCTCGTATTCACCGGTGCGCAGATACACTTTGTGACCACCGACGATGGCTTTCTGCGTATAGCCCTTGCGGCGTTCGGGCAGCTTCTCGCGTCCGCGTGCGACCTCTTTGATAACCACTTTCTCGATGATCTTTTCAGCCAGCGTCACGGCTTTCTCGTGGGGCGATCCCGATGCCAGAATTTCTTCTGCCTCTTCATCATCCTCGACCAAGGCCGCAGCCAAGGGCTGGCTCAGTTTCGAGCCGTCACGGTAAAGCGCATTGGCCTTTACACCCAGCGACCAGCTGAGTTCATAGGCCTTCTGGCAGTCCTCGATCGTTGCATCATTCGGCATGTTGATCGTTTTCGAGATCGCACCCGAGATGAACGACTGCGCTGCGGCCATCATGTGGATGTGGCTGTCAACACTCAGGAAACGCTTGCCTTTTTTTGCCGCATGGGTTGGCGCAATCAAAGACGTTGTAGTGCTCTTCCTTCAGGAACGGCGCGCCTTCCAGCGTCATCGTGCCCAGAACGTGATCATTCGCAGCTTCGATGTCCTTGCGGGTGAAGCCAGATGACGCAGCAGGTTGAACTCGGGATCGTTCAGCTTCTCAGCCGGGATGCCCAGAACGTTGGTGCAGAATTCTTCGCCCAGCGTCCACTGGTTGAAGACAAAGCGGATGTCGAAGGCGGACGGCAGGGCTGCCTCGATCTTTTCGATCTCGTTCTGGCCAAAGCCGTGACCGATCAGCGTGGTGTGGTTGATCGCGGGCGCGTTGCCCATGGTGCCGTGACCGACCGCATAGGCGATGATCTCTTCGATCTGCGCGCTGTCATAGCCCAGCTTTTCAAGCGCAGCAGGCACCGAGCGGTTGATGATCTTGAAGTAACCGCCGCCGGCCAGCTTCTTGAACTTCACCAGCGCAAAGTCCGGCTCGATCCCCGTGGTGTCGCAATCCATCACCAGACCAATGGTGCCGGTCGGGGCAATCACCGAGACCTGTGCGTTGCGATAGCCGTGCTTTTCACCCAGCGCATAAGCTTCGTCCCACGCGCCCATGGCCAGATCGACCAGCTTGCCGTCGGGGCAGTTTTTCAGATCCAGCGGAACCGGCTTCACAGCCAGATCCTGATAACCTTCGCTGGCGCCATAGGCCGCGTTGCGGTGGTTCTGGATGACGCGCAGCATGTGGTCTTTATTGCGCTCGTAGCCTTCAAAGGCGCCCAGTTCGCCTGCGATCTCGGCCGAGGTCGCATAGGCCACGCCGGTCATAATCGCGGTCAGCGCGCCACAGAGCGCACGCCCTTCGTCGCTGTCATAGCCATAGCCCATGTTCATCAGAAGCCCGCCAATATTGGCATAGCCCAGACCCAAGGTACGGAAAACATAGGACAATTCCGCGATCTCTTTCGACGGGAACTGCGCCATCATGACCGAGATTTCCAGCGTGATGGTCCACAGACGGGTCGCGTGCATATAGTCCTCGGCCTGGAACACGCCATCCTTCAAGAAGGTCAGCAGGTTCATCGAGGCAAGGTTACACGCCGTGTCGTCCAGGAACATGTATTCCGAGCATGGGTTCGAGCCGCGGATCTGGCCGTCTTCCGGGCAGGTATGCCACGCGTTGACCGTGTCGTGATACTGGATGCCGGGGTCGGCACAGGACCACGCGGCGTGGCCAATCTGCTCCCACAGATCGCGCGCCTTGATCGTCTTGGCGACCGATCCGTCGGTGCGACGGATCAACTCCCCAATCGGCGTCGGCTTCAACCGCTTTCAGGAAGCTGTCGGTGACGCGAACCGAGTTGTTCGAGTTCTGGCCGGATACGGTGGCGTAGGCCTCGCTGTCCCAGTCGGTGTCATAGGTCGGGAACTCGATCGAGCCAAAACCCTGCTTGGCGTAATCCAGCACGCGCTTGACGTAAGCTCGGGGGATCGCGACCTTTTTCGCGGCGCGAATGGCGGCTTTCAGCGTGTCGTTGGTTTTCGGGTCATAGGCATCTTCTGCTTTGCCGTCCCAGGCGCGGATCGCGGCGAAGATGTGGTTCAGATGCTCTTCATGCATCTTCGAGCCAGCGACAAGCGATGCCACCTTCTGCTCTTCCTTGACCTTCCAGTTGATGTATTCCTCGATATCCGGGTGGTCGGCGTCAACAATCACCATCTTGGCCGCGCGGCGTGTGGTGCCGCCCGACTTGATCGCGCCCGCAGCGCGGTCACCGATTTTCAAAAAGCCCATCAAGCCCGAGGATTTGCCACCGCCCGACAGCGGCTCGTCCGCCGCCCCGCAGGGACGAGAAGTTGGTGCCGGTGCCCGAGCCATATTTGAACAGGCGCGCCTCGCGGACCCCACAGGTCCATGATGCCGCCATCGCCAACCAGATCATCGCCGATTGACTGGATGAAGCAGGCATGCGGCTGCGGATGCTCATAGGACGACTTGGAACGGGTCAGCTTGCGGGTCTTGTGGTCGACATAATAGTGGCCCTGCGCCGGACCATCGATGCCATAGGCCCAATGCAGACCGGTGTTGAACCATTGGGGGCTGTTTGGCGCGGCGCGCTGGCTGGCCAGCATGTGACGCATTTCATCGAAATAGGCGCGGGCGTCTTCCTCGGTGGTGAAGTAACCACCCTTCCAGCCCCAATAGGCCCATGCGCCTGCCAAACGGTTGAACACCTGCTTGGCCGAGGTCTCGCCTCCGAAGCGTTCGCCTTCGGGGCAGGTCTTCCATCGCCTTTTCATCGGGAACCGAACGCCAGAGGAATTCGGGAACCCCCTTTTCCTTGACCTTCTTCAGGACAGCCGGGGACACCTGCCTTACGGAAGTATTTCTGCGCGATCACATCGGACGCCACCTGGCTCCAGCTTGTCGGGATTTCGCAGTCGTCTAGTTTGAAAACGATGGTGCCATCCGGATTGCGGATTTCAGACGTTGTGTTTGTGAAATCCAAATCAGAATACGCGCCCTGCCCCGATTTTGTGAATTTGCGTTCAATCTTCATTGTGCCCTGTCCTGTCCCTTAGTCGTTCCCTGCGGCCCGTCAGCGCTAGGGATCTGCCCTCTTCCATCAAATTCGTGCTAGTCGAGTGGCTGAAGATAGGACACAGGAATACCGCCGAGCGCCGCACACCCTTTACGTGACGCACCCTTGAGACTTCAAAATCGAAGCTTGGTCCCCTGTTTCACCCTACCAACCGCGAGCCACTATATATTGTGGCCCTTTCGACTAGCACCCACAATCTGGCGTAGTCCGCCCTATACCGTCAACGAGAATTTCAAAGATATCCCCAACTCTTTTCTGTTGACGCAGGTGGTCGCCAGCCGACCGAAATGACCAATGATTGATTCTCAGTTAATACAACCTTAGGGGGTATCCTTATTTTGCTAGCAAATTGGCCCGCTTACGGATCGAACACAATATGTCGCTTGAAGTGATGCGTTTCACCACAAGCCATAGCGTAAAATTTAAGCAGGTTTCGTTTCTGCGACACAGCATCGTGCTGTTTCGCAACACAGGCGTCGATTCTATGCGTTCTGGTCGCCAACGTTCGGCGAAATCCGACTCACTTGCAGGCACCATCGTTTGCGATCTGAGGGGAATGACGCCGGGGGTGCGTTCACAAAGAGACCACCAAATCTGGTGGCATCCTCCGCCATGCGGAGATCTCAAACGACGAACTCTTTTGAAGAAGAGTGGTCGGGACGGCAAGATTCGAACTTGCGACCCCCTGTACCCAAAACAGGTGCGCTACCAGACTGCGCTACGCCCCGAACGCCTCTTCCTTACCGATGTGTCTCGGCAATGAAAAGAGAGAAAACCGCACAAAATGAAATGTAGGTCGATTAATCCGTAGCAGGTGTATTGCATGGCCATACAGCCGCACTCTGGTCAAAGGCGGGATGCTGCAGCTCGCTTCCGACGGTGATCCCAAAACGCCCTGTCAGACCCCCATTTACCTCTAGCACAGCACTAACGCCCTGCCCTCCGTCGATCAGGGTTGTGTCATGGGGGATCGCATTCCGGTGGATCCGGGCCACGGAACCATCAGGCCGAATAAAAATCATATCGAGCGGGATCAGAGTGTTCTTCATCCAGAAGCTCACGGGCTGCGGCTTTTCGAAAAGGAATAGCATCCCGTGGGTAGAGGGCAGCGTTTCGCGAAACATCAACCCTTGGGCGCGCTCATTCGGGTCGTCTGCAACCTCGATCGTGAAGGCAGCTTGCCCCCAATCACCGCGAATGGAGATGCGGTCAAACTGGCAGTCCGAGGCCTCTGCCCACCCTGCACTCAGGACCGCGGAAAGACCTGCGCACCAGGATATTACCCCCGCGCGCAAAGCGCGTTTCACGATGCGGACCCGTCGTCGACAGCCGCGTCCCATGCATGAACAGAAACGGCCATCTTGCCGCGCTTGCCATCGGCTGCGCGTATGCTGATCGCTTCCCCGGGCTGGAGATCAGCAAGACCCGACCGGCGCAGAACCTCGATATGCACGAAAATGTCTTCGGTACTGCCAAAGGCATTGGCGAACCCAAAACCCTTGGCCTTGTCGAACCATTTCACGCGGGCAGGCTCCATATCTCCGATGCTGTCGGGATCAACCAGCCCCTCGACGATCTCTTCCAACTGATGGAGGTCATCCCCTTCCGGGGGCACGATCGACAGCACGCTGATGGCCTGGAAGCCACGATCCGTGGCCTGGACGGTGATTTCAATGCTAGAACCATCGGCAACAGAGCTTTGGCCAAAATTGCGCAACACATTGGCGTGCAACAGAATATCCGCCCCACCTTCGTTCGCAACCACAAACCCGAACCCCTTGTTCGGATCGAACCATTTGACCTGCCCTTGCACCACCTCTGGCGCTCGGGCATCACTCATCTGCGACATATCAACCTCTAGCACATTTCATCCCCAAATTTACTATTGGGGCGTTTGCAGGGGCGACGCAAGCCCCGCAACCCTGTATTTTTGGATAGGTAAAGCCCAAAAGCGGTATAATTATCAGGGATTCAGCCGCTCAATCTTCCAGTTCTGATCCTGCTCAGAGCGCGTCCAGCGGAAACGGTCATGCAACCTGAATGCCCCATCCGCCCCAGAATTCGATTTCGCTTGGCTGGATACGATACCCCCCCCAAAACTCTGGGCGTTGCGGGGGTCGGCCCGTGCTGCGCTGTCACCTTTGCGACCTTAGCCATCAAACTGGCCCGCGAAGACAATGGCTGGCTTTGCCGAGACGCCCAAGCACCAAGTTTGCTCTTCAATGATCGGGACGCAAAGTAATTATCCGCCTGCACGCCTTCTTCGCGTGTCACGGTCCCGCGCACGCGAATTTGGCGCCTGAGGCTTTTCCAATGCATCACGAACGCCGCCTTCCTGGCCTGTTCGATTTCCTGTGCTTTGACCGAGCCATAATTCGTGTAGAAAACGAACGCGTCATCTTCGATGTCTTTCAAAAGCACCATGCGCGCATTGGGCAAACCATCTGCATCGACCGTGGAAAGCGCGATTGCGTTCGGATCGTTCAATTCATTTTTTTCGGCTTCGGCCAACCAGTTCCGCGCTATGACAAACGGGTCGTCGCCTGCAAAAATTCCGTCACGTTCAGACATTTGCTTTCCTTCTCACTCGGCTCATCATCACATGAACCCCCAAGACACCTTGGCCAAATCCCGCCATTTCACAAGCACATAGCGCCATGCCGGACTTGAAGACGTACCGTCAATCGCATAAACGGTCTTAACGCAGTATCGCGGGACGAGGAATATTTATGTCGACCGAATTGATGAAGGGAAAGCGTGGCCTGATCATGGGGCTCGCAAATGATAAATCCATTGCATGGGGAATTGCGAAGCTTGTGCCGACGCCGGCGCCGAGCTTGCCTTTTCCTATCAAGGTGAGGCTCTGAAGAAGCGGGTTGGGCCGCTTGCAGACCAGCTTGGTTCGGACATTGTTCTGGAATGCGATGTGGCTGATCAGGCGTCGATCGACGCACTGTTCGCCGAGCTGGAGAAGAAATGGGGCAAGCTGGACTTCATCGTTCACGCCATTGGTTTCTCAGACAAAAACGAGCTTCGCGGCCGTTATGTCGACACCAGCCCGGAAAACTTCCGTATGACCATGGACATCTCGGTTTACAGCTTCACTGCTGTTGCGCGTCGCGCGGCCGATCTGATGACCGACGGTGGCTCGATGCTGACCCTGACCTATTATGGTGCCGAGCAGGTCATGCCGCACTATAACGTCATGGGCGTGGCCAAAGCTGCACTGGAAGCGTCGGTGCGCTATCTGGCCGAGGATCTGGGCAAGGACGGCATCCGCGTGAATTCGATTTCCGCAGGACCGATCAAGACGCTGGCAGCATCAGGCATTGGGGATTTCCGTTATATCCTGAAATGGAACGAGCTGAACTCGCCCCTGCGGCGCAATGTGTCGATCGACGATGTTGGCAATTCGGCGCTGTATCTGCTGTCGGATCTGGGGTCTGGCGTGACCGGCGAAACCCATCACGTGGACGCTGGCTATCACGTGGTCGGCATGAAAGCCGTCGACGCACCAGACATCGACGTGACCACCGGTCGCAAATAAGGAACGCATGTCATGAGCGATCATCGTCTTCCGCACGAAAAAGGCTTCCACATCAGCTGGGATCAGATCCACCGCGATAGCCGCGCGCTGGCATGGCGTCTTGACGGACAAGGCCCGGACGATGGTGCATGGCGCGCCGTTGTCGCGATCACCCCGTGGCGGTATGGCCCCCGGCGATGATCGTCAGCCGCGAGCTGGACATTCGTACCGTTGATACGATCAGCGTCAAATCCTATCACGCAGGCGGCGGCAAGGCTGACCAACAGAGTGAGGCCCAGGTGCTGAAATCTCCGGATGCCACGCTGATGGGCGACGGAGAAGGTGTGCTGATCATCGACGATCTGGTCGATAGCGGCAAAACGTTGGAACTGGTCCGCCAGATGTACCCCAAGGCGCATTTTGCGACGGTTTACGCGAAGCCCAAGGGCCGTCCGCAGGTAGACACGTTCATTACGGAAGTCAGCCAGGACACTTGGATTTTCTTCCCCTGGGACATGGCCCTGCAATATGTAGAGCCTTATCGCGGAACAGACTAAACTATTCTGGTACAAACAAAAAAACCCCGGCCAAGCCGGGGTTTTTTATTGCCAGCTATGCGGCATATTACTCGGCAGCTTCGCCTGAAGGATCAGTCACCTCGGGTGCCGCAGCTGGTGTGGCCTCGGACGACTGAGCTTCGTCCTTGAGCACTGGCTTGCGCGGTTTACGGGCGCGTGTCGACTGACGTCGCGGTTTGCTTTCCGGCGTTTCGACCAGACCAGTGTCACCGTCCTCGGCGATATTAGGCTGCGGAGCTGTCGCCAGATCGGGCTGATCGCCCTCACCTGGTGCGGGCTGATCAGCGCCAGCATTGGTCTGTGTGTCGGCACGCTCGCTGCGGGTGTCTTTATCACGCTGCTGGCGTTCGCGGTTTTGCTGTTCAGCCTGCTGACGACGCGCATCAATCTCGCGCTGCGCCTCGCCCAGAAGGCGGGTGTAGTGCTCGGCATGCTGTTGGAAGTTTTCACCAGCAACTCGGTCGTTCGACAGGAACGCGTCGCGCGTCAACTGGTTGTATTTGTCGATAATCTGCTGTGGCGTCCCGCGCACCTTCCCCTCAGGGCCCGAGCTATCAAACACGCGGTTGATGATGTTACCCGGATTGTTCCGGTTGCGGTTCGACTTGTTGCGCGAACGTGATTTCGACGATCTCATATAAAGTATCCGGTCTCAGCACAGGTGCGGCATTTGCCGCGCTGTTGTCTCGGTCACTGACTGCGTGGCAGCCGGATGATCCGATTTTTAGGGCTTGTTCCCAGCGGCGGTCCAAGTGGACTGCGGCGCTGATACTCTTGCTAACCATGTGGCCCGGAAAAACACAAGCCCCAAGTGGAATTTTTGCCCGATTTGGCGGTATTTTGCGTCAACTATCGGGATTTAGGACACAGACTGAAGGTTATTCCCCCGACACCCCCGAGGCCGCCACAACGCGATCCTTTCCCGCCAAATCCTGATGCACAGCGACGGTCGAAAACCCGGCGGCACGACACAAGTCCATCACGTCGCTGGCCTGTAGATGCCCGATCTCAAGCAACAGGCGACCACCCGGGGCAAGATGTGCGGGCGCCGCTTGGACAATGATCCGGTAGCGTCCAGCCCGTCACCACCGGGGGTCAGGGCCATATGGGGTTCCCACTCGCGCACTTCAGGGGAAAGCGCGCTCATTTCATCTTGGGTGATGTAGGGGGGATTCGATACGATCAGGTCAAACCTCGCGGCACCGACAGGGGCAAACCAACTGCCCTCATGAAACGAGACACGAGCCTGCACACCAAGATGCGCGGCGTTGCGGCGTGCGACAGCCAGCGCCTTCGCGGACAGGTCCACCCCCTGCCCCTCTGACGTCAGGACGCTCTGCCAGCAAAGACAACAGGATACAGCCTGACCCCGTGCCCAGATCCAGAACCGTCTTAAACGGCGCAGACAGGGCCAGATCGACCAAAAGTTCAGTGTCCGGGCGCGGGTCCAGCACGTCGGACGTCACAATGAAATCGCGCCCGTAGAACGCGCGCTGACCGACGATTTGGGCGACGGGCTGGCGGGCGACACGGGCCTCGATGGCCCGTTCGAACGCATCTGCCTGATCGGGCGTCACGTCATCATGCATCACCAAGGTCAGGCGGCTCCGCTCCACCCCAAAC
>LLEO01000036.1_pt1 | contig 27709 bp, 36 predicted proteins | sample 595861 | NCBI WGS metagenome assembly LLEO01 (sample SAMN02919315, study PRJNA255460) | bioreactor metagenome | biome: chemostat; feature: culture 2012_25.1; material: sediment; isolation source: day35 25degC chemostat 2012 inoculated with Wadden Sea sediment taken from... | place: Germany: Bremen ... | reverse complement strand
GGGTTGAACGTCTTGTCCGCGAAATAGCTTGCGTAATACAGCGCGTCTCCGCGTTGCTGCCAGACCGGAAAGCCCGAGAAATAGACCAGTGCCGTGGCGTGGAACAGGAAGATCGCTTCGTTCGTATAGGCAGGCCACGCCAGACGCATCATCGATGGCCAGACAATCCGTTTGAACCGGGTCCAGCCGGTGATGCCATAGGCGTCGGCGGCTTCAAGATCGCCTTTCGGGATCGATTGCAGCGCGCCATAGAAGATCTCGGCCGAATAGGCGGTGGTGTTCAGGAAGAGGACAATCGCTGCGCCCAGCCACGCCGATGTCAGCAGCGAAAAGCCCGGAACGCTCTGCTTGATTGACAGAAACACCGCATAGGCAAAGAACATCTGGATGAACAGCGGCGAGCCGCGGAAGATATAGATGAAGAATTCGGCCGGTTTGCGCAGCTTGGCCGAACCACTGTTTTTGGCGATGGCCAGCCCGGTGGCAGCGAAGAAGCCAAACAGGATCGCCACAAGTCCGAAATAAATGTTCCAGATCATGCCCGAGCCGATCAATGTGAATTGCTCGCACAGCGTATAGTCTTCGCGCGGCAATAGACGTTCACCAAGGCCGATCGAACGGAAAGCATAGTCCTGGATGGTCTGAACGCAGCTCATGTCGCAGCCTTCCGTTGCGCTTCGCCGGCGGCGGTGGCTTGCCCATGGGACAGGCGGAGGGACAGCCGTTTATACACGCGTTCGCTGATCGAGGTAAGCAGCAGGTAGAAGACCAAGAGGCCCCCGAAGTAATAGGCGTTCCAGTTTCCATGCGGAAAGTCTGTAAACTTGGCAGATTTTGTCGCCCCAAGTTCACGCGCCCAATAGACGATGTCTTCAACACCCAAAAGGAACAACAGCGGTGTCGCCTTGATCAGGATCATCCACAGGTTCGACAGGCCGGGCAGGGCATAGACCCACATTTGCGGAACCATGATGCGCCAGAAGGTTTGGCGGGTCGACATGCCGTAGGCCTCGGCGGTTTCAAGCTGAGCGCGGGGAACGGCCTTCATCGCGCCGAACAGAACGTTGGCCGCGAAGGCTCCAAACACGATGGCGAAGGTCAAGACGGCCAGCGCAAAGCCATATGTCTCGTGCACCCATTGCGGGCTGGTCGAAAGCGGCAGTTTGGCCTGCGCACAGACCACGAAGTCATTGCCCTGACGCACCGGTTCAGACCAGTCCGAGCATTTCACCTTGTGGCGCAGATATTCGAACCCCTGATCCAGCGCGATCACGAAGAACATGAAGAACGCAATATCCGGTACGCCCCGCACAATAGCGGTATAGGACTTGCCCAAAAGGCTGATCGGCCAGATGCGCGAGCGGGCAGCCGTTGCGCCCGCAAAGCCAAACATCAACGCCACCGGCGCGGTGATTGCCAACAGCACCAGAACAATCCCCGAAGGATTGATAGAACGCCATGTGCTTACCTGTGGTCAGGTAGCAGCTGAGCCAGCTTAGGCCCTCAAGCGTGGAAGGATCGGTGCAGTAGGAAAACATCGCGCGTGCAGATTATCCGCTGGAAAAAAGGCAGGGCCCGCATGTGTTTGCACACGGGCCCGACCATTACATTACCACTGAGAAGCAACTTCCCATTTGGCGATCATGGTGTTCAGCGTGCCGTCGTCTTTCATCGACTGGATGGCCGCGTCGAACTTGGCGCGCAGGTCGCCGTCGCTTTCACGGATACCCATGCCAACGCCGCCGCCGATCTGCTCCATACGCTCAAGCATCACCAGACCGTCTGTACCAACCATGGTGTCGAGGAACGACTTGTCGGCCAGAACCGCGTCAGCTTCGCCGTTTTTCACAGCAGCAACGGTTTCTTCCGGGGTTGCGAATTCGACCAGCGTCCAGCCCTGTTCAGCCACGAAAGCGGCCTGAATGGTGGTCGCCTGAGCAGCCACAACACCACCAGCGGGGTCTACGTCTGCCGACATGGCAGCATAAGCCGAGGGATCTGGCGGGGTGTAGGCTTGAGTGAAGTCGATGACTTCGTCACGCTCGTCGGTGATCGACATGCCTGCGATGATGGCGTCATAGTTGCCCGACACGAGGTTCGGAATGATGGTGTCCCATTCGTTCTTCACCCACTCGCAGGTCAGCTCGGCGCGCTTGCACAGCTCGTCGCCCAGCTCGCGCTCGAAGCCGTCGATTTCGCCAGCGTCGTTCACAAAGTTCCACGGTGCATAGGCGCCTTCGGTGCCAAGGCGCACGGTGTCCGCGGCCATGGCGAAGCTAGCCGTCAGGGCCAGTGCCGCCGTCGAGACGATCAGTTTTTTCATGATTTACTCCCAGGTTACTTTTATTGGTTAGAAATTGGTCTCACACAGGGTGCGAGTGAGACAGGAATTGCTTCAGACGCTCGCTTTTCGGGTTGCCGAACAGCTCGGCCGGGGCGCCTTCTTCTTCGATCAGACCTTGATGCAGGAACACCACGTGGTCCGAAACATCATGGGCCATACGCATGTCATGGGTCACGATGATCATGGTGCGGCCTTCAGCGGCCAGATCTTTGATGACCTTGACCACCTCTTGCTCCAGCTCTGGATCCAGCGCTGAAGTGGGTTCGTCAAACAGCAGTGCCTTGGGCTCCATGCACAGGGCGCGCGCGATTGCGGCACGCTGCTGTTGGCCTCCGGACAGCTGCGCAGGCCAGACGTCGCATTTGTCGCCGATGCCGACTTTCGCCAGATATTCGCGCGCCTTTTCCTCGACCTCGGCTTTGTCGCGGCCAAGGACAGTGACCGGTGCTTCCATCACGTTTTGCAGGATGGTCATGTGGGACCACAGATTGAACTGCTGGAATACCATCGACAGGTTGGTACGGATCCGTGTCACCTGTGCGCGATCGGCAGGATGACGGTTCAGTCCCTGACCCTTCCAGCTGATCGGCTCGCCTTCGAAACGAATGTCGCCCTGCTGGCTTTCTTCCAACAGGTTGGCGCAGCGCAGAAGGGTGGATTTGCCCGATCCGGAGGACCCGATCAGCGACACAACATGCCCGCGTGGAGCCACCAAATCGACGCCTTTCAGCACCTCCAACGCACCATAGCATTTGTGCAGGTCGCGGATTTCGATCACCGGCGTTGTGTCGGTAGGGTTCTGGTCAGAGTTATCGCGAGGCAAGAGTGGATCCGGCTAAAACAGGGTTTTGTGGTGCACGAGTAGGACGCAATTCTATTTGGATTGCAACGGCGAAATGACGGGGAAGTTACGTAAATATGGGTGGATGGTCGGTTCGCGCTGCAAAATGTCGGTTTGTGCGTCAGGGATCAACATCGGGTAGAGCGCGCATCTTTTGGCGCAGAGCCGCGCGCTCTGCGAAGAATCATGATCGGAAAGAGGTATGAGTGGCTACAGTGCCTTTGCGGCACGTTGTCGGGCCAAATTGTTGTCCAGATCGCTGATGCCCAGAAAACGTGGAATCATCCGCATCAGCGCATCTTCTTCCGAGGCACGTTCTCCGTCCGTAAGGACAACCGTCCACGCAGCTTCTAGAATGGCGATGCGGTCGTCCAAGGGGACGGCGTCTTTCACGGCATTGGTGAAACGGACGGTGTCTGGTGCGGTGGCTTCCAAGGCTTCGGCGTCGGCACGCAGGGACGCCGCATCCGTTTCTGACAGGCTGTGCCGCGTGGCCAGCACGCGGTCGATTGCGCGTTTTTCGGCGGCGTCATAGTCGTTATCCGCCCGTGCAAGCCGGACAAGAATGGCGGCCACGGCAAGGCGTGCATCCCCGTCCTGAAGCGGTTGGGGGGCGGGTTGGGTCAGTTTATCCAGAAGCGATCGCAGCATTTTTCTAATGTGGGCGCGGCACAATAAAAGCCAAGCCCCAGTCCTTTCACTTATCCGTCATAGCCTTCGATGATGATCAGATCCGCGACCGAAACCGGGGTCTCGAAAGGACTTGGCAGCCTGATAGACGTCGCTGTTATAACAGTCGACAGCGGCCTGATAGCTGGGGAATTCGATGACGACATTGCGCGCACGCGACTGACCTTCGACGGTTTTGAACTGACCGCCCCGGATCACAAAACGTGCGTCATAGGCCTCGAACGCGGGCGCATTGGCTTTAACATAATCCTGATAACGCTCAAGGTCGTCTACATCGACGCGACCGATCCAATATCCTTTGGCCATCTCTGCCCTCGTTGTTCAGTTTGTCAGACTGTCCAGTGAATAGCGGATGTCGTCAATCGCAATTCCACCGGGATCCTGATGGGTAAGGGTAATTGCTGTGACAGGCACGGCGCTGAGGAACCCGAAGCTTTGCACGCCATGTGCGGGGGACAGCGTTTCCAAGTGAACCAGCGCGGCGTCTACGCCGTAAAAATGCAGCCACACCGGACCGGGGGTGGGGCGGCTGCCCAGCGGGTCCGCATAGTCCAGATGCAGGCGCAGGGCGAAGGACTGGATTGGGGCGTGAAAACTGATCGCCACGCTGCCTTCACCCCGGCCAGAACGTTGCGCGAACCCATCTGGCCCCAAGGGGAAAGCCGCATTCGAGCCAAAGCCCGCGTGAAAGGCGATGGCCATCGTAGGCCGCTCTGGAGGCTGTGCCACGCGCGGTGGGGAAGATGGCGCGCCGCCGAGAGCGGTGAACGTGTGGTTCTCTTCAACGCTCTGCCCAGTCAACATGGCCCCTAAAACGGCTCCTGAGGCATGGATCGCGTTTGGAACGGCCTGGCCCGGCTCGGGCAGCACAGGGAAGTCTTCGAAATCAATCACCCCGGCTGCTGTTTGGGCGACCAGATCATAGGGCACGGGGGCGATAGCGTCTGCTAGCGCCGGGCCGATGCTCAGGCAGATCGCACATAGCGCCAAAAGAGAACTTCGGGGGCCGCAGGGGGCTTTGATTTGCTGCACAGCGGGGTCCTTCACGATCACAACGACCCTAAAACTCTGACTGTGCAAAGAAAAGGGCGAGGAAAACCCCGCCCGTTTCCGAATTCCGGTGTGGATTAGACCAGCCGTTCAATGTCTTTCGCAGCGCGTACGAAATCGGCAAACAACGGCGCGGGATCGAAGGGTTTCGACTTCAGTTCCGGGTGGAACTGCACGCCGATGAACCACGGGTGATCTTCCCATTCGACGATCTCTGGCAGACGCCCATCCGGCGACATGCCCGAGAACTTCAGCCCGCAGGCTTCAAGTTGCTCGCGGTATTTTGCATCGACTTCGTACCGGTGACGGTGACGCTCTTCCAATTCGGTGCTGCCGTAAATACGCGCCACGTTCGACCCTTCGGCAAGCGTCGCGGAATAGGCGCCCAGACGCATCGTGCCGCCTTTGTCGTCACCCACCTTGCGCTTGACCTTGTAGTTGCCCTGAACCCATTCCTTCAGGTGATAGATAACGGGCGTGAAACGGGTTTGGCCGGCTTCGTGGTCGAATTCTTCTGACCCAGCATCTTTAATCCCAGCAACATTGCGCGCGGCTTCGACCACGGCCATTTGCATGCCCAGGCAGATGCCAGATAGGGGATCTTGTGTTCGCGGGCATATTGCGCGGCTTTGATCTTGCCTTCTGTCCCGCGTTCGCCAAAGCCGCCGGGGACCAGAATGGCGTGGAAGCCTTCCAGATACGGGGCGGGATCTTCCTTGTCGAAAGGCTCGGCATCGACCCATTCCAGCTTCACGCGGGTGCGGTTGGCCATGCCGCCGTGGGGTCAACGCTTCTTTGATGGACTTATAGGCGTCCTCAAGCTGCGTGTATTTCCCGACCACAGCGATTTTCACTTCGCCCTCGGCGTTGTGAATGCGATCTTCGACGTCTTCCCAGCGGCGCAGGTCGGGTTTCGGGGCGGGCGCGATCTGGAACGCATCCAGTACTGCCTGATCCAAACCTACATTGTGATACGCCATTGGTGCTTCATAGATCGACTTCAGATCATAAGCCGGGATGACGGCTTCTTGGCGCACATTGCAGAACAGGCCGATCTTGGCGCGTTCCTTGTCGGGAATCGGATGTTCTGAGCGGCAGACCAGCACGTCGGGCGCGATGCCGATCGAACGGAGCTCTTTTACGCTGTGCTGGGTCGGCTTCGTCTTCAATTCGCCGGAGGCTGCCAGATAAGGCAGAAGGGTCAGGTGCATGAAGATACACTGGCCGCGCGGACGTTCCTGGCTGAACTGGCGGATGGCTTCGAAAAAGGGCAGGGCTTCGATGTCGCCCACGGTGCCGCCGATTTCGCAGAGCATGAAATCGACTTCGTCGTCACCGATCTCGATGAAGTCTTTGATTTCATTGGTGACGTGCGGGATTACCTGAATGGTTTTGCCCAGATAGTCGCCGCGGCGCTCTTTTTCCAACACGGTGGTATAGATACGGCCCGAGCTGACCGAATCCGTGTTGCGCGCCGCCACGCCGGTGAACCGCTCATAGTGCCCAAGGTCCAGATCGGTCTCGGCGCCATCGTCGGTTACGAACACTTCGCCATGCTCGAACGGGCTCATCGTGCCTGGGTCAACGTTTAAATAGGGGTCGAGCTTGCGCAGACGCACCGTATAGCCGCGTGCCTGCAACAGTGCACCCAATGCGGCCGAGGTGAGACCCTTGCCCAAGGATGAAACAACGCCGCCGGTGATGAAGATGTAACGTGCCATGTGGTTGGCTGCCCCCGTGATACTGGCGTCGTTGCGCCGCAATAGCTTGTAAGTGGATGCGCAAACAGCAAGCAGAGAACACCGCTGCGAATCCAATCCTCACGGGATTAAAGATATAACCGATTCCGGCGTCCCGCGCAACCGGATCGTCTAGATAATGGGGCGGTGCAGCGCTCCGCCTCTAGGTGTTGTGTGGGTTGTCTATCGTCCGGTTTTTCAAGTGAAAACCGGTTCGATTGAAGATATGGGGCAGGCGAACCTGCCCGATGATCAATCCGCGCGCGGCGGGGTCAGGCTGTCGTCGGTGTTGACCGGCGGCAGCAGGTTGCTGACATCCGGAACCGCAGGCGCGGTTTCACCTTCAGCGGCAGGCGCCTCAAGACCCAGCGCATCCACGACCGAGCTGTCAGCCGAGTTCTTTGCCGAAATGATCGTCAGCGAGATCGAGGTCACCAGGAACGCAATCGCAAAACCCCAGGTCAGTTTGCCCAGGGGCCGTGGCTGCACCACGTGCGGACATGACGCCGCCTCCACCGCCGCCACCAATGCCAAGGCCACCGCCCCTCAGAGCGCTGCAAAAGCACGATCCCGATCAGACCAAGGGCCAGGATCAGGTGAATGACGAGGATGACGTTTTCCATATGGGGCGCTTCCCGTGGTTTGGGTTCGTTCGATCTGCCGGGGTATGTAGGCGAAAAGAACGCAGGGTGCAAGCGGCCCGAACCATGATCGCGACCTTTCTGCATTCGCAGCAAATACTCCTTTCGCTGGGGAAGATGTGCCGCTATACCGGGCCGGGTTTTCTTTGAGATAGGAAAAAGACCATGGCCAATGTCGTTGTCGTAGGCGCCCAATGGGGCGATGAAGGAAAAGGTAAGATCGTTGACTGGCTCAGCGAACGTGCCGATGTGATCTGCCGATTCCAAGGGGGGCACAATGCGGGCCATACTCTTGTTATTGACGGAGCGGTTTACAAGCTGCACGCGCTGCCCTCGGGTGTTGTGCGTGGCGGCAAGCTGAGTGTGATCGGCAACGGTGTCGTGCTGGACCCGTGGAACCTGCTGAAGGAAATCGAAACGGTTACCGCGCAAGGCGTTGATATTTCGCCGGAAACGCTGATGATCGCGGAAAACACTCCGCTGATCCTGCCCTTCCACGGCGAACTGGATCGTGCGCGGGAAGAGGCCGCATCGAAAGGCACCAAGATCGGCACCACCGGGCGCGGCATCGGTCCGTGCTATGAAGATAAGGTGGGCCGTCGCGCCATCCGCGTAGCCGATCTGGCAGACCATGCCACGCTTGAGGCCCGCGTCGACCGCGCGCTGCAGCACCACGATCCGCTGCGCAAAGGTCTGGGGCATCGAGCCCATCGACCGTGACGCGCTGATCGCATTGTTGAAAGAGGTCGCGCCGGCTATCCTGAAATTTGCTGCTCCGGTCTGGAAAGTGCTGAACGAAAAGCGCAAATCCGGCAATCGGATCCTGTTTGAAGGTGCGCAAGGCGCGCTTCTGGACATTGATTTCGGCACCTATCCTTTTGTGACGTCCTCGAACGTGATCGCAGGACAGGCCGCCACCGGCGTGGGTATCGGGCCGGGCTCGATCGACTATGTTCTGGGGCATCGTGAAAGCCTACACCACCCGCGTGGGCGAAGGCCCGTTCCCAACCGAACTGGACGATGATGATGGTCAGCGTCTAGGCGAACGTGGGCACGAGTTTGGCACCACTACCGGACGTAAGCGCCGCTGTGGCTGGTTTGACGCCGCTTTGGTGCGCCAGACCTGCGCCACGTCGGGCGTGACGGGGATCTCACTGACGAAACTGGACGTTCTAGACGGGTTCGAGACGCTGAAGATCTGCGTGGGCTATGAACTGGACGGCGAGCGCATGGATTACCTTCCCACCGCAGCCGATCAGCAAGCCCGTTGCACGCCGATCTATGAAGAGATGCCCGGTTGGTCAGAATCGACCGAAGGCGCACGCAGCTGGAATGATTTGCCCGCCAACGCGATCAAATACGTCAAGCGCGTGGAAGAACTGATCGAGTGCCCCGTGGCGCTTCTATCCACCAGCCCGGAACGGGATGACACCATTCTGGTGACTGACCCGTTCGCGGATTGATCTGATGGCGCTGGGATACAAGGCGCGGAAGCGACTGGCACTTCTAGTGCTGGTCGTTGGGCTGCCACTTTACATCGTCGCGGCGGTGTTCGTGGTCAGTCTGTTCAACCGTCCGCCGATTTGGCTTGAGTTCATCATCTACGCAGCGCTTGGCTTTTTGTGGATGGTGCCGCTGAAGCAGGTGTTCCTGGGGGTCGGCAAGGCGGATCCGGATGAAGATGAGGCCAGCTATCCCCATGATCCTGCAGGGAAATATGCCCTAAAGGACAAGGAAAACAACGAATAGAAAAAGGCCCCGATATCGGGGCCTTTTTTTGTGTCTAGAACTGTGTTCGATCAGGCGGTTTGCAACCCGCCCTGACCTAGGGTGGTATTCGCAGCGGTCAGGGAATAGCATCCCTGCGCCACCTTAATGATCTCACCTTCCCGCAGAAGACGGCCAAACGAGCGCAGCGCATCTTCGCGTGAGATCCCGCCGGGAACATCCAATTTTGTCACCAGTTTCACCACCTGAGGGCGGTTGAAATGGGTCAGTCCTGATTTCTGCGTGACGAACGCTGCAGCCGCACGCAGATAGCCTTCGGTGTCATCATGGTCGATATGAGCTGCGAATGTCGTAAAGGCAGCCAGATCGGTATTGGCGGCGAAGACCGGCTCTGCATCCGAATCTGTCTCGGTCGCATCCGAGCGCTTGCGGGTCGTGCTGACATTGACGCGGCGGGGGCGAACAAGGCGGTCCCGCGGTGCCGTAACAGCTGCGTCCTGCTCGGCTTCCGTTTCTTTAACCCGTTGCTCGGAAATCAGGACCAGAGGCGAGGCGCGCTGAGGTTCCGGCGTCTTCTGTGCGGTCGCATCAGGCTGGGGGGCTTGACGGCCTTTGCCAGATCGTTGCGATAGACCGATTTTTGCTGTTCTTCAGTGCCATCAACGGGGCCAGTTCCCTTGTCGGCGCGAGTAGCCTGAACGGCGGCCTTAAGGTGGCTGATCGAGTTGCGACGACGCGAGGCATGCTGATCGTCCATATGTGTGTTGGTTTCGGCCAAAATACGGTCCAGCGCGGTATCATCACGCGCAGACTCCTGATCATCGAAGACTTGGGCGCGGCGCTCACGGCGTGCGTCCATGCGGCTTTCGGCTCCATCGTCGACAAAAGCGCTTCGATCTCGCTGTGAAGCTCGCTGCGGGGGGCGCTGGCCGAAATATCACCTGTGATGCTGTCTCCCACCTTGGTCGAGACTTCCTGAACGGCGACGCGCAGGGAATCGTCCAGCGGTAGGGGGGGAGGCAGCGGAGCGATAGAGGCAAATGCGGATTTGACCGCCGGTGCGGGGGGGTCGCCCTTTGCGACATGTCCGGCGCGGGGGGGTTTCCGCCTCGACCTGAGCCAACTCAGCGGCCAGTTCGGCCTCTTGCTCGGCGGTCAATGCAGGCTCTTGTACTGCTGCCGTTTCTACGGATGCATCAACGTCAATTTCGGTCACGTCTTCGATGCTGTCAGTTGTAGGCGTGTTTGTTTGCGAGATGACGACGTTTTCCTCACCGTCGCTGCGGCGCTTACGTTTAACACGCAGGACGCGCGAAACGTTGCCAGCCTCGCCCGCTGTGCTTTCGCGACGATCGGTGTCTTCAGCTTGCAGCGCGACCAGTGCGGTATCGACGACCGCTTCTTCGCCAAGATCGAGCACCGGAGCCTGCTCATTTGCTTCAGGCGCCGCATCATCGTTCATTGCGATCTGATCTTTTACGCGCTGGCGCTTGGCTTCGCGCCCTGCAGTTTCCGATACGGTGTCTTCTTCAGCTACTACATCCGCTGCACGCGCATGATTGCTGATCAGCTCTTCGAAATCGTCCAGATCATCCAGATCCGTCAGCGCCGATTTTTCCGAGCCAGCGGCGTGCTCGTCTTCCAGAAACTCGTCCGAGGTCGGCACATCGCTCATCGCGGCTGCGCGCAGTCGGGACAGTTTCGACAGCGCATCATCTTCGCTCAGATCATGTTCCGCACCCGCGTCGTCTTCACGTTCTTCAGACAGTGCGCCCATTGCGACAACTTTGGCTGTCTGTGTGGCGGGCTTGTCGTCGTCACTTTCTGGCTGGACAGTCGCGTGCGTCTTCAGGTCTTCGGCGCTTTGACGCAGGATGATACCCTTATCCTCGATCTCGGCATCCACCTGTTTCAGGGATTCACGCTCGGCAATCTGGTGCAGAACAGATGCATCGGGTGCAACGGGCTCTGCGCCGAACGAGCGGTCTTGCTCGGCCAGCCCACGGAAGTATTCGGCAATCGATTTCATGGCGCCAAACGGATCATCAAATCCTTCCAGCGTGCAGGAAAACGTGCATAGGAAACCGTGAGGATCTTGTTGTTGTTAACCATTAAAAATTTACCTTCTCAACCAGAACGACGACAACGATACATCTAACTACAATGCTGCTTAAATTGCGCAAAAGCGCGATGCGGAAAGTACATTTCTGTGTCGGAAATGTGGCGATTGTGTGGAGAGAGGTCAAAATACTAACCATGGGTTGTCGAGTTCTACGTCTGGATGAAGGGGTTACGCTGCTAGGTGGTGGTCAATCATCCGCGAAAGACATCGCTGAGTCGTTAAGAGTGGCTCCAAATTTGTTTGGCGTTGATGGCGGGGCAAACCGCGCAGTGTCTCTGGGCCTTGATATCTTGGGGGTTTCGGGGGATTTCGATTCCATATCCGATGCGACGCGAGCGGAGCTCGACCCCTCGATTCTAATCGAAACCCCAGACCAAAACAGGACGGATTTCGACAAGGCTTTGGATCTGGTAGACGCCCCGGTGATCCTGTGCGCGGGCTTTACTGGCAAGCGCATGGATCACCAGCTGGCCTGCTATTCGGTTTTGGTGCGTCGGGCGCGGAAGCCAGCGATTCTTTTGGGAGAGGAAGATGTCTGTTTTCACTTGTCCCACGAGGTCACTCTGGACCTACCCGCAGGCACGCGGCTGTCGCTGTTCCCGATGGCCCGCGTGGTCGCGAATTGCTCCGGTTTACGCTGGCCGGTCGAGGGGCTGGAACTCGCGCCTTGGGGGCAGATCGGCACCTCGAACGAGGTGACGGAAAGCCCCGTAACCCTGTCTGCCGAGGGCGAGGGGCTTTTGGTGATCCTGCCTCGCGCGTTCCTGACACAGGTCGTACGGGTCCTGTGGCAGGGCGACCCGGCGCGCTGCCCCTAGGCCCGGAAACTCAGGGGGTCAGCAGTTTGGAACGTTGACCGCCAGACCGCCCAGAGAGGTCTCTTTGTACTTCTCCATCATGTCCTGACCGGTCTCGAACATCGTCTTGATACAGGCGTCCAGCGGGACCAGATGGGTGCCGTCTCCGCGCAGCGCCAGAGAGGCCGCCGAGACCGCTTTGATCGCGCCCAGACCGTTGCGTTCGATGCAGGGCACCTGCACCAGACCGCGCACGGGGTCGCAGGTCAGACCAAGGTGGTGTTCCAGAGCAATTTCGGCTGCATTCTCTACCTGCATGGCAGTGCCACCCATTACGGCGCACAGACCTGCGGCGGCCATGGCGCTGGCCGATCCGACCTCGGCCTGACACCCGGCTTCGGCACCCGAGATCGACGCGTTGTGCTTCACGATGGCCCCGATGGCCGAGGCTGTCAGAAGGAAGTCGTGGATGCGCGAAGACGATGCACCCGGCACGTGATTGAGCCAATAATAGATCGTGGCAGGCAACACGCCCGCCGCACCATTGGTTGGGCTGGTCACAACCTGCCCACCTGCGGCGTTTTCTTCGTTCACCGCCATGGCATAGACGCTCATCCAGTCGTTGATCGTATGCGGGGCGGTCAGGTTCAGGCCCTGTTCGGCAACCAAGCTGTCATAAATGGCCTTGGCGCGGCGCTTGACCATCAAGCCGCCGGGCAGGATGCCATCTCTCGCCAGTCCGCGCTCGATGCAGTCCTGCATGACCTCCCAAACCCGGTCGAGCTTTTCGGCCAGTGTGGCGGGGCCCATATGGACCAGTTCGTTGGCGCGCTTCATGTCCGCGATGCTTTTGCCCGACGCTTTCGCCATCTCAAGCATTTGCACCGCGTTTTCGAACGGAAAAGGGGTGGGGTTTTGGCGTCTTCAGCGTCCAGCTTGGCTTCCTGCGCCTGCTCGGCCTCGGTCACAACGAAACCGCCACCGATCGAGTAGTAGGTCTCGCGCACAACCACGTCGCCTTGCGCGTCGGTTGCCATCAGTTGCATGCCGTTGGCATGGCCGGGCAGGGAATGTTCGTAGTCGAAGATCAGGTCGGTTTTGGGCGCGAATTTCAGTGTGCCCAATCCTTCAGGGGACACGGTGCCGGTTGCCTCGATGTCCGCGAGCGTTGCTTCGGCCTGGGCGTGGTCATAGCTGTCGGGCAGGAAGCCTGCGAGGCCCAGAATGGTGGCGCGGTCGGTCGCGTGGCCGACGCCAGTAAAGGCAAGCGAGCCATGCAGCGAGGCCTTCAGCCCATGCACCTGGAAGGGCTGCTCACGCAGCAGCTCCAAAAAGCGCGTACCCGCAACCATCGGCCCCATCGTGTGGGACGAGCTGGGACCGACCCCGACCTTGAACATGTCAAATACAGACAGGAACATTTTGACCTCGCTTGATTTCGTCAGACCATTGTGCGGATTTTCCGCCATTAGGTGCGTGAAAAAGCGACAGTTTTTACGCCAATCGCGTTGAAGATCAGTCTGGGCGGGTCAGAATGAACGCCGCGCCTGCCCCCATCAGCGGAACTTGTGCCGAAACGACCCACCATGGGGCGCCCAGGATCAGCGAGACGACAAGCACAAGCGTCATCATGCTGATCGCCAATGTCTTGGCCCGTCGCGAGATCGCGCCGCGTTCTTCCCAGTCTTGAATGGCCGGGCCGAAATGGGCGTGGTCAATCAACCAAGCGCGGGCGCGTGGACTGCTGTTGCCAAAAGCAAAGGCAGCGACCAACAGAAAAGGCGTGGTGGGCAGAACGGCAGAATGACCCCGAGCAGGCCAAGCGCGACTGCGCACCAACCAAGAGTAAGATAGAAATACTTGCCCCCCATATCCTGCGCTGTGTTGCTGGCCGCAGTCTCAGATGCCGGAGGGGGATTGTCCAGATGGTGCTTTACAGCGCCACACCTTCTGGCGGATTGGCGGGGCGAGGGGGTTGCTGAGGGGGGGGTCTCGCCCAAGCCCTCGGCGGCGATTGCGGCCTGCATCGCCGGGGCGGGTCTCGATCCGTTTGGCAAGGGTGTGCAGGCGTGGCCAGTGACCCAGATCAAACCATGTCTCGCCCTGCAGATACAGCGCGAACCAGCGCAGGGGGGTGGCAACATAATAGTCCAGAGCGGTTGGATTCTCAGCCCCAAACCATGCATGCCCTTCGCCCAGCAACGATTCATAGCGATCCAGATGCCCACGCAGGCGTTCCGCGACGATGCGGCGGTATTCCGCAACGGACCCGGTCGTAAAGCGTTCTGCATAGAAATGCTGGCGCAGATCCGTCTGCAACCCCGTTGGACGCCACCATCATCCACGACAGAAACGCGCCGCGATCCGGGCTGTCCACAGCCGGGGCCAGCCGCCCCGCGCGATCCACAAGCCACAACAGGATGGCGGCGGTTTCAAAGACCACACCATGCGGGGTCTCAAGCGCGGGGATCGTCCCCATTGGATTGACCTTCAGATACGCGGGACTCTGCTGCGCATTGCTGCCGCGATCAACCAAAACGGTTTCATAGGGGGCGCCAAGTTCCTCTAGTACAAGCCGGATGATCAAGGATGCGTTGTCGGGGGCATAGTGAAGTTTTAACATGCGGCGACACAATCAAATCAAACGCAAAGTGACCAGAAAAAAAGATGTCGGCGGGGCTCGGTACTCGCAATTGAAGAGGCAGAGCCCTATAAATTTCTGAAAAGTTTCTTGGTTTGAGGGATTCGTTGTTATGACCGCAGAACTTTCACCTATCGACACGGCAAAAAGCATTGCGGCGAAATACGCGGTACAGTTTGTCGAAGATGGGATGAGCATCGGGCTGGGGACCGGGTCGACATCGGCGTGGATGGTTAAATATCTTGGCGAACGTGTGCGGCAAGAGGGGCTGAGAATTGTCGGCGTACCGACCAGCCATCGCACGGCCATCCTTGCGCAAGAGGCCGGTCTGCGGATCGCCACGTTGGATGACGTCAAGTGGCTGGATATTACCATTGACGGAACCGACGAATATGACGCTGAACTGACCTTGATCAAGGGTGGCGGCGGGGCGTTGCTGCACGAAAAGATCGTCGCATCAGCATCGGACCGAATGATTGTGATTGCCGATCACTCGAAATCTGTGGCGCATCTTGGCGCCTTTCCCCTGCCGATCGAGGTCGTACCTTTCGGGTTGCAAACGACCCGCGCAACGGTCGAAGCGATGTTGGACGGAATGGACGTGCTGGGTTGGGAAACCGTGGTGCGGATGATTGACGATGAACCGTTCATGACGGATCAGGGCAACCATATCATTGATCTGCACCTGAAACGGATCGGCGATCCGCGTCATCTGGCGCTTGCTTTGAACCAGGTCCCGGGTGTCGTTGAAAACGGCTTGTTCATCGACATTTGCGATATGGTGATTTCGGGCCACGGTGATGGCCGGATCGAAGTGACCGATCTGACTGACGGCACCTTGACCGAGGTGCAGGTGGAAACCAGTCAGGATGCTAATATTTTCGCGGATATCTGATTGGGATCAGACGCGAAAACGTGATCAATGTGACAATTGCGGGGGTGGAAAGCCCAGCCGCAAGCACCTAGTTCTCAGCGGATGCAAACCCTGATGTGATGCACACCCGACCGGGTGGGACGTGAAAGGCAATGGATATGAGCGGATTTGACTATGACCTCTTTGTAATCGGTGGCGGCTCGGGCGGCGTGCGCGCTGGCCGTGTGGCAGCCGAAGGCGGTGCGAAAGTGGCGCTGGCCGAAGAGTTCCGCATGGGCGGCACCTGTGTCATCCGTGGCTGCGTGCCGAAAAAGCTTATGGTCTTTGCCTCGCAGCATGGTCCGGCGGCTGCTGACGCTGCCGCATATGGCTGGCAGGGCAATGCGCGTGGCGAATTTGACTGGAAGGGCACCTTCCGTCCCGCGCTTCATGCCGAGCTTGATCGGCTGGAAGGCATCTATACCCGCAACCTCGGCAACTCGGGGGCTGACATTTATAACGCCCGTGCGGTTGTCAAAGACGTCCATACGGTCGAGCTGTCGACGGGGCAGACCTTCACCGCCAAGCACATCCTTGTGGCCACCGGGGGGGCGTCCGTTCATTCCCGACACGCCGGGCGCGGCCGAGCTGGGCATTACCTCGAACGAAGTGTTCAATCTGGAAGAGTTCCCCGCGCGCATCCTGATCGTTGGTGGCGGATATATCGCGACCGAGTTCGCCTGCATTTTCAACGGTCTGGGCAGCCACGTCGCCCAATGGTATCGCGGCGCACAGATCCTGCGCGGCTTTGATGACGAAGTGCGTGGGTTCCTGGCCGAGCATATCCGCGAGCGTGGTGTAGACCTGCATGTCGGCCTTGAGGTCGAGCGCATGGAGGAACGTGACGGCGCAATTTGGGTGAAAGGTACGGATGGCCGTGAAGAGGTCTTTGATCAGGTGCTCTTCGCTACCGGGCGCGTGCCGAACACCGACGGGCTTGGCCTTGAAGAGACTGGCGTGAAGCTGGGTCGTGGCGGGGAAGTGGTCGTGGATGACTACAGTCAGACTTCGGTTCCGTCGATCTATGCGGTGGGGGATGTGACGAACCGGATCACCCTGACCCCGGTCGCCATTCGCGAAGGCATGGCGTTTGTCGAAACTGTCTTCAACGGCAATCCAACAAAGCCGGACCATGAAAACGTTGCCTCGGCCGTGTTCACCCAACCGGAATACGGAACCGTTGGCCTGTCCGAGGAAGACGCCCGCACACAGGAAAAAATCGACGTCTATTGCGCAGCCTTCCGCCCGATGCAGAAAAGTTTCATTGGATCGAACGAACGTGTTCTGTTCAAGCTGATCGTCAGCCAAGAGAGCCAGAAAGTATTGGGTGTGCATATCGTCGGCGACGGCGCGGGCGAGATGATCCAGCTGGCCGCCGTGGCCGTGAAAATGGGCGCGACCAAAGCAGATTTCGACCGCACGGTGGCCGTTCACCCGACCATGTCGGAAGAGATTGTGCTGATGAAGTCACCCACGCGCAGCGACTGATCTAGCAATAAGTGCATCTAAACATGTGAAAAGGGGGCGCATTGCGGTCCCTTTGCCTTGAAATTCTGTGCCCGAAGGGCCAGTTATGACCGCGAAACCCTGTTTTTAACACGGAAGGAATTGGACCAGATGGCCAGCGATAATGGCGGTCCCTGGGGCGGCGGTGGAAACCGTGGCGGCTCTGACGGACGTCCCCCCTCGAACAATGGTGGCAACCGCGGCGGCAACAATCGCCCCGGTGGAGATACCCCCCAGATCCCGGAAATCGACGAGCTGATGAAAAAAGGCCAAGAGCAACTGCGCGTGCTCATGGGTGGCCGTAGTGACGGGCGCAAAGGCGGCGGTCACGGCGGGCAAAGCTCGGGCGGTCCCAGCATTGGGCGCGGTTCGATCCTTCTGGTCGCACTGGTGGCGGCTGCGGTTTGGGTCTTTGCCAGCTTCTATCGCGTGGACACATCCGAGCAATCGGTCGAACTTCTGTTCGGCGAGCGTTATGGCGTTGGGCAAGAGGGTCTAAACTTCGCCCCGTGGCCCGTCGTGACCAAGGAAATCTATGCGACTACGCGTGAAAACGTCATCAACATTGGTGATGGTACCTCGGAAGGCCTGATGCTGACGGGGGACGAAAACATCGTCGACATCGACTTCCAGGTTGTGTGGAACATTTCGGACATCGAAAAGTTCGTGTTCAATCTGGCCGCTCCGGAAAACACAATTCAAGCCGTGTCCGAATCCGCCATGCGCGAGATTATCGCGCGTTCGCTTCTGGCGCCGATCCTGACCTCGGATCGTGGCGTCATTGCACAAGAACTGGAAGAACTGATTCAGGCAACTCTGGATGGCTATCAATCGGGTGTGAACATTGTGCGTGTGAACTTTGACCGCGCCGACCCTCCTGCTGAAGTTATCGACAGCTTCCGTGAAGTGCAGGCTGCTGAACAGACCCGCGATACGCTGCAGAAACAGGCCGACGCCTACGCCAACCGCGTCGTCGCGGCTGCCCGTGGTGAAGCCGCTCAGTTGGTGGAGCAGGCCGAAGGCTATCGTGCGCAGGTCGTGAACGAAGCCGAAGGTGAAGCTGCACGCTTCCTTGCCGTGTTCGAAGAATACCAGAAGGCGCAGGATATCACGCGCAAACGCCTGTATCTGGAAACGCTGGAAAAAGTCATGTCCAGCGTCGACAAGGTCATTCTGGATGAAGCTATCAGTGGCGGAAGCGGCGTCGTGCCCTATCTGCCCCTGAACGAGCTGAACAAATCGCAATCCAACAGCGGAGGGTCGAACTGATGAAACGTACTCAAATCGGTCTTTTTGTCCTGTTCGCTCTGGTCGTTGGTGCGTTGCAGGCGGTCTATATTATTGATGAACGGCAGACCGCTCTGCGTCTGTGGTTCGGTGAGGTGACCGCCGAGATCCGCGAGCCGGGCCTGAACTTCAAAGTTCCTTTCCTGCACGAGATCGTAAAGTACGACGACCGTATCCTGCCGCTGGACACGCGAAAGCTTGAGGTTACCCCGGCCGATGGTCGGCGTCTTGAGGTCGATGCATTTGCCCGTTGGCGCATTGCGGATGCCAAGCAATTCCGCCGTGCAGTTGGCGCAAGCTCGATCGAAGGTGCTCGTCCGCGTCTTGAGCGGATCCTGAACGCTGAATTGCGTGAGGTTCTGGGTAAGGTGAACTCTGGCGCTGTTCTGTCTGCTGACCGTGTCGTGTTGATGAACCAGATCCGTGATCAGGCGCGTGCGCAGGCGTTGTCGCTTGGAGTTGATATTGTTGATGTGCGGATCAAGCGCGCCGACCTGCCCAAGCAAAACCTTGAAGCCACCTTTGAGCGGATGCGCGCCGAGCGTCAGCGTCTGGCAGCAGACGAGATCGCCCGTGGTAACGAAGCTGCTCAGCGTCTGCGAGCGACCGCAGATCGTACCGTGGTGGAAACCGTGTCGGAAGCCCGCAAGAACGCTCAGATCGTGCGTGGTGAGGCGGACGCCCGCCGTACCGCTATTCTGGCCGAAGCGCTGGGCCGTGACGCCGAGTTCTTTACCTTCCTGCGCTCGCTGGAAGCCTATGAGAAATCTCTGACCACTGGAAATTCGTCGTTGGTGATTTCACCGGATAGCGAATTCTTCGACTATCTGGAATCGGAGAAAGGCCGGCAATGAGCCTTGTTTTACTAGGTATCGGGCTTGTGCTCGTGATCGAGGGGCTGGTGTTCGCACTGGCCCCTTCGCGTCTGGATGATTTGGTACAGATGATGGCGGCCATGTCACGGGGATCAGCGGCGCATGATCGGATTGGTCGCATTGGCGCTTGGTGTGCTCTTGGTCTGGCTGTCTGGGGCCGGGACATAATTCCGGCCTGACCGCTCACGCTGTGTTACGCATGTTCACATAGCGGTGAGGTCGCCGCCCAAACTTTGCGTTGCGCTTTTCGGCTCCTATCTAGAGACTATCATTTAAACGGATGGTTTATCCGGTAGATATCGAAAAGGAGAGTAGTGTGAGAGCGCAGGCATACGCCTTAAGGCAGGTGCAGACAGAGTATTATCGGGGCTTTGTGGCCTGATCCTTGCGGTCGCCACATTGTTGGCAACATCCCTTCGTGCAGATGCGCGCGGCGCACCAGAAAGCTTTGCTGATCTGGCGGAACAGGTCAGTCCCGCCGTGGTGAACATCACGACCTCGACGATTGTAGCAGGGCGCGAAGGCGGGCCGCAGCCGATGATTCCGGAAGGCAGCCCCTTTGAAGAATTTTTCCGCGATTTCCTTGACCGCAACCAACAAGGCCCTAACGGCGGCGAACCTCAGCAGCGTCAACGCCGCAGTCAGGCGCTGGGCTCGGGTTTTGTGATCTCCGAAGACGGGTTCATCGTCACCAACAACCACGTGATTGAAGGGGCAGATGAGATCCTGATCGAATTCTTCGACCGCGAAGACCAACTGGAAGCCAAGGTTGTTGGCACCGATCCAAACACCGACATCGCGCTTCTGAAAGTCGAAAGCGACGCGCCGCTGGCTTATGTCAGCTTTGGTGACAGCGACATTATGCGCGTTGGCGATTGGGTCATGGCCGTTGGCAACCCGCTGGGGCAGGGTTTCTCGGTTTCGGCCGGGATCGTGTCGCAGCGCAACCGCGAGCTGTCGGGCAGCTATGACGACTACATTCAGACCGATGCCGCGATTAACCGTGGCAACTCGGGCGGTCCGCTGTTCAACATGGATGGACAGGTGATTGGCGTGAACACTGCGATCCTCAGCCCCAATGGTGGCTCGATCGGGATCGGCTTTGCCATGTCCTCGGTCGTTGTGGATCGTGTGGTTGGTCAGCTGAAAGAATTCGGCGAAACCCGTCGCGGTTGGCTGGGCGTGCGCATTCAGGACATCACCGATGACATTGCCGAAGCACTGGGACTGGAAAGCACCGATGGTGCGCTGGTGACGGATGTGCCGGATGGCCCTGCGAAAGAGGCAGGTATTCAGGTCAATGACGTGATCCTGAGCTTCGACGGTGTTGATGTCACGGATTCAGGCGAACTGGTCCGCACCGTAGGCAACGCCCCGGTTGGCAAGGCCGTGCGCGTGATGATCCTGCGGGACGGCAAGACGGAAACTATCAAGGTGACCCTTGGTCGTCGTGAAGATGCCGTGGCCGCATCGAACACTACCGATGAAGAGCCCTCAGCCCCTGCTGAACCCAGCAAGTTGCTGGGCATGTCGCTGGCACCGCTGGATGACAGCACCCGCGAAGCACTGGGTCTGAACCCCGGTGAAGACGGTCTAGCCGTTTTGGACATCGACGAAGACACCGAAGCGTTCGAAAAAGGCATCCGTGCGGGTGACGTGATCTCGGAAGCAGGGCAGCAGCCTGTTGCCACGATTGAGGATCTCGAGGCCAGCCTGCAAGTCGCCCGCGACGGTGGTCGCAAGTCGGTCCTGCTTTTGGTCCGTCGGGATGGCAATCCGCGCTTTGTCGCGCTGTCGCTGGAGGAGTAAACCCGGGCAAGAAATTTCCCGCCGGATCTGATCTGGCGGGCAAAACAAAACCCGCGCTGGTTAAGCGCGGGTTTTACTTTGCGTCTGCGTCTGATCGTAGGACGTTCAGCACAAACGTATTCGCGAGTGGCGAAGTCTTAGATTGCGTCGATGTCGCCGCGGCACAGCCCGATATCATCAAGCTCGCGATCCGTCAGTTTCGACAGTGCGTTGCGGGTCTCGCGAGCGTCATTCCAGGCGACCACTGCGGCAACAATACCGCGCATGGCGTCGGACAGACGGCCCCCGAAGACGCCGTGGGTTACGGGAGTCATGGTTTCGAAAGCAGCCATTTTCGTGTCCTTCACAAAAAGAGGTTGGGCGAGCTGAATTGCTCTGAAGCGCCATCTAGGACCGAAAAACCCATGCGACAAGCGCGGTTTTTGCATGTCCCATATGCGTTTTGTGCAATGGGTCGCTTTCGGAAATTGCGATGTCGAATTTGGTCGGAATCTGGTAAGAAATCTCTCCTGTCAGTGAGGCGGGCCAACAGGTTTTTTGTTCGTGTTTTATTGGTTCTGGTTTTTGAAACGGCTCGCAAGACTGACATGCGCAAATCTCGCTGGCCTATGTTCTTGTTTCGTGCTAATTCTGAAAGCGCAACGAACAAGCGCCGAAAAGGCGCGAAACAGCAGAGCAGGGCAGGATATGCGCATCATTGGCATCGACCGGGACTTCGAAACATGGGTTGGGGTGTTGTGGACACCGCGGGGACGCGTCTGTCGCATGTCGCCAATGGCGTTTGCCTGTCCCGAACGGGGGATCTGGCGTCGCGGCTTTTGTCTTTGCATGAACAACTGACCGAGGTGGTGGCGCGGTTTCAGCCGGATACCGCAGCGGTCGAGCAGACCTTCGTGAACAAGGATGCGGTCGGCACGCTGAAGCTGGGACAGGCACGCGGTATCGCGCTGTTGGTGCCGGCGCAGGCGGGACTGAGTATCGGCGAATATGCCCCCAACGCGGTGAAGAAAGCTGTGGTTGGCGTGGGCCACGCCGACAAAAAACAAGTGGATCACATGGTGCGGATGCAATTGCCGGGGGTGCAGATCACTGGACCGGATGCAGCGGATGCATTGGCCATCGCCATCTGCCATTCCTTCCACGCACAAAACGCAGGACGGCTTGAGGCCGCAGTGAAAAGGGCGACAGCATGATTGGACGGATCGCAGGACGCATTGACTATCGGGCTGAGGATCACGTGCTGATCGACGTGAAGGGCGTGGGCTATCTGGTCTATGTCTCGGACCGGACCATGTCGGCGCTGCCGGGAAATGGCGAGGCCGTGGCGCTTTATACCGACCTGTTGGTACGGGAAGACAACTTGCAGCTGTTCGGCTTTACCTCGCTGGTCGAGAAAGAATGGCATCGCCTTTTGATGAGCGTGCAGGGCGTGGGGGCGAAAGCTCGATGGCCATTCTGGGCACGCTGGGGCAGATGGCGTCAGCCGCGCGATTGCTTTGGGGGATTGGAACGCGGTGAAAGCGGCCAAGGGGATTGGCCCCAAAACCGGGCAGCGCGTGGTGAACGAACTGAAAGACAAAGCGGCGAGTGTTATGGCACTGGCGGGGGCAGGGGGCAGCACCGGTGCTGCACCGGTTGTTGATGCGGACGACGCCGTAATCGAAGTCGCAACGCCCGCGCCTGCACCTACCGTTCCTAATACACCCAATGCTGATCCCGCCGCGCAGGCCGAAGCTCTTTCGGCCCTGACCAATCTGGGCTACGCCCCGGGCGAGGCTGCCTCGGCCGTGGCGCAGGCCTTGGGTGACGATCCGACGCTGAACACCGCCGGGCTGATCCGTGCGGCGCTGAAACTGCTTGCGCCCAAAGGCTAAGGGTTGAAGGATTAACTTATGTCGAATTCGGACCCCGCTTTCAGCCCTGATCCTACGCTGCGTCCTGCGCCCACGCCGCAAGAGCGTGCAGAAGTGGATCGTGCTCTGCGCCCGCAGGCACTTGGCGATTTCATCGGTCAGGCCGAGGCCCGCGCCAACCTGCGCGTCTTCATCGAAAGTGCCCGCCGCCGAAACGAGGCGATGGACCATGTGCTGTTCCACGGCCCGCCCGGTCTGGGCAAAACCACTCTGGCGCAGATCATGGCGCGCGAGCTTGGGGTGAACTTCCGCATGACCTCGGGGCCGGTGTTGGCCAAGGCGGGAGATCTGGCTGCGATCCTGACCAATCTGGAAGCAAATGACGTCTTGTTCATTGACGAGATTCACCGCTTGAACCCCGTCGTTGAAGAAGTGCTCTATCCCGCGCTTGAGGATTTTGAGCTGGATCTGGTGATTGGCGAAGGCCCTGCCGCGCGCACCGTCCGAATTGAGCTTCAGCCGTTTACGCTGGTCGGCGCGACCACCCGTTTGGGCCTGTTGACCACGCCCCTGCGTGACCGTTTTGGCATTCCGACGCGGCTTCAGTTCTATACCGTGGATGAACTGCACGAGATCGTCTCGCGCAATGCTGTGAAGTTGGGCGCACCTGCAGACGTAGATGGCGCGCACGAAATTGCCAAACGCGCCCGCGGTACACCTCGGATCGCGGGTCGGCTGTTGCGCCGCGTGGTGGATTTCGCTGTGGTCGAAGGCGACGGGCGTATCACGCGCGATATAGCGGATAACGCTCTGACCCGGTTGGGTGTGGACAATCTGGGCCTTGATGGTGCGGACCGGCGCTATATGGGCCTGATGGCTGAACACTATGGTGGTGGGCCAGTGGGGATCGAAACGCTGTCTGCCGCCCTGTCGGAAAGCCGCGATGCGCTGGAAGAGGTAATCGAACCCTATCTGTTGCAGCAAGGCCTGATCCAACGCACCCCGCGTGGTCGGATGCTGGGGCAGCGCGCGTGGCGGCATCTTGGGCTTGAGGCGCCGAAGCCCGAGCGGAAGGTTCAAGGGCAATTGTTCGAGGGATAAGTCTTGCAACGGGACGCTGCCTGCGCGACACACAGCGCCGAGTAAGGAGATCGCCCATGACCGACGCCCCACAGATGACGCTTATGACCCCCGAAGATGTCACCGCGCATTTCACGCGACCCGATGGCAGTTTCACCTTTGCCCGCTGGGGTCGCCCCATTGTGCCGGTGGTCTTCGGCGTCGAGGAAGAAACGCTTGAAATCGTCAAGGGCGCGATCGAAGCGGTTGTGGTTCTGGCCGGTCACAAGATGGCCGAGGCCGATCCCGAACTGGGCGCCAACCTGATGGTGTTCTTCTTCCGGGATTGGGACGAGCTTTTGGACGTTCCGAAACTGGGCGAGATGATCCCGGATCTTGAGCCGCTTGTGTCGCGTCTGAAAGCCGCCGGAGCCAGCCAATACCGTGCTTTCCGGTTCGACAATGACGGGGCCATTCAGGCCTGTTTCACTTTTGTATGCATGTCGGGCGACATGGCCGAGCAACCCGCCGAAAGCATCGCGCTGACACAGGCTGTGCAAGCGGTGATCCTGTGGGGCGAGGGCGCGTTCGGCTCAAAAAGCCCCTTGGCTTTGCTGCCCGACGGGCAAACGATCTTGCGTCCGGAAATTGCAGCCCTAATAAAAGCGGCATATGACCCCGTGCTGCCAGTTTGTGCAGATGATGCATCGCACGCACTGCGGCTGTTTGCGCGGATGCAGGTGGTAAACCCATGAATATTCAAGAGCACGTTCCTATTGAGGAAGCCGGTCATTGGATGGACATGATTTTCGCAATCGCGGAAGTTCAAATCTCGAATGAAGACATACGTCTGGGTCTTGAAGCGGAAACCGAATTGGGGGCTGTAGGACTGCAGATCAGTTTTCCTCGCTACTGGTCCGGTGCGGGTGAGGATTTCTCACAGGTAGACTTCAAAAGCGATAGCATCGCGATCACGCGAATTGCAGATCGCAGTCCACGTCTTGTGAGTTGGATGAAGGCGTGGAGTGCTGCTCATCCGATTGAGGATGACTTGGAGCCGAATGCGGCCTGCGATCCTTCGAAGCGGAGGCCGGAGTTTACGTTTACCGGCGCATTTCTTGGTGCAGAAGATGTCGACTTAACCAGTAAACCGGGTCGTATTAAGTTGTTCTACGAGCAGGAATGCTATTTCGAGATGTTCCTGAACGTGGATTTGAGCTCCGGTTTCGTGGCACTGAATGAGAAAGATACCTCCTATCGTGAGGAGGCTCTGCTCACATTCGAAAACCGGCTGATGGTCAACTGAGGCGCTGAATGGGCTGATGCGGAGTTTCCTTGCTCTTCCCTTGCCGGATGATCTGGCTGACGATTTGGTGCGCTTCGCCGCGCGGCTGAAAATCGGGCGTCCGCAGCCCTTTGAAAACCTGCACATCACGCTGGCGTTCCTGGACGATCAGCCCCACGAGGCGCTGCAGGATCTGCACGAGGTCCTCGAAGCCACCTCGCTTCCCCGCCGTCACCGCCGAATTCTCTGGACTAGAACCTTTGGGCGGCAAGGCTCCGTCTGTGTTGGGCTTGATGGTGTCGGGTGTGGATGGGCTGCAGAAACACGTGATGTCCTGCCTGCGTCAGGCCGGGATCACCCTGCCGCATCGTCGGTTTCGTGCTCATGTGACGGTGGCGCGGCTGCCCCGTAAACCCCTGCCTGCGGACATGACCGCACTGGGGCACGTGTTGGAGACCCATGGCGCGGTCCGCTTTCCAGTTGCGCAGCTGGACACCCTGTCTCTGTACCGCTCGGAACTGCGCCCCGAGGGCGCACGATACGAAGTCTTGGCGGACTATCCTTTGACGTCCTAGAGTGGGCAAAAATCACGAGGCACCGATGCATCATTTCCCCGTTCGCGTTTACTATGAAGACACCGATATGGCCGGGATTGTCTATTACGCCAACTATCTGCGCTATATCGAACGGGCGCGGTCTGATTGGGTGCGCGAGATCGGGATTGATCAGAATGCCATGCGGGACGAGGGGCTGGTTTTTGCCGTGCGCCGGGTCGAAGCAGATTATATCGCGCCCGCCAAATTTGACGATGAGTTACAGGTTGAAACATCAGTTGAGCAAGTGACAGCTGCGCGTCTGGTGCTGGCGCAGGTGGTTAAACGCAACGAACAGGTTTTGTTTCAGGCGGTTGTGACGATCGTGTGCATCGCGGACACGGGGGCGCCCGCCCGTCTTCCGGCAAATATTCGCCGGTTGGTGCACTGATATTACAGCAAATCCTGCTGATGACGCGGTTTTGATAGCCATTGGCTTTTGCATGGGCTAATCTTCGTGCAGAAAAGCGGCCCAAAGAGGCGGCGGTACAGAGGCAGAGTTATGGAAACGGAAGCGCTTTCGGCAGCGGCGGAGATTGATTTCTCCTTCTTGGCCCTATTTCTACGTGCGACATTCACAGTGAAGCTGGTGATGCTTCTTCTGATCGTTGCGTCGGTCTGGTCTTGGGCCATCATCATCACAAAATTTATGGCGTTTCGGCAGTCCCGTGCCGAGGCAGATGTGTTCGACCGCAAGTTCTGGTCGGGGCGAGCCGCTGGACGAGCTGTTCGACCAGATCGGTCCCAGCCCCTCGGGATCGGCGGAAAAGGTTTTCGCGGCGGGGATGCTGGAATGGCGTCGCTCGCATCGGGCGGATGGCGGGCTGATCGCCAACGCGCAATCGCGGATTGACCGCTCGATGGACGTGGCAATTGCCAAAGAGGGCGAAGACCTGAACAAGGGACTGAGCTTTTTGGCCACGGTCGCCTCGACCGCGCCGTTTGTTGGTCTGTTTGGCACCGTCTGGGGCATCATGAACGCCTTTATCGAGATCGCCCAGCAACAGAACACCAACCTGGCCGTTGTCGCCCCCGGCATCGCCGAGGCGCTGCTGGCGACGGGTCTTGGGCTTTTGGCGGCGATCCCAGCCGCGGTGTTCTACAACAAGCTGAGCGTGGACAGCGACAACATCCTTTCCGGCTATGAGGCCTTCGCGGACGAGTTCGCCACCATCCTCAGCCGTCAGTTGGACAGTTAAGATGGGCGCGAATGTGCAAAGCAGCGGGGGTGCCGACCGGCGCGCCCGTCGTGGACGCCGTCGCGGCAAACATCGCCGCGTGATGGCCGAGATCAACGTGACGCCTTTCGTGGACGTCATGCTGGTGCTTCTGATCATCTTCATGGTGGCCGCACCATTGTCAGTGGTCGGCGTCCCGGTCGAGCTGTCGCAGACGGCGGCGAAATCTTTAGAAGCACCCGAAGAAGAGCCTTTGGCCATCACCATCAATGCAGAAGGTCAAGTCTTCCTGCAAACGACTGAGATTGCGCGCGACGATTTGATCCCCGCGCCTGCGCGCCGTTGCCGCCGAGCGTGTGGACGACAAGATTTTCCTGCGCATCGACGGTCAGGTCGAATGGGACACGACCGCCCAGATCATGGGCGCTTTGAACGCAGCAGGCTTTTCCAAGATCGGTTTCGTAACCGAAGGCGGTGGGCCGACGCTGACCGGGCAGGGGAACTGAGGCAGAGATGCGCAAGGGGCTGTATATCTCGACAGCCGCTCATGGGGTTCTGATCCTGTGGGTGCTTTTCGGCGGGGTCTTCAAGTGGGACCGCGACGATGAGCTTGTGTCAGTGTCCGATGTCTCGTTCATCTCAGAGGATGAATTTGCCGCGCTGAGTGCCCCGAAAGGCGAGGCCAATGCGCCCGAAGAAAGCCCGGCCCCCGCGCCGCGTCCTGAACCCGAGCCGACGCCCGAGCCAGAACCTCAGCC
>LLEO01000035.1_pt1 | contig 27857 bp, 39 predicted proteins | sample 595861 | NCBI WGS metagenome assembly LLEO01 (sample SAMN02919315, study PRJNA255460) | bioreactor metagenome | biome: chemostat; feature: culture 2012_25.1; material: sediment; isolation source: day35 25degC chemostat 2012 inoculated with Wadden Sea sediment taken from... | place: Germany: Bremen ... | reverse complement strand
ACGCGGCGCGTGCATCGCTGGATGCTTTGTGGCACCGGTTGGCGGGGGGTGAATGACCTTCGCCTGACCACATGGTTTGTCCAGTTCGCGCCCCAGAGCGACCTGATCAGCCAAGCGTTGGAAGCGATGCCGGTTTTCGCGTGGGGCCGACATGGCCAGCCGCGTGGTCAGCCCCTATGCCTATGGGCCGTTCTATGCGAACCCGCTGAAATCCGTGGTGGACGCGTTCGACTTCGATCAGGTCTGTGCAGACACAGGACCGAAACTACATGTCTCGGCCACCAATGTGCGCACTGGCAAAATCCGGGTGTTTCAGGGCGACGAGATCTCGACCGAGGCGATCCTTGCCTCGGCCTGCCTTCCTACCCTGTTCCAAGCGGTCGAGCTGGAGGATCAGAAAACCGGCACAGTCGAGGCCTATTGGACGGTGGCTATACCGGCAACCCCGCGCTGTTCCCTCTGTTTGACCGCGCGCTGCCTGCTGATGTGATCGTGGTAAATATCAACCCGTTGTTCCGGCCAGACGTGCCCACCACCGGGCAGGACATCCAGAACCGCATCAACGAGATCAGCTTCAACTCGTCGCTTCTGCGCGAGTTGCGGGCGATCAGCTTTGTGAAACGCTTGATTGCCGAGGGGCAGATGTCTTCGGATCAGATGCGGGACGTGCTGGTGCATATGATTGCGGATGATGCCTGATGCGGGATTTGTCGATTGCGACCAAGTTGATCCCGACTGCCGTAATGCTGTCTCGTTTGAAAGAGGCCGGGCGTAACGCGGCCAAAGCCTTCCTTACCGCGCATCGCAGCGACCTTAACACCCGCAGCACGGTCGATCTGGAAGAGATGTTTGGTTAGTGCAACGTGCCGTTGGCAACGCCCAAGAGCAGCTTCGCTGCAATCGCCCACATCACCACACCAATGATCACGTCAAGAACCCGCCACGAGGCGGTTTTTGCATGACGGGCGCCAAGAAACGCGCGCCATAGCCCAGCGAAAAGAAGAACACGAAGCTGGAAATCACCGCGCCGGTGCCAAAGGTGATCCGCGTGGGCCAGTCGGGATAAGAGGTCGAAATCGCGCCAATCAGGCCCAGCGTGTCCAAATAGACATGCGGGTTGGCCCCAAGTGAAGGCTGCGGCGATGGCCAAGGTGGCCCCACAGCCCCGCGCGATTGACCCCGCGATTTCCATCGCGTAGTTGCCTTTCCACGCGGCCATGAAGCGCATCAGGCCATAGATGATCAGGAAGGCAGCTCCGGCCAATGCCATGACGGTGGGCAACGACGGCATCGCCTCGACCAAGGCACCAAATCCAGCGACGCCCGCCGCGATCAGAAGTGCGTCCGACGCGGCACAGAACAGGCACAACCAGAAAACATGCTGCTTCATCAACCCCTGCCGCAGCACAAAAGCGTTCTGCGCGCCGATCGCAAGGATCAGCGAAAAGCCGGTGGCAAATCCGGTCAGAGCAGGGGCGATGGTCATTTGGCGCTGGGTGTTTCAGCCGGCTGGCTGGGATCTTTCGAATTCGGATAGACCAGCCGGCCGAGATCACCAGCTTGGCCGCATCCTCAACGCTCATATCCAGTTCGATCACGGAATGGCGCGGGACGAACAGCAAAAAACCCGAGGTCGGGTTCGGGGTCGTCGGCAGAAAGACCGAGATGATATCCTCGTCCACCGGGATGCGCATATCAACTTCACCCTTCGCCTTGGTCGAGATGAAGGCAATCGCCCAGATACCCTTGCGCGGGTACTCGACCAGACAGGCCTTGTCGAACTTGGTGTCGGTCGACTGGCTGAACACGGTCTCGGCGATCTGCTTCAGCCCGTTATAGAGCGAGCGCACGACTGGCATGCGATCCACGAGTCCCTCGCCCCATGACAGGAACGAGCGGCCAATCAGACCCTTGGTGATCCAGCCCACAAGCACAGTGAAAATAAGGAACACCACGACGCCAAGGCCTCGCACGTTGACGCGCACATCTTCGCCGAACAGCATTTTGAACCATGCGCTGTCACCAAACAGCCAATCGATCAGCGCGTTCGGCTGATATGCGGCAGGCACAAAGGGCAAAACCCAGCTGTCGATCCAGCCGACAAAAGTCCAGATCAACCACATGGTAACGGCGATAGGGGCCACGACCACAAGGCCCGCAAGGAAGTTGTTGCGCAGACCGGTAAAGGGGCGCCATTTGCGCCTGTGATGGTCGTCCTGATCGTGCATGAAGGCGGGTTCCCGTAACGTCTCGGGCAAAACTTATGTGCTTGGGGTGAAATCGGCAATAGCCGTAACGTCAATTCGCCCTGTTCTTGGGTCTTTGAAGTTGGGATTTTCAGGGGCTTAGGCGCAAGGTGCGCGGGTTGGGGGTGGACGGGCTGTGACGGAACCGCCTATCACTTTCCTAAACGACCCATTTAGAAAGTAGCCGTCCCCCCATGAGTGCGCCCCGCGAGATTGCCGTAAATGACCTGACCGAAGCCCAGGCGAAGGACGAGCTTGCGCGCCTGTCCACGCTTCTGGTTGCTGCCAATCTGGCCTATCACGGCAAGGACGCGCCCGAGATCTCGGATGCGGAATACGACGCCGCCAAGCGCCGGAATGCCGAGATCGAGCGCGCTTTCCTACTCTGAAGCACGCCGACAGCGCCTCGGATCAGGTGGGGGCTGCGCCCTCGGACGGATTCGGAAAGATTGCGCACGAGGTGCGGATGCTGTCGCTGGGAAATGCGTTCAGTGACGAGGATGTCGCCGAGTTCGTCGGGCGCATCCGTTCGTTTCTTGGGTTATCCGTTGACGCCCCGCTGGCCTTGACGGCCGAGCCGAAGATCGACGGGTTGTCGCTGTCGATCCGCTATGAGCACGGAAAACTGGTTCACGCGGTGACCCGAGGGGACGGATCGGTGGGCGAAAACGTCACCGAAAATGCACGCACAATCAAGGACATACCGCATGTTCTTGAAGGCGCCCCTGAGGTGTTGGAGGTGCGGGGGCGAAGTCTATATGTCCCACGAGGAATTTGCCGACCTGAACGCCCGCTACGCGGCGCGTGGCGGCAAGAGCTTTGCCAACCCGCGCAATGCGGCGGCGGGGTCGCTACGCCAGCTGGATGCCTCGATCACCGCCGATCGCCCGCTGCGTTTCTTCGCCTATGCGTGGGGCGCGCTATCAGCACCGCTTGCGAACACCCAGATGGGTGCAGTGGAGCGGCTGGCCGCGCTTGGTTTCCAGACCAATCCGCTGACCCAGAAATTTACCGATCTTCAAGAGATTCTAGCGCATTATCGCAGCATCGAAGCGCAGCGCGCCACGTTGGGCTATGACATTGACGGGGTGGTGTACAAGGTGGACGATCTTGCGCTTCAGGCGCGTCTTGGCTTTCGCTCGACAACTCCCCGTTGGGCGATTGCGCATAAGTTTCCCGCTGAAAAAGCGTGGACGCGGTTGGAAGCCATCGACATTCAGGTGGGGCGCACTGGGGCTTTGTCGCCCGTCGCGCGCCTGACGCCTGTCACTGTCGGGGGCGTGGTCGTCTCGAACGCCACGCTGCATAATGAAGATTACATCGCCGGGCGTGACAATTCCGGGGGCTGAAATCCGGGGTGGCAAGGACATCCGGGTCGGCGATTGGGGTCGAAGTCTATCGCGCGGGTGACGTGATCCCCAAGATTTCGGACGTGGACCTGTCGAAGCGGCCGGACGATGCCGTGGTCTATGCCTTTCCTGACGAATGCCCGGAATGCGGTTCGGATGCGATCCGCGATGAAGGCGACGCTGTGCGCCGTTGCACGGGGGGCATAATCTGCCCCGCGCAGGCTGTTGAGAAACTGAAGCATTTCGTGTCGCGTGGCGCATTTGACATCGACGGTCTGGGCGCCAAACAGGTCGAGATGTTCTATCACGACGCGGTCCTTCCGATCCGCGAGCCCGCCGATATTTTCACGCTGAAAACCCGCGATACGGGCCAGTTGGCGCGGTTGAAGAACCGCGATGGCTGGGGTGAAAAAAGCGCTGATAAGCTATTCCAAGCGATTGAAGAACGGCGCGTAATCCCTTTAAATAAATTGATATTTGCGCTTGGTATTCGTCACGTTGGCGAAAGCGCGGGCAACCTTCTGGCCCGGCACTATGGCACGTGGGAGGCGTTCGAAACCGCCGTGACTGCCGCCAAGCCCGATACACTCGAGTGGGAGGATCTGGTCTCGATCGACGGTGTTGGCGCGGTGATGGCCGGATCGTTGGTTGCGGCTTTCGCACAAGAGCGCGAGCGCGCGTCCATCGACCGCTTGGTGGCGGAATTGGATGTTCAACCCGTTGAAGCCCCGAAAACCGAAGGAAGCCCTGTCGCGGGCAAGGTGGTCGTTTTCACCGGCACGCTCGAGAAGATGACCCGCGCGGAAGCCAAGGCGCGAGCTGAATCACTTGGAGCGAAGGTGTCGGGCTCGGTCTCGGGCAAGACGGACCTTTTGGTTGCCGGGCCGGGCGCCGGTTCCAAGGCCAAGAAAGCCGCCGATTTGGGTGTCGAAACCATCGACGAAGACGGCTGGCTTGAGCTGATCGGAGACGCCTGATGTCGACCCGGCCCGAAATCCTGTTCCCTCTGTTTGCCAAGCTGGAAACGCTAGGCGGGATCGGGCCGAAGACCGCCAAGTCGCTGGAAACGCTTGGGATTACACTGCCACGTGATTTGTTGTTCTGGCTCCCCCATGCAGGAATTGATCGCAAGTTCAGGGCTTCTGTGACTGAGGTGCAGCCCGGCGACATGGCCACGGTCGAGGTCGAGGTCGGCCCACATCGCCCAGGACGGTCGAAGAACGCGCCCTATCGGGTCGAGGTCTCGGACCTTTGACCACGTTTGAGTTGGTGTTCTTTCACGCCAATACGCGCTGGCTTGAACAACAGCTCCCGGTCGGGGCGAAACGCGTGATCTCGGGCAAGGTCGAGCATTTCGACGGGCGCGCGCAGATCGTGCATCCTGATTTTATCCTGCCGCCGGGCGAGGTGGGGCAGATCCCCGATTTCGAACCCGTTTACCGCCTGACAGCGGGCGTGACCGGCAAGACGGTGATAAAGGGGGTGGGTGATATTCTGACCCGTCTGCCAATGTTGCAGGAATGGTCGATCCCGCTTTGAAAGAGCGCGAGCACTGGCCGGACTGGCACGAGGCCCTGCGTGCGGCCCATACGCCTGATGGCCCGGATGACCTGTCACCGCAGTCTGTTGCACGCCGCCGATTGGCCTATGACGAGTTCTTCGCACATCAACTGACATTGGCGCTGGCCCGTGCGACGGTGCGCCGTGGCAAGGGGCGTGTCAGTATTGGAACTGGCGCATTGCGCGACAAGGTGCTGGCCGCGCTGCCGTACACCCCCACCGGCGCACAATCTCGCGCGGTCGAGGAGATCGCCGCGGATATGGCCGCAGGCACCCGCATGAACCGCTTGTTGCAGGGCGATGTGGGCGCGGGAAAGACGCTGGTCGCGCTGCTGTCTTTGCTGGTCGCTGTCGAAGCAGGCGGGGCAGGGCGTCATGATGGCCCCGACCGAAATCCTGGCCCGTCAGCATCTGGAAGGCCTGCGCCCTCTGGCAGACGAAGCAGGTGTGGTGGTCGAGATCCTGACCGGACGCGACAAGGGCGCGGAACGGCGACGCAAGCTTGAGGCGTTGAAAGACGGCAACATTCACATTCTGGTCGGCACCCCACGCGGTGTTCCAAAAAGATGTGGAGTTTCAAGACCTTCGCCTTGCCGTCGTGGATGAGCAGCACCGGTTTGGTGTGGCTCAACGGATGGAGCTGGGGGCGAAGGGTGCGGCCTCGGACGTGCTGGTGATGACCGCCACGCCGATCCCGCGCAGCCTGGCCTTGGCGCAATATGGCGACATGGATGTGTCTGTGTTGGACGAGAAGCCTCCGGGCCGCAAACCCATCAAAACGGTGCTGATCAACACTGGGCGGCTTGATGAAGTGGTTGAACGGCTGCGCAGCGCGATTGCCGAAGGTGCGCAGGCCTATTGGGTGTGCCCGCTGGTCGAGGAAAGCGAGGTCATGGACATGACCGCCGCTGAAGAACGGTTCAAGCATCTGCGCGCCCTCTTGGGCGAAGGCGTTGTGGGCATGGTGCATGGCCAGATGCCTGTGGCCGAGAAAGACGCCGCGATGGCGGATTTCGTGGCGGGCAAGACCAAGCTTTTGGTCGCCACCACGGTGATCGAGGTTGGCGTGGACGTGCCCAATGCCTCGATCATGGTGATTGAACGGGCCGAGCATTTCGGCTTGGCGCAGTTACACCAGTTGCGCGGGCGCGTGGGGCGCGGGCAGGCGGCGTCAACCTGTCTTTTGATGTATCAAGCGCCGCTGACCGAGGGCGGCGAAAAGCGACTGTCGGTGATGCGTGACACCGAAGACGGGTTCGTGATTTCCGAGGCCGATCTGGAAATGCGTGGGGCAGGCGATGTGCTGGGCACCGCGCAATCCGGTCTGCCGCGGTTCTGGGTCGCGGACCTTGAGCATCAGGCTGGGTTGATGGCCGTGGCGCAAAAAGACGCGCGGTTGTTGCTGCAGCAGGACCCGGATCTGAGCACCCCGCGGGGGCATGCAGCGCGTGTTCTATTATGGCTCATGCGACAGGACGAAGCGATCCGTTTGATTTCAGTGGGTTAGCGGCTTTGTTCTCAAAAGTTCACAAATGTTCTTAAAAAGTTCTTTACAGAACGGCCTTCGATATGCGAACAAAATAGCAACACGGATGCAGTGACACACACTGCCCAGAAGACAGAGAGCAGGAGTAACCCCATGTTGAACGATGTCAAAATCGCATTGTCCCGATCCTCGACCACGATTGTCTCGGACACGCTTGGGGCGATTTCCTTGCTTGTGCTGCTTCTGGGTGCGCTGCATCTGCCCGGGATGATCTGATCCCACACAGTTTCTGCCTGCGGATGGTCTGATCCAGCATCATGTCCCAACGAAGCCTTCTGTCCCGAAGCCTTCACGATGCATTCGACGGAGTACCGCCCGTCACCTGCCTGTCGGAATGTTTGCCTCTTCCCGACGCTATTTGGATGACCTGAACCGCATCACTTCCGCCGCCTCCCTGCCAGGAGCGCGGCGGTTTTTTTATGCGCTGGCTTTTGCGTCGTCGAATGCCTCGATGGCGGCATTGAAGGCCAACAGGATCGAGGCGTGACGGTTTTTGAATTCACGCGCGGCTGAAGCACCTCGTAGCCGTCGAAAGGGGCCGAGGGGACGGGGCCCGCGTCTTTCAGCATCGCCATAAGCTCGTCGCGGCCACGCTCCAAGGTGGGGCGATCCAATCCGATGATGACTTTGCCCAGGATCGAGGCCGAGGCCTGACCCAGCGCGCAGGCTTTGACGTTTTGTGCGTAGTCCGAGATTTGGTCCCCGTCGAGCGTCAGGGGCAGCGGTCACAGTAGACCCGCAAAGCGGCGAGCGCGTTTTGGCTTCGCCCTGCGGTGCGTCCAACGGGGCCTGATGCGGGATCGAGGCCGCCAAGGACAGGATCTGCTTTGAATAAAGCTTGATCAGGTCAGTATCGCTCATCTCGGGGCCTTTCGTCGGGCGTTCATCCGCTCTACATAGAAGCGCAGTACCGGAAAGAAAAGGACGGGCCATGACATTTGATGCGAGCCAGTTGAAGTTTGACGACAAGGGCCTGATCCCGGCCATCGCGCAGGATGACGAAACCGGCGAGGTTCTGATGATGGCGTGGATGAACCGTGAGGCGGTGGAAATGACGCTGGAGACGCGTCGCGTCACCTATTGGTCGCGTTCGCGTCAGTCGTTCTGGATCAAGGGCGAGACCTCGGGCCATGTGCAGGAGCTTGTGGATTTCCGGTTCGACTGTGACAAAGATTGCTTGCTGGTGCGGATCCGTCAGACGGGTGCGGCCTGTCACACCAACCGGCGGACCTGTTTCTATACGGCTGTGCGGGACGGGGAAGAAGTCGAGTTGATGGCGCCGATGACCTGATGTCGCGCCGGGGGTTTTGCACCCCCGGACCCCCGCAGGATATTTCTGACAAGAAAAAGAGGGGCTTACAGCCCGACCATTCGGCGGATGTCGTCGGGCGTTTTGCCGTCGGCGCGGTACGTCGCAATGGCGCGTGCGTCGTCTCGTTTGGCGAGTCGTTTGCCGTTCTCATCGCGGATCAGGCGGTGGTGGTGGTAGGTGGGCGTGGGCAGGCCGAGAAGCTTTTGCAGAAGGACATGGATGTGCGTAGCGGGCTGGATGTCTTTGCCGCGCACCACATGGGTGATGCTTTGGGCGGCGTCGTCCAGAACGACGGACAGGTGGTAGGAGCCAAGGAAATCGCGGCGGGAGAGGACGATGTCTCCGACCTCTTGCACCATGTTGCAGGCGGGGGTGCAGAGGGTTTCGTCTGTTCCCGACGATTGCTCGGTGTAGCAGAATTCGCGCTGGCCGACCGCGTCGAGCGCCTTTTGCATGTCCAAGCGAAGGGCTTGGTGCTCGGGAAAAGCCGTGCGGGGGTCCGTCTTTGTGCGGCAGGTGCCCCCCCGGATAGATCAGCATCGGGGCCATAGACGGGGTCTGCGCCTTCTTGCGGGGCACTGGCGGCGGCGGCGATGTCGCGGCGGGTGCAGGAGCAGGGGTAGAGCAAGCCGCGGTCCAGAGGGAGTTTAGCGCCTGAGTGTAGTTTGACAGCCGATCAGACTGGCGCAGGGGTGTCTCGTCCCACGAAATGCCAAGCCATGTCAGATCGTCATAGATCTGCTCTTCCCACTCAGGTCGCGAACGCGTGGAGTCGATGTCCTCGATCCGCAGCAGGAATTTGCCCCCCGCTGAGCGTGCCATGTCATGCGCCAGAAGCGCAGAATAGGCATGGCCAAGATGCAAGGGGCCGGTGGGGCTGGGCGCAAATCTTGTTATGAAATCAGCCATTTGCGCGCCGCCCTTACGCGAAGTTCGCGAGCCAGTTTGACCATTCCGCCTTGGCCCGGTCGGTATAGGCTTTGTAGCGATCCTTGCGCCCGCGACGACCGCCTTTCAACCCGTCGACCGGGCGGAACAGACCGAAATTCACGTTCATTGGCTGGAAGGTTTTCGCCTCGGCGCCGCCGGTGATGTGGTGGATCAGCGCGCCCATAGCGGTGTCTTGCGGCACGGTGGGCAGGTCGTGCCCTAGGATCTCGGCTGCCGCTAGACGTCCGGCGAGCAGACCCATAGCTGCGCTTTCCACATAGCCTTCAACCCCGGTGACCTGACCTGCAAAACGCAAATTCGGTCGTGACTTCAGGCGCATCTGGTTGTCCAGTAGGGTCGGCGAGTTCATAAACGTATTCCGGTGGATGCCGCCCAAACGCGCGAACGAGGCGTCTTCCAGACCGGGGATCATTTTGAACACATCCGTCTGCGCGCCGTATTTCATCTTGGTCTGAAAGCCCACGATATTGAAAAGCGTGCCCAGAGCATTATCGCGGCGCAGCTGCACCACGGCATAGGGCTTGTTCTCGGGATCGTGCGCATTGGTCAGACCCACCGGCTTCATCGGGCCAAAGCGCAGCGTTTCACGGCCACGTTCGGCCATCACTTCGATCGGCAGGCAGCCGTCGAAATAGGTGGCGGTTTCACCCTCGTGGAATTCAGTCTTGTCGGCGGCCAGAAGCGCGTCGATGAAGGCCTCGTATTGGTCCTTGGTCATCGGGCAGTTCAGATAGGCTTTCTGCTCTTCCTCGGTCTCGCCCTTGTCATAGCGGGACTGGGCCCAAGCCACGTCCATATTAATACTGTCCGCGTAAACAATAGGGGCGATGGCGTCGAAAAAGGCGAGCCGTTCGGCGCCGGTTTCGCGGGCAATCGCTTCGCCAAGTGCAGGCGAGGTCAGGGGGCCGGTGGCAAAGATCCAGTTGCCGTCCGTTGGCAGCTCTGAGACTTCGCCATACTCCACGCGGATATTGTCGCGGGCGCGCAGTTTTTCGGTTACCGCGGTGCTAAAGGCATCGCGATCCACGGCCAAAGCGCCCCCGGCTGGCAGGCGGTGCTGATCGGCGGTTGTCATGATCAAACCATCAGCCTGACGCATTTCCCAATGCAGCAGCCCAACGGCGTTTTGTTCGTCATCATCCGACCGGAAGGAGTTCGAGCACACCATCTCGCAAAATCGCCGGATTGGTGGGCGAAGGTTTCGACCTGTGGGCGCATTTCATGCAGCACCACGTCTACACCCATATGTGAGGCCTGCCAGGCCGCTTCCGATCCGGCCATTCCGCCGCCGACGATATGCAATGTCTTGTCTGTCATGCTTCGCAGATAGGGCATCGTCTGGAAAAAGAAAAGCCCGCCATGGGGAATGGCGAGCTTTTCCGGGTGAGGGAAAATTCACCCGTGCCCCGGTAATCGGGGACGCCCTTCCTGATCTTTGGGGTGGGGTGGATCAGAAAGGATTTGCCGTGGAAAAAAAACAGACCTGTTCAAATTGCAGTCAGGCAATCGAAAGTCTGGTAACTCGTCAAATATGAAGTTGTTCTTTGTTCCTAGTGAGCGCGTTAGGGTTGAAGTCAATATATGGGCAATTGAGGCAAAAATATGAAGTCGTGTGGCGAAACTGTGAGGTAAGCACAATTTGTGGCAGAAAATTCACACCAGCAAGCAACCAATAGAATGAAGCTTCAGGGCATGGCAGGCTGCATGAGATCCCATGGGTTTCCATGAAGATCTTCGAAGACGACGACCTTCCCGTAGGGTTCCGAGCGTGGGGTTTCGCGGAAAATCACGCCCGCGTTTTGCATCTGTGCGTACTTTCCGTCGAAATCATCTGTGAACAAAAAATGCCCAACGCGGCCGCCAGCTTGTCTTCCGATGCAATCGGTCTGATCTCCGACAGCTTGGCAATCAGAAAAGCGGTTTCCGCTTCGGGGTGAGGAGCCATGCGGACCCAGCGCTTGCCACCGCCCATGTCGGTGTCTTCCAGCAAAACGAACCCCAGCACGGATTGAAACCACGCGATGGCTGCGTCGTAGTCGTCCGTCAGGTAGGTGATCAGGGCGAGGCGAATTGAGGGGTGGGTCATGGGTGCTCCTGCTATCTATCTAGGAAGAAAGACAGCAGGAGTGTTCGTGTGCAAGCCCCAATCATCGGGGCTGAGGGCGAGCTTTCGAGAAGCCGGCCGGATTAGAAGAACAGCGGCAGGCCGTCGTAAAGGTCGTAGGGACCGAAGGCGCGTTCGGTGGTACGCAGACGACGCTTGCCGGTCTCAAAGGTCAGCGACATGCCGACTTGGTTGATGTGGCCAATTCCCATGTCAAGGCGTCCGACAGAGACATCGAACCACGTGTCCTGAGCAACCATGTACCCTGCACCCAGTTCAAATTGAGTGACGTCGTTCGGACCAAAATCCAGCCAGTTCACGCCAGCGAGTACACGCATATTCGGACGGACGTTGTATTTGCCCGACAGGCTGACATTGTTGAAGCCATCAAAACGCATATAATCCAGCGAAACCTCGTATTGTTCGGTTTCACGTTCAAATCCAATCTCAAAGATCGTTTCGTCTTCGTCTATCACGCGAATGACCGAGGCATAGGCCATGTATTCGCCATTGCTGTACTCGGCGAAGGCTTGCGCGAAATCAGTTCTGCCGCCTTCAAAGTCGAACCGCGAGGCCGACAAACCGAAGGTATAGTCGTTCAAGCGGTATTCACCGCCAATCAGAAAGGTTTCCAGATCGTCGGATGGGCCATCAGTGAAGCCTGATCTGCTATAGCTACCAAGCAGTGTGAAGTTCTGTGTGAATGCATAACCTGCCGTGATTGTGCCTTGGATTAAGCTAGCGCTTGCACCATCACCGCTTATACGCGTTACGTCCAGTTCCAGCCCATAGGTCAACTTGCCGTTTGTGCCTTCGTAGCCAAAGGTGCCGTTTGTTTCGCTGAGCGAACCGCCGTCGGCGCTCCAGCGGTCATAGCTAAGTGCGCCGGACATATAGTTGGTCTCGGCCAGAAGCGGCGCAGCGCTGAGCATCAAGGCGGGCAGGGCGATGGTAATAGTTTTCATAAAAAATCTCCATTGTTCCCGTCCCAATTGAAACGATTCGAGCGGGTATACAATGGGCGGTGAAATGGCCTGCATAAAGTGGTTGGGGTTGTGGCAACGCAGTCACATTCGCGCATGAAAAAGCCCGCCATATCAACAGGAACGGCGGGCTTTTCGTGTTCTGCAAAAAGCGGTTAGCTTTCGTCGCTATTCGCCTCGTCTTCGTCCGAGCTTTCGACGATCCGCGCGACCGACACGACCTCTTCGCCTTTGCCGGTGTTGAAGACTTTTACACCGCCTGCACCGCGCGAACGGAAGCTGATCCCGTCCACAGGGCAACGGATCGACTGACCTTTTGAGGTCGCAAGCATGATCTGGTCTGTAATCTCGATCGGGAAGCAGGCAACGATGTCTCCACCCCTCATGGCCGCCACACCTTGGCCACCACGGCCACTGACGCGGTAATCGTGACTGGAGGTCAGGTTGCCAGTGCCACCCTTGTTGATCGTAACCAGAAGATCATTCGCGGATAGCATGTCCTGATAGCGCTCTTCGCCGAGATCGCCGGACACCTCTTCGCCGCCGTCTTCGTCGGCATCGCTGCCAAACTCGCCGCGGAAGCGCTTGATGAAGCACCGCGTTCATCCGGGGTGGCGTCAAAGTGACGGATGACCGAGGCCGAAACCACCTCGTCCCCGGCATTCACCAGCTTGATGCCGCGCACACCAGTCGACGAGCGCGAGTTAAACACGCGCACATCTGTGACGGGGAAGCGAATGGCGCGACCGCCCGAGGTCACCAGCATCACGTCGTCGTTTTCGTCACAGATGCGGGCGTTGATCAGGCGGGTGCCTTCATCATCGCCCTCGAACTTCATCGCAATCTTGCCGTTCGACTTCACATTGGTGAAGTCCGACAGGCGGTTGCGACGGACCGAGCCTTTGGACGTGGCGAACACAATCTGAAGGTCGTCCCATTCTTTCTCGTCTCGATCCACTGGCAGAATGGCGGCAATCGACACGCCAGTTGGGATTGGCAGGATGTTCACCAGCGGTTTACCTTTGGCGGTGCGGCCCCCTTGTGGCAGGCGCCAAGTTTTCAGCTTATACGCCATGCCGTCATCGGTGAAGAACAGCAGTTGAGTATGCGTATTGGCGACGAACAGCGTGGTGATCACGTCTTCGTCTTTGGTCTGCATCCCCGACAGTCCTTTACCGCCACGCTTCTGCGCACGGAAATCGGCAAGCGGCGTGCGTTTAGCCCAGCCCGAGGCAGTGATGGTCACGACCATATCCTCGCGCTCGATCAGGTCTTCGTCGTCCATGTCGCCCCGACCAGTCCACGATCTGGGTGCGGCGCGGCACGGCAAAGGCGTCTTTCACCTCGATCAATTCGTCCGAGATGATGGACATGATCCGCTCGCGCGAACGCAGAATATCCAAGTAATCCCGGATCTTTGCGGCGAGTTCTTGAAGTTCGTCTGTGACTTCTTTCACACCCATTGCGGTCAGACGTTGCAGGCGCAGTTCCAAAATGGCGCGCGCTTGCGCTTCGGACAGGTTATAAGTGCCGTCATCGTTCATCTTATGGGTTGGATCGTCGATCAGCTGGATATATTCCGCGATGTCATGGGCAGGCCAACGGCGCTCCATCAGTTTCGCGCGCGCATCCGCTGGGTCAGCCGATGAACGGATCGTCGCGACAACTTCGTCTACATTCGAAACAGCCACTGCCAAGCCACACAGAACATGGCTGCGCTCGCGCGCTTTGCGCAGGTCATAGGCCGTACGACGCGTGACAACTTCCTCGCGGAAGGTGATGAAATGGCTTAGGAAATCGCGCAGGGTGAGCTGTTCTGGGCGACCGCCGTTCAGCGCAAGCATGTTACAGCCGAACGAGGTCTGCATCTGCGTGTGGCGGAACAATTGGTTTAGAACAACCTCGGGCGTCGCGTCGCGCTTCAGCTCGACAACAACACGAACGCCGATCCGGTCGCTTTCGTCTTGTACGGCAGAAATGCCTTCCAGTTTCTTGTCGCGCACACCTTCAGCGATACGCTCGACCAAGGTGGCCTTGTTTACCTGATAGGGGATCTCATCCAGAACGATCGCATAGCGGTCTTTGCGGATTTCTTCGATCCGCGTCTTGGCGCGCATGATGACGCTGCCACGGCCTTCCAGATAGGCTTTTTGCGCACCGGAACGGCCCAACATGATCCCGCCTGTCGGGAAATCGGGGCCGGGGATGTATTCCATCAATCCTTCGGACGTTAGGTCCGGGTTCTCGATCAACGCCAAGGTGCCGTCGATTACCTCGCCCAGATTGTGCGGCGGAATGTTCGTGGCCATACCGACCGCAATACCACCCGCACCGTTGACCAGCATGTTGGGGAAGCGGGCGGGTAGGACGGTCGGCTCAAGGTCCTTGCCGTCATAGTTGTCTTGAAAGTTGACGGTGTCTTTTTCAATGTCCGCCAGCAGCGAAGCGGCGGGTTTGTCCATTCGGACTTCGGTGTAACGCATGGCCGCCGGGTTATCCCCGTCCATCGAGCCGAAGTTACCCTGACCATCCAGAAGCGGCAGCGACATGGAAAACGGCTGCGCCATACGCACAAGCGCGTCATAGATGGCCGAGTCACCGTGCGGGTGATACTTACCCATCGTGTCGCCGACCGGGCGGGCCGACTTGCGATAGGGTTTGTCATGCCCGTTATTGGTTTCATACATCGCATACAGGATGCGGCGATGCACCGGCTTCAGACCGTCGCGCAGATCCGGGATGGCGCGGCTCACGATTACGCTCATTGCGTAGTCGAGATACGAGCTTTTCATTTCCTCTTCGATGGAAATTTGGGGGCCGTCATAGACGGGGCGCTGGGGCATTTCGTCCATGTTTTCCGGGGTATCAGGGGTATCTGTCACGTTGTCCGCCGTTTTTGTGCGTTTCACACTATATATAGGTCAGGCCACCTTAGCAGAACGCTCGATATGGGGGCAACCAAAAGGGCCCGTTTGAGCCGATCTTCGGGCGATTTTTTGCGGGAATTCCCGCGCTTTGGCCCCTTGGCTTTCCCGACGGCTGAGGCCATTATCGCCCAAACGCGAAACGGAGAGCCAGATGTCCAAGCCCCGCAGCATTTTCGAGGAAGTCAGCGACGCCAACGAGGGCGCGCGCGACACCCCAAAGACCGGCGCGATCGAACGCGGATCGGGCGGCGGTGGTGCGCGTGGGGCCATTCGGTTGTGGCTGGTGCTTCTGTTCGCCCTCGTGGCCATCATGGTCGTTGTGGGTGGCCTGACGCGCCTGACCGATTCTGGTCTTTCGATCACCGAATGGGCGCCGTTTACCGGGGCGATGCCGCCGATGGATCAAGCCGCGTGGGAGGCCGAGTTCGCCAAGTATCAGGAGATCCCCGAGTTCAAGCTGCAAAACAGCCATATGGATCTTGAGGCGTTCAAGAGCATTTACTGGTGGGAATGGGGGCATCGTCAGCTAGGTCGTTTCATTGGCCTTGTCTGGGGCGATTGGCTTTTTCGGCTTTCTGGCCGCCCGCAAGATCCCCAATGGCTGGACCGGCCGGTTGTTGCTTCTGGGCGCGCTTGGCGGGCTTCAGGGGGCGATTGGTTGGTGGATGGTGTCCTCGGGTCTGACGGGGGATCGCGTCGACGTCGCCTCGTATCGCTTGGCGGTGCATCTGGGGCTGGCTTTCGTGATCTTGGGCTTCATCACATGGTATGTGCTGCTTCTGGGCCGGAAAGAAGCCAGCCTGATGGCGGCGCGTCGTTTGCGCGAGCGCAAGCTCTTTGGCATGGGTACGGGGCTGTTGCATCTGGCCTTCCTGCAGATTCTGTTGGGTGCTCTGGTGGCCGGTATCGACGCCGGGCGGTCTTTCGTGGATTGGCCGTGGATGGCAGATCAGTTCTTCCCGCCCGAGGCCTTCGATATCACGCCTCTGTGGCGCAACTTCTTTGAAAATGCGGGCCTTGTGCAATTCATGCATCGAATGGTGGGCTATGTGCTTGTGATCTTTGCGATTGTCGTCTGGCGCGTCTCGCGCAAGTCGGGCAACCAGATGGTGCGCACGGGCTTTACCTTGGCCTGTCTGATGATTGGCGCGCAGGCTGTTCTGGGCATCACGACCGTCCTTCAAGCCTCGCCCCTGCATGTGGCCATCACCCACCAAATCGGCGCGATGCTGGTGTGGGTTCTGGTCCTGAACGCCCGGTATCTTGCGGGCTACCCAACCGAACAAAGCATTCGGAGCTGATAAATGAGCGCATTTAACAATCTGATGGAATTTGCCCGCGATACCCAAGCCTTGGGTGAAGTGGCGGGTCGTTTGGGCTGGGATCAGGAAACGGTGATGCCCCGAGGGGGCAGGGCCGCAACGCGCCGAGGAAATGGCCGCGATGGAGAAGATCCTCCATGCGCGCCGCAACGATCCGCGTATTGGTGAGTGGCTTGAAGCCATTGACGAAGCGGGTTTGGACGACGCTGGACGCGCCCCAGATCCGCGAAATCCGCCGTGCGCGCGACCGTGCTGCCAAAGTTCCAGTGGCGCTGGCGGCAGAACTGGCCCGTGTAACCTCGGCCGCGCAGGGCAAATGGGCCGAGGCACGGGCGGCGGATGATTTCGCCGCGTTCAAGCCGGTTCTGGAAGAAGTGGTGAAGCTGCGTCGCGAAGAATCCAGCGCGTTGGCGGATGGTAAAGACCTCTATGACGCGCTGCTCGACGACTACGAGCCCGGCATCACGGGGCGGCGACATCCAGACACTTTTTGATGCGATGCGCCCGCGTTTGGTGACACTGCGCGACAAGGCGCTGGGGGCGGCCAACCAGCCTGAAATTCTTGTGGGCAACTGGCAGAGAAGAAGCAGCTGAAGCTCTCGACCAAGCTGGCAAAGACTTTTGGGTATGATCTGACCCACGGGCGGATCGACAAGGCGGTGCACCCGTTCAGCTCGGGCTCGGGGTTGGATGTGCGGATCACCACGCGGACCTCGGAAGATGATCCGTTCAATTGTTTCTATTCGACGATCCACGAGGTCGGGCACGCCTGCTATGAACAGAACATCGACAACGCCTATCTTCTGACGCCAATCGGGCGCGGCGCGTCGATGGGAGTGCATGAAAGCCAATCGCGCATCTATGAGAACCAACTGGGCCGCTCGCGCGCCTTTACCGGCTGGCTGTTTGACCAGATGGAGAAGCGGTTCGGCAAAACACCCGCAACCGATGCAGATGCGTTTTATGGCATGGTGAACCGGCTTCAGAAGGGTTTTATCCGCACCGAAGCGGATGAAGTTCAGTACAACCTTCACATCATGCTGCGCTTCGACTTGGAGCGTCGCCTGATTGGCGGACAACTGGACGTCACGGATCTGGAAACCGCATGGAACGAACGGTTCGCGGCCGATTTCGGATACGAGGTCGACAAGGCGTCTAACGGCGTGTTGCAGGATGTGCATTGGTCCGTCGGGTTGTTTGGCTATTTCCCGACCTACGCGCTTGGGAACATCTATGCAGGCTGTCTTTATGACGCGCTGCGCAGTGATCTGCCAGATCTGGATGCGAGGTTGGGGCAGGGGGATTCGTCTGCTGCTACGGCATGGCTGTCAGACAAGCTGCAACAACATGGAAGCCTGCGTACGCCACGCGCGACGATCGAACATGCCACGGGAAAACCGGTTTCGGTCGAGCCGTTGCTGGCCTATCTGGAACACAAGTTCGACGACATCTATTTCAGCTAACCTCTTATCGTTTTGGGGGAAAACTCGACGTCAATACCCCGTTCGCGCGCTTTGTCTTCCCGTCATGCTTGGACGAGGTCGGCGGATTCACGCGCGGTCTTGGGGTGTGCGCTTTGTCACACTCGGTAAAATGTTGCAGTAAGTGTGCAAGTAGTGCTGGATTTGGTCATTGGTTCTGTTCAAGGTCGAGCTTGCCTGAGGGGGGCAACTTTGGTCGCTGACGCCAAAGACACAAATTGTAAATGTTTGTGCCTTTAAGTTTGCGATCGATGGAGGTTTATGGATGACCACGCTCTCTGGTCCGGGCAGTATTCGTACACTTGGACGTAAAACTTTTGGCGCAGCCCTGTTGGCCGCGTTGGCAAACTTTGCCGTGCCGACTGATGGGGTTCGCAAGCGGATCTGATTTCCTGAAATCGCGCGGATCGGGAACGGCTCCGCCGGGCGCGCAGCGCCTGTGTTCCACCTATAGCTGGGCCTGTGCGCGTGGATCTTCCAACGGCACTGTCACGCAGGGACAGATGCAGGTCGTGCGTGCCGTGAACTCGCAGATCAATCGATCTACACCGGCAATTGAAGACAGTCAGCAATATGGCGAGGCCGAGCGTTGGGCAATACCAACAAGCCGAGGCGGCGATTGCGAAGACTACGCTTTGGCCAAGAAACGCGCCCTGATTGGAAAGGGCATTAACCCTCAGCGTTTATTGATCGCGACGGTTCTAGATCGAAGCAGACGCCGCATGCGGTGTTGGTTGTGCGCACGGAACAAGGCGACATGGTTTTGGATAACGTTACCAATTCGATCCGGAACTGGCGGGACACCCGATATGTGTTCTTGCGGATGCAAGACCCTAACAAACCGTCACGATGGGTGAATGTCATCGCCGGAGGATGAATGGGGCTGAAGTTCGCCCAAAGCGTTTCGGTTATAACCTGACGCAGGGGAAAACCGAAGCGCAGTGCAAGATTTCTGTATTGCGGGCGTTTCACGACAAGCTTGTGTCTCAAGTTTATCCCGAAACGCATTAGGTTTGCGGTACAGCAATCAGATCAAGCAATAGAAAGGGTGCGGCTGTGCTCTTTTTTTGTCAGATACACATGACTTAGCCGCTCCCACCGCCGGTCGGGCTTCTTCATGGTGTACAGCTCCTACAAACACAGGGCTAAAACTGATTCACAACGAAATAACCCGGCAAGAGAACACTTCTTGCCGGGTTAATTTTTTGTAATTTCTCTTTCCGCCCGTAATCAGGGGCTAAAGATATCAGCGGTCGTCGTCATCCTTGCCCGATTTGCCGGGTACGCCATCGCCACCGCCGTTACCGATGCCATTGTCGCCTTGTGGGCCACCACGGCCATCGCCGGTTCCGTCGCCATCACCATCGGTGCCATCGTCGTCATCGCCAGTTCCGTCGCCGTCACCATCGGTACCGTCGCCGTCACCATCGGTGCCATCTCCGTCACCATCGGTGCCATCTCCGTCACCGTCGCCGTCACCGTCACCGTCGCCGTCTCCGGTTGGATCCGGATTGTCGCCGGGTTCACCAGGATCCGGGTTGTCACCGGGTTCACCGGGATCCGGATTGTCACCCGGGTCACCCGGATCTGGGTTGTCCCCATCACCCGGACCATCTCCTCCGCCGTCATCAGGACCTTCACCTGGTCCGGGTCGCGGAACGAGTTTCGGAATTTTGCCATCCTTGTCGCGGTGCGAAGGCGGCGGCACGACCGTCGTTGCCGTCGGTAGCGCGTTCAGCGCGTCGGCGAATGCCGGACATTCTTGCGTAACATCAGCAAGAACGTTCAGAAACTCATCCTGACGCTGGATATAGCGAAGCATCTGCATTGTGACGACTTCGCATTTGCAAAGCACATCGGTTTCCAGCGATAGTTTCGCTGTTGACACATTACAGTATTGCTTTGCATGCGCGATCTGTGTGGATCCCCCCCAGACCGCACCGGCCATTGCAAGCGCGGCCAGCGCTGTCTTACGTGTAAGCATTTTTCACCCCTCTTAAAGTACTGCTTCACAAAATTCGTTGGTCAAAAAAGACACTAACTTGAGTCAAATAATGTTTAGTTTGGCACAGAAAACGGGAAATTGCCACAATTGAGTTCAAAATGTGTCCAGAATGCGACCAAGTCGTCTTGGGCGCAGCAGAAAATCTCGCGTTAGATAGGGGATTGTGTGAACCGAGAGGGAGAACTCGCGGTTATAAATTGCAAGATCGAAACACGGGCGGTCATATTCTGATTGAGAAACCCGGGGCGAGTTATGTCACGCAATTTCAGCCCAGCGTCTCTTTTTCCAAAAGACGTCGGAGAGTGTCACGACCGCGCGCCTCTGCCCGACGGATGCGGACGGCTGTCATGAAAGCTTCTTCTAGTGTGGTCGATGACGCACCGATGGTCTTCTTGACCTCGTCCACCAATGCGTCATTTCCGGTCATCCGCGCGGCATCAAGAACTTCTTGTGCCAGTTTGTCGGCGACTTGTTCCAGCAGATCCATCAGGGCCTCAGCGCGTGGTCTCGGTCAGGCGACGGCGGACATATTCGTCCACATGGGTGATCATCGTGTCCATGTGGTCATCTTCGAAAAAGTGACCAGATCCCGGGATCTCTTCATGGGTGACGGTGATGCCTTTTTGTTCGTGCAACTTGTTGACGAGCGTGTGCGTGTCAGCCGGCGGCGCAACACGGTCTGCCGTGCCGTTGATGATCAGACCAGAGCTGGGGCAGGGTGCCAGGAAGCTGAAGTCGTACATGTTTGCGGGCGGACTAACCGAGACGAAGCCGGTGATTTCTGGACGGCGCATCAAAAGCTGCATGCCGATCCATGCCCCGAACGAGAACCCGGCAACCCAGCAATGCTTGGCGTTCTGGTTCATCGATTGCAGGTAATCCAGCGCCGAGGCCGCATCCGACAGCTCACCCACGCCTTGGTCATATTCGCCTTGACTGCGGCCCACGCCACGGAAGTTAAAGCGCAGCACGTTGAAGCCCATGTTGTGGAAGGCATAGTGCAGGTTATAGACGACTTTGTTGTTCATCGTGCCGCCAAACTGCGGGTGCGGATGCAGGATGATGGCGATGGGGGCGTCTTTTTCTTTCTGAGCGTGATAGCGGCCTTCAAGTCGGCCCTCGGGGCCTGCAAAAATCACTTCGGGCATCTGTCTGGGCCTCTTTTTCGTTTGTCTGGGGCAGCAGCTGTCAGAAAACCGGTTTTCTTGACGCTGGCTGACCCGCACCATAATACGGAGTTGGTGATCTGGGCGCGGCGTGACCGCGGTGTCACCAATCCTAAGTGACCTAGTGGTCAGGGCCGAAAAGGTCAATGTTTTTGCAGGGGGAACGGTATGAAGCTGTCCACAAAAGGCCGATATGCAATGGTTGCGCTGGCGGATCTGGCGATGCAGGACGACGGGGCGCTTCTTTCGTTGACCGATTTGGCCAAACGACAGGACATTTCGCTTCCCTATCTTGAGCAGCTTTTCGTCAAACTGCGCCGTGCCGGGTTGGTGGATAGTGTCCGTGGACCGGGTGGAGGATATAAACTGGCGCGCGCAGCATCGGAAATTCGCGTGTCGGAAGTGCTGGAAGCCGTGGATGAAACCGTATCAGCGATGCACAAAGGCGCGGGCGCGTCTGGTGCGTCCTCGGGCTCGCGCGCGCAATCCATGACCAACCGGTTGTGGGAAGCCTGTCGGCCCATGTCTATGTGTTCCTGCACCAGACCCGCCTGTCGGACGTGGTGAAAAACGAACTGACCCCATGCCCCGCCGTGCCCACGCTGTTTTCGGTGGTGGACGAGGACTAGCCGCTTCGCGGCGATTTAAGGCCTTCGGCGAGGATATTTATGGCAAGAAAATGCGAAGGAGTGCGCCGGTGAGCCGCGTGTATCTGGATTGGAACGCCACGACGCCTTTGCGGGCCGAGGCCAAGGCCGCGATGATCGGGGCGATGGAGCTTGTAGGCAACCCGTCCTCGGTTCACGCTGAAGGGCGTGCTGCGAAAGGTATGATTGAGCGGGCGCGAAAGGACCTGGCAGCGGCGCTGGGGGCGGAAGGGGCGGATATCATCTTTACCTCTTCTGCAACCGAGGCTGCAGCGCTGGCTTTGGCGGGGCGGCATCTGTCTTGCGCAGGGATCGAGCATGACGCCGTACGGTCATGGTGCACCGAAGACTTGGTGATTGATGGGGCAGGGCGCGGTCACTGTTCCAGAACCACAGCAAAGTACGCTGCAACTGGCAAATTCCGAGACCGGGGTGATCCAAACCTTGCCGGAAGGCGTAGTCATGACAGATGCCACGCAGGCGTTTGGCAAGATCCCTTTTGCTTTCAATTGGTGCGGGGCCCAAATGGCGATCGTATCGGCCCACAAACTGGGTGGCCCCCAAGGGCGTCGGCGCGCTGATCGTAAAGCGAGGCACCGACATCGAGGCGCGGATTAAGGGGGGCGGGCAAGAGATGGGACGCCGGTCCGGGACCGAGAACGTCATCGGAATTGCGGGATTTGCCGCCGCTGCGGTTGCCGCGCAGAAAGATTTGGAAGCCGGAACCTGGTCGAAGGTCGAGAAACTTAGAAAGATTCTAGAAAACACCATTGCGGAATCGGCGAATAAGACTATTTTTGTCGGGAAAGACGCGAACAGGCTTCCCAACACTTCGTGTTTCGTCACTCCGGGCTGGAAAGGTGAGACGCAGGTGATGGTGATGGACCTGGCCGGATTTGCGGTTTCCGCGGGCTCGGCCTGTTCATCGGGGAAGGTAAAATCCAGCGCTGCTTTGGCGGCAATGGGATTTGATCAGGACCACGCGGGATGCGCTTTGCGCGTCTCGCTTGGACCTTTGACAAGTGAGACGGAAGTCCGGGCTTTTGCACAGGCCTGGCTTCACGAACATGAGAAATTCCGCGCGCGGGGACGTTAGTCCCCTGCGGATTGAAAGGACAAAAAGTGGCCGGTGTGGATGAACTGATCGCCAAGGAAGGCGTTGAAGAGGAAACCGTAGAAGCGGTAAAATCGCTTGCCGGGGCCTATAAATACGGCTGGGAAACCGAGATCGAGATGGAATACGCCCCCAAAGGCGTGAACCCCGATATCGTCCGGCTGATTTCTGGCAAGAATGACGAACCCGAATGGATGACCGAATGGCGTCTCGAGGCGTTTGCCCGTTGGGAAAAGCTGGATGAACCCAGCTGGGCGCTGCTGAATTATCCGGAAATCGACTTTCAAGACCAGTATTACTATGCCCGTCCGAAATCGATGGAAGAAAAACCCAAGTCGTTGGATGATGTAGATCCCAAGCTACTGGAAACATACAAGAAGCTGGGCATTCCACTGAAAGAGCAGATGATCCTTGCTGGCGTCGACGGTGCCGAGGATATGCCCGCCGAGGGTCGCAAGGTCGCCGTGGACGCCGTGTTTGACTCGGTGTCCGTGGGCACGACCTTCCAAGCAGAGCTGAAGAAGGCGGGCGTTATCTTTTGTTCGATCTCGGAAGCGATCAAAGAGCATCCCGAGCTGGTGAAGAAGTATCTGGGCTCGGTGGTTCCGGTGTCGGATAACTATTATGCGACGCTGAACTCGGCCGTGTTCTCGGACGGGTCGTTCGTCTACATCCCGCCTAACACACGTTGCCCGATGGAGCTGTCGACCTATTTCCGCATCAACGCGGAAAACACTGGCCAGTTCGAGCGCACGCTGATCATCGCCGATAAAGGCAGCTATGTCAGCTACTTGGAAGGCTGTACTGCGCCGCAACGTGATACCGCGCAGCTGCACGCCGCTGTGGTTGAAATCATCATCGAAGAAGACGCCGAAGTGAAGTACTCGACCGTTCAGAACTGGTTCCCCGGTGATGAAGAGGGCAAGGGCGGCATCTATAACTTCGTGACCAAGCGCGCGGATTGCCGTGGGGATCGCTCGAAAGTGATGTGGACGCAGGTGGAAACCGGATCCGCTGTGACGTGGAAATACCCGTCCTGCATCCTGCGCGGCGCGGAAAGCCAAGGTGAGTTCTATTCAATCGCGATCACCAACAACTATCAGCAGGCCGATACCGGCACGAAGATGGTGCATCTGGGGCGTGATACGAAATCGCGCATTGTGTCGAAGGGCATCTCGGCGGGTAAAGCACAGAACACCTATCGTGGTCTGGTGTCGATGCACCCGAAAGCCAAAAACTCTCGCAACTATACGCAGTGCGACAGCTTGCTGATCGGCGATAAATGCGGGGCGCACACGGTTCCCTATATCGAGGTGAAGAACAACTCGTCCCGCGTTGAGCACGAGGCGACCACATCGAAGGTGGATGAAGAACAGATGTTCTATTGCCGCCAGCGGGGCATGGACGAAGAAGAGGCCGTGGCCCTGATCGTCAACGGCTTCGCCAAAGAGGTGCTGCAAGCCCTGCCAATGGAATTTGCCATGGAAGCCCAACAGCTTGTGGCGATTTCGCTTGAGGGGTCTGTGGGGTAACAATGGGCCAGAGTGATTTTCAGGAACGGCATAACCGTATTGGCGCACAGCCTTCCCCAATCTTGGAAGAAGCTCCCGTTGCGTCACCAAAACTATCGAAAGGCTCGACCTTCTCGGTGAAGTCTGCGGTGATTGGGGCGGTCTGCTCGATTGTGGTCATGTTCTTGTTTTTCAACCTTCAGGCCATTTCTGACTTGGCCCCTGAAAGCGTAAAGCAAAGTGACACTCCCGGCGCGTTTGGCGTCCCCGTCGCAATCCTTTCTGTTGGCTGGTTTACCGTTATTCCGATTTGGTTTGGCGGGGCGTTCATTTTCAATGCGCTAAGGCGCAGACCGAAGCTGGGGCCGCCGGCCTTTGTTTCGGGTGCGTTTGTGGTGATTGCGATTGGCTTTCTCTTGATGAGCGTTCTTGGCGGACAGGGGGCGGGATGATGCGAATTCGCGTTTCGAACAAGGATTACTTGGCCCTCAGCGTCTTGTGCGCTCAGGACGAGGGATGTCGCCAATGATCATCACCACAACCCCATCGGTAGAGGGTCACCCAATCACCCAGTACCACGGCATCGTCACGGGCGAGGCCATTTTGGGCGCGAACATCTTCCGCGATTTGTTTGCGCAAGTGCGCGACATCGTAGGCGGGCGTTCGGGCGCATATGAAGTTGAACTTGGCAAAGCGCGACGTACAGCACTGGCCGAGATGGAAGAACAAGCGACCGCAATGGGCGCAAATGCAGTCGTGGGCGTGGACCTCGACTATGAAGTGATAAACAACATGTTGATGGTGTCGGCTTCGGGCACGGCTGTCACTGTTTCGTAAGGACGATAAAATGCTGAAAATCAATAACCTGCACGTCAAACTTGAAGAAGAGGATAAGCAGATCCTCAAAGGCGTGGATCTGGAAGTGCCGGCTGGCAAAGTGCACGCGATCATGGGGCCGAACGGATCGGGCAAATCGACCTTGTCGTACGTGTTGTCGGGCCGTGACGGCTATGAAGTAACCGCTGGAGACGCAACGCTGGACGGCGAAGAGCTGCTGGACATGGAGCCGGAAGAGCGCGCCGCTGCGGGCCTGTTTCTGGCCTTCCAATACCCGGTCGAGATCCCCGGCGTAGGCAACATGACTTTCCTGCGCACCGCGGTGAACGCGCAACGTAAAGCGCGCGGCGAAGACGAGATGTCGGCTGCCGACTTCCTGAAATTCGTCCGTGCCAAGGCAAAAGACCTGAAAATCGACGCGGATATGCTGAAACGCCCCGTGAACGTGGGCTTCTCGGGCGGTGAGAAGAAGCGTAACGAGATCCTGCAGATGGCGATGCTTGAGCCAAGATGTGCATCTTGGACGAAACGGACTCGGGTCTGGACGTGGACGCGATGAAACTGGTGTCGGAAGGCGTGAACGCGCTGCGTGACGAAGGCCGCTCGTTCCTTGTGATCACCCACTATCAGCGTCTGCTGGATCACATCAAACCCGACGTGGTGCACATCATGGCCGCTGGCCGCATCGTGAAATCGGGTGGTCCCGAGCTGGCACTGGAAGTCGAGCACAACGGCTATGCCGATATCCTGGCGGAGATCGACGCATGAGCACCGCTGTGAAAATGCAGGCAGCTCTGATCAGCGCCGACGCGCGCCCGGCCTCGGGGGCTTGGTTGGCTGATGCACGTGCAGATGCCGCAAGCCGTCTGGCCGTGATGGGACTGCCCACGCGCAGGATGAGTATTGGAAATGGACCCGTCCAGACAGCCTGATCAGTGCCGTTGCGGATACCGCAGAAGTTCTTGATTACGAAGGTGAAGAGCCGCTCTTTAGCGACGTTGACCGCCTGAAGGTCGTGTTTGTCGACGGTGTATTTAGTGCCGAGGAATCTGATGCGCTGGAAGGTGAAGGGCTTGAGATCGAGCGCCTCGCGGATGCGGCAGCCAAGGACATTCACTGGGCCAAAGATTTGTATGGTGTGCTGGAAACTCGTGGGCAAACCCCCGTCAATCGCCCCATCGCCGTGCATAACACCGCAATGGCCACCGACGGGGTGGTGATCCGGGTAACGGGCGCCCTCAGCCGTCCTGTCAGCTTGGTTTATCGCCACGAAGATGCCAATTCGGATGCGATTTTGCACAGCGTTATTCGGCTGGAAGACGGGGCCGAGCTGACGTTGCTCGAAAACGGTCCAGCCGCTGCACGGTTCTCGAGTGTTCTTGAGGTGGATGTCGCCAAAGGCGCGGCTTTCCACCATGTACGTGCGCAGGGCCGGGATCATGACCGTCAGGCCATAACGCATGTCTTCGCGCGCGTTGATGCCGAAGCGACCTTCAAAAGCTTCACAGTGACGGTGAACGGCAAGCTGACGCGCAATGAATGCGTGATCGACATTGTTGGTGATAACGCAGTGGCCCATATCGCTGGCGCGGCGCTTGGTGACGGGGCTGAACACGAATTCCATCACGACGACACGGTTTTCATCACGCATGATGCTGTGGCCTGCGAAAGCCGTCAGGTCTTCAAGAAAGTGCTGAAGAACGGTGCAAAAGGCGTGTTCCAAGGTAAGATCCTTGTGAAGCCGGACGCGCAGAAAACGGATGGCTATCAGAAGTCCCAGTCGCTTCTTCTTGATGACGATGCGAGCTTCCAGGCAAAACCCGAGCTTGAGATCTACGCCGATGACGTGATCTGTTCGCATGGGTCCACCACAGGGGCGATCGACGAAGAGGCGCTGTTTTATCTGCGTTCGCGTGGCGTTCCGACGCCAATTGCGACCGATCTTCTTGTGTTGGCGTTCTTGGCCGACGCCATCGAAGAGATCGAGGACGAAGATATCGCAGCTGATGTCACCGGGCGTCTGGACGCCTGGTTGGCACGACGCCGCGGTTGATCTGAGGGGGGCGTCTGGTGTCGGTCCTGCAAGATATGGTTCAGTCCTATCGCAACCCGCGCGCGGTGTTTCGCCGCCGCGTGGGGGACGGCCCGCGTGAAGATCGGGCGCTGGCGGTTCTGATGTTTGCCTGCGCGCTGGTCTTTGCCGCCCAGATGCCGCGTCTTGCGCGGCAAGCGCATGAAACCGGCGAAGAGCTGAACATGCTGTTGGGCGCGACCCTTTTGGGGTGGCTCTTCATTATGCCCTTGGTGCTTTATGTGCTTGGTACGATTAGCCATTTGGCCGCGCGGGTGCTCGGTGGCAAGGGCAGCGCCTATTCCGCGCGCTTTGCACTGTTCTGGTCACTTCTTTGTGCGGCACCCGTTTGGCTGCTCTGGGGCCTTGTGGCCGGCTTTATCGGTCCGGGTGTCCAATTGTCGCTGGTGGGGCTTCTGGCCCTTGTGGTGTTTGTCCTGTTCTGGTCTATCAATCTGCGTGAGGCCGAACGTGGCCCGTTAGAAACAAGCAAGGCAGAGTGATGCAGTTCACCCCCGGATACCTGTTTGGATGGCGCTTCAAACCGTACCGGAACCGCGCAAAGTGGCGCGCGACCTGTTTGATTTGGGGCTAAGTCGCGAGACCCTTTGGACGGCGCTGTTGCTGATGGTGGTTTTGGCGACGGGCCTCAGCGTGATTGCTGATGTCCTGTTCCCGACTGATGCGCAGCTAATGGGACCAGTATTGTCCAATCCGATCATGCT
>LLEO01000034.1_pt1 | contig 28274 bp, 43 predicted proteins | sample 595861 | NCBI WGS metagenome assembly LLEO01 (sample SAMN02919315, study PRJNA255460) | bioreactor metagenome | biome: chemostat; feature: culture 2012_25.1; material: sediment; isolation source: day35 25degC chemostat 2012 inoculated with Wadden Sea sediment taken from... | place: Germany: Bremen ... | reverse complement strand
AGACCGCCCCCCCTTCTGGCGCGCACCGATGACACCCCTGCGGGCGTAGGCTTCGTGGGTGTCCATGACGGCATCGCCATGGCCCACGCGCTGCATGTCGATCCCCAAGCTGCGTCGCATGGGCACTGGGCAAAACCTGTTGAAGCAGGCGGCTAAGTGGGCCGAAGATCAGGGCGCCGAGTTCCTGTCCCTGATCGTGACCCAAGGCAACCACGCCGCAAATCCGCTCTATGCAAATCTTGGCATGCATCTGGTTGGGCACTACCATTACCGTGCGAAACGCTAAGAAGGACACAGTATGTCGCAAAAAACGAGCCCTGTAACCGCCCTTGACCTGCCGATGGTCGACCCCCTGCCTGACGACATCCAGAAATACTTCGACATCTGCGATGAAAAGCTGGGGCTGATCCCGAATGTGCTGCAAGCCTATGCGTTTGACATGGCAAAGCTGCGCCCCTTCATGGACATGTATAACGAGGTGATGCTGGACGACAGCGGGCTGTCCAAACTGGAACGCGAGATGATCGCGGTGGTCGTCAGCTCGATCAATCGGTGCTGGTATTGTCAGGTCGCCCATGGCGCTGCCGTGCGCCAATTGTCGGGCAATCCTATGCTGGGCGAGGCGATGGTGATGAACTGGCGCATGGCCGATCTGGATGCGCGTCAGACTGCGATGCTGGCATTCTCTGAGAAGATTACCAAAGCCTCCTCGGAAACCTCGGAAGCGGATCGTCAGGCGCTGCGCGATGTTGGGTTCTCGGATCGGGACATCTGGGACATCGCCGCAACGGTTGGGTTCTTTTCGATGTCCAACCGCATGGCATCCGCCGTCGGGATGAAACCAAACGACGAATATCACGCCCAAAGCCGATGATCCTGCCCCGCCGCCTGTTTGCTCTTGTCTGTGTGGTCGCCACGCTTCCCTTCGGGGCAGCGGCCTTGGACTTGCCTGCAGGCTCCAGACTTCAGGCTGAGGTCGCGGAAAATGGCCAAGCGGAAATCGCCACAAGCCGATTTGACGGCGTGGCCGTTCCTGCGACCACCGCCGTCGGTCATGTGAACCGGCAGGCATGGCGCGCGCCCGGTCAGGCCCAACGCAGTTACCAGATCCTGACCTCGTTGCGGGATCAGTTGCGCAAGGACGGCTATCGCATCCTGTATCAATGCCAAGCCGTGTCCTGTGGTGGGTTCGATTTCCGGTTTCAGATCGGGCATTTCGGGTCTCCGGACATGTTCGTCGACCTAGGAGACTATCACTTTCTAAGTGCCCGCAAGGATGACAGCTTCGCCCAGATATTGCTTAGCCAAAGCGCGCAGGACGCATTCTTCGAACTGACTTTCGTGACATCACCGAAAGACGCCGCGCCGCTTCTGACGACGGCCGAAGTCGCTCCGATTTCGACACCGCAGCCAAGCGATCCGTTGGACGTACAGCTATCGACCTTGGGCATGTGGTTTTATCGGGCCTGACATTCTCGACCGGATCGGCAGAGCTTGCCGATGGCGACGTACCTGCACTGTCTGACTTGGCAGCTTTTCTGGCCGCTGACCCCAACCGGCGGATCGTGCTGGTCGGCCATACGGATGCCGAAGGCAGTCTGGACGGCAACGTCGCTCTGTCACGCAAGCGCGCCGCATCGGTGATGGAGCGTCTGATCAACGGCTATGGCGTGGACGCAGCTCAACTGTCTGCCGATGGCGTGGGCTATCTATCCCCCTTGGCGGGGAATGCCACAGCGAGGGGCGCGAGTTGAACCGCCGCGTGGAAGCGGTGCTGCTGAACACAAACTAACCCGCAAAAAAACGGCGGGACCAGCCCGCCGCAGATGCTCTTCGCTGTTTCTGCTCTGCCTTTACCAGATATCTGGCCCTTTATTTGCAAAGGCCTGCACCAGAAAATCAATGAACGCGCGCACTTTGGGTTGCGTGAACCGGCCCGGAGGGTAGACCGCATAGATCCCCTGCACGTCGGCGGGTAAATCGGGAATGGCCTCTTCCACCAACTTGCTCTAACGCGTCGGCGTAGAGGAAGCTTGGCAGATACGCGATGCCCAAGCCCGAGATCGCGGCGTTCAGAAGCGACTGCCCGTCATTCACGCTAAGCCACCCGGCCGAGCGCACCTGTCGCAGCTCACCCGACGGGGCGGGGATCTTCCACATATTGCCCGAGCTTTGGCTGGAATAGTGCAGAAGCTTGTGATTGTTCAGATCGTCAATGCGCTGCGGGCGTCCGTAGCGCTCGAAATAGGCGGGGCTGCCAACCATTTTGCGCGTGGTTTCAGCGATCTTGCGCGCGCGCAGCGAGCTATCCTCCAGCTCGCCCACACGGATGGCCATGTCGAACCCTTCCGAGATCAGCTCGACATACCGGTTTGCCAGTTCCATGTTCACGGTGACGTCGGGAAAGTCCTTCAAGAACTCACCCAGTACCGGGCTCAGGTGATTGACGCCAAAATCTGTCGCGACCGAGATGCGTAGCATCCCTGCCGGGGCCGATTGCATGGACGTCACCAATGCATCCGCCTCGCCCGCATCATTCAGCACGCGCCGCGCGCGGTCGTAATAGGCAAGTCCAATCTCGGTTGGGCTGACACGCCGTGTCGTCCGGTTCAGAAGCCGCGCACCCAAACGCGCTTCAAGACTGGACACATGCTTTGATACAGCAGACTTCGAGATCCCCATCTTCTTGGCGGCATCAGTGAATCCCCCTTGATCCACAACTGTCGCGAATGCCTCCATTTCGGTCAATCGATCCATCACTCACTCTCTAAAAAAATATCCTCGCAGCCATGTTTGTATCGCCACAAATTGGGGCAAGACTGTGAAGACCTGCCGACATTAAGGGGGTAATTTGATTTATGTTTACGATCTGGAAACAAGACAATTTTACAGGTCTCAAGCGCCTCACAACCCCAAAGCTGCAAGCGGGAACGTGTCTATTGGCAAGAACTGCCAAACCTCAACTAAAGAACAGCCATCCGAACATGCACCCACCCTAACGTAAGGTAAACACTACTTCGGCGATTGTTATCCAAAGGGGCAGGCTAAGGGCGGACAGCAAAGTCGTTTGTGCAATCAATGTGGCCACAAGACGGCGATCTGCCCCAAATGCGGACGCAAGCACATGTGCAGCCGACGCCGTTGGAAGCGCTGCGAACACCACCAGAACAGAGGCAACTCCGGGCGTCAGACCCAAGACAAGGCCGCAGGCAAGCGCAAAGGCAGGCAGAGCCACCAGTTTGATCGCTGAAATGGCGGCGCTGAACTGGTTCAATCGCGCCAGAGCCTTCCACTCCATCGTGGCCCCGATAGACAACAGCGCGACGGGAATGGCGGCTTTTGCCAACAACTCGAGCGGTGCAAGGATTGGTTGTGGGATCTGGATTTTCAGAAGGCCCACACACAGGCCCGACAGGCTGGCAAGAAGGAAAGGGTTCAGCGCGATCTTCTGAAGCGTCTGTTTCAGCCCCATTGCGCCACCACGCGACAGCGCACTGACCGCAAATAGGTTGGCGACGGGTACGCCCATGCCGACGGCCACGGCCATCTCGCCCAGACCGCCCTGCTGCAAGAGGCCCACGGCCACCAGCCCCAGCGCGGTGTTAAAGCGCCATGTGACCTGCCACGCGCCTGCAAAATCCAAAAAGCGCTCTGGCCCGATGCGGCGCGTCAGCCAGCCCAGAACCAGCCCCATCCCCAGAATTGCCCAGACCACGGGCGCCATGGTGATGACCTGTGCAATCTCGATCGGACGGCTGGCGGCGGCGACGAACAGAAGGGGCGGGGAACAGGATCTCGAAATTCAGGCGATCCAGCCCCTGCCACGCGTTGTCAGACAGGCGCCCACGCACTAGCCCGCCCAGCCCTATCAGAAGGAAGCTGGTAGAAGTCCCAAAAAGATCGACAGGAATAGCATGGGGCCTCCTTACAGGCCCCTACCAAATTAAAGCGAGGCCGCCAATCGCGATCCTTGGTCGATGGCCCGCTTGGCGTCAAGCTCGGCCGCGACATCTGCGCCGCCAATGATATGCGCGGCTATGCCTTTCTCGGCCAGCTGATCAAAAACTGTGCGCTCGGGCACTTGGCCCCGCGCAAAGGATGATGTTGTCGGCCTCGATCACGCGCGGGTTCTCGCGCGCCTCGCCCGAGCTGACCATCAGCCCCTCGTCCGAGATGCGTTCGTAGTTCACGCCGCCCCTGCATCTCGACGCCCCTTCATTTTCAGGGTCGCGCGGTGGATCCAGCCGGTGGTTTTGCCCAGCCCCTTGCCCCAGCGCCTGTGCCTTGCGTTGCAGCAACACGACCTGACGCGCAGGGGCTTCGGGTTTCGGACCTTCCGGGGGCCAACCCGCCGCGCGCATCGCCAGGATCGGTCACGCCCCATTCGGCGAGCCATTCCTCGAGGTTCTCGGTTGGGCTGTCGCCCGCCTGTGTCAGAAACTCCGCGACATCAAAGCCGATGCCGCCAGCGCCGATTATAGCCACGTTCTTACCCACAGGCGCGCCGTGGCGCAGCACGTCAATATAAGAAAGGACATTCGCGCCGTCCTGCCCGTCGATCTGCGGATCACGCGGCGCGACACCTGTGGCAATCACCACCTCGTCAAAGCCAACAAGATCGTCAGCAGACACCTCGCGCCCCAATTGCAGATCAATGTCCGAGGCCCGCACCATGCGGTCATACCAGTCGACCAGCCCGATAAACTCTTCCTTGCCGGGGATCTTCTTGGCCATGTTCAACTGCCCGCCCACCTGATCGGCGCGATCAAACAGCGTCACCTTATGGCCGCGTTCATCCGCGACCAAAGCGGTGGCCAATCCTGCCGGACCAGCGCCCACAATGGCGATGGATTTCGGCGTGTCGGTCAGGTCATAGCTGAGCTCGGTCTCGTAGCAGGCGCGCGGGTTCACCAGACAGGTCGAGATTTTGCCGCCAAAGGTGTGGTCCAGACAGGCTTGGTTACAGGCAATGCAAGGCGCAATCTCGCCTGCGCGATCCTCGGCGGCTTTGACGACAAAATCGGGGTCCGCCAAGAACGGGCGCGCCATCGACACCATGTCGGCGGCCCCGCCTGCCAGAACCTCTTCCCCCACATCGGGCGTGTTGATCCGGTTCGAGGTGATGACGGGGATCGACACCTGCCCCATCAGCTTTTTCGTCACCCACGTAAACGCCGCACGCGGAACCGAGGTGGCGATGGTCGGGATACGCGCCTCGTGCCAACCGATGCCGGTGTTGATGATGGTCGCGCCTGCGCCTCGATTTCCTTGGCCAGTTGGATCACCTCGTCAAAGGTCGAGCCATTCGGCACAAGGTCAATCATCGACAGGCGATAGATAATAATGAATTCGGGACCAACGGCGGCACGCACGGCCTTCACGACTTCTACGGCCAAACGCATACGATTTTCATAAGATCCGCCCCAGCGGTCCTCGCGCTTGTTTGTGTGGGTCACAAGGAACTGGTTCAGGAAATAGCCCTCGGACCCCATGACCTCGACCCCATCGTACCCAGCTTTCTTGGCACGGGCGGCGGCGGTGGCGAAATCGTCGATCTGTTTCTGAATGCCTTCTTCGTCCAGCTCTTTCGGTGGGAAGGGCGAGATCGGGGACTTCACCGGGCTGGCCGACACGCAGTTCGGCCCATAGGCATAGCGGCCCGCGTGCAGGATCTGCATGGCGATCTTGCCGCCCTCGGCGTGCACACGATCCGTAACCGTCTTGTGGTTGGCAATATCTTCGTCCGAGAACAGGCCAGCCGCACCGGGGAACACGCCGCCCTCTTCATTCGGAGACATCCCGCCCGTCACGATCAGGGCCGCACCGCCACGCGCACGGGTCGCATAGAACTCGGCCACGCGATTCCAATCGCCGCGCTCCTCAAGTCCGGTGTGCATCGACCCCATCAGCACACGGTTTTTCAACGTGGTGAAACCAAGATCGAGCGGGGCAAGAAGATGTGGGTAGCGGGTCATAGCGGTCCTCGGGCTGCCTGTTTCCAAGGATATTGACGTGCACGTAAAGCGCTGTCACCTGAAACGCTGCGTAACCTAGAGTGTTCGATCTTTTAATTCGATCACGACGTGACACGAATGTCCCGAGAACGCCGAAGCCGTGGCAGAGTATTCGTGTTTCAAGTCTAAGATCGACCACTCAGAAGTCGATCAGGGCTGCCAGCATGCCGATCTGTTCCGAAGAAAACACCTGCACCCCGGCCTGTGTCAGCGCCGCGGTCACGACTCCCATTCCGGCGCGCCGAACGCCGTCATGGTGGCCGCTATAGATCACATCGGTTCCGCAAGAGGGGCTGGCCTCGGTCAGAAGCGCGAATTTGCATCCGTGCTTCTGCGCCGTGACTACAGCGATCTTGGCGCCCTGCAAGAAAGCATCCGTCACGTCGCCACCATGCAGGTCCAGAATACGCCCCTGCCCCGACAGGACCGACGCACCATCATGGCCCGGTTCGATTTCGGCGGGCAGGCGTGGGACCGGCAGACCACCCAGAAGCTCGGGGCAGATCGGATGCAGCCAGCCCATCTCGGCCCAGCGGCTTAACCGCGCATCTGCCAGCGTTTTCGCCGCCCCGTCATAGCGCACTTTCTGCCCCAGCAGACACGCACTGACGAGAATAGCGGTCATGCTTCGTCGCCGTCCTGACAATGCCGACGGAAGGCCCGCTTCAGCATGTCGAGTTCCGAGCGCAGAAGATCCATCTCAGCCCGGATGTCCGCTTGAAGCGGCTCGCCCGTGACAATCACGAAACTGTCCAGCGTCTGCCCGGTCGCTTTGTCCTGAATGACGAAGGTCTGGATGCCGTCGCCCAGCAGCGCGGCCGGGGATCGGAACACGCACGTTGAACTGGCCGGGCTGGCCGTCCAGAGCGGTCACCTCGATCCCCGGCACCTCTTGCGCCTGATGCATCACCTGAAGCGCGGGCGCGGCATCGACGGGCGCAGTCAGGACACCTTCCCAGATGCCTGCGTGAATGCGGGCTTTCTCAAGCGACATGTCAGCCATGAGTGCTCCTTCTCAACTGGTGGCCTTAAATCTCGGCACGGGGATAACGGTACAGTGTCAGATCGCGCAGCGTTATCTGGTTCATTTCAGGATCACCGAACACCAGATCCACCCACATTTTCTGCACCCGCTTTTCGTTCATCCCGGAATAAGCGAGGTCGAATTCAAACTGCGCGCTGCCGTTCCTAAGGGTTTGTTTGTCGGGCAACTGTTCGTGGTTCGGGCCGTGCTGGATGTTCAGACGCGCGAAGACGTCCATGGAGCGCTCGGACTCGGCGGTCACGGACAGGCGCACGATGTGGTTGCGATGCAGGCCGTCGGTTGCGGCCTCGGGAAGCTCGACCGCGAAGGACAGGAACGAACCTTCGAAGCCAAACACCTCGAGCGACACGCCAAACGGGGCAAGGTCCGCTTCGCGCGTGTTGCGCACCTGGCGGACGGCGACCTCGGCCAGGGGGCAATCGTGAAACAGCTTCACCTCGTCCCCGAAGGGCGTCGCGTTTTTGATCGACGCCACGCCGGATGGCTCTAGCGGACCACGCCACGCTTCCGGGCGGTACGCCCAATCGGAATGCAGCGGCTTTTGAAACGTATTCGACCCCAACGCGGGGCAGGGCCAAGCGGCTGTCAGCGGTGTAGAGCACCTGATCCAACTGCTGTCGCAACTGCCGGGGCCCGCACACGTGCGTTCCGTAGCGCGGGCTTATCGACAGCCCCCCCCGCATCGCGCGCCGCGCGCGTCCAACGGCGCAGCGCGCGACGGTCGGCCAAGCGATCCGAAAGCGAGGTAATCCAGCTTTGCATGTCTGTGTCTCTGCCCGTTCTGGTGGTGATCAGGTGTCAGGATGGCCGCACTTAATCAGATAATCGTTAATTTCGCAATTTGCGAAAAGTTGACGCCGCGCCACCGACACCAACGCGGTTTCAGGGGTTGGCCTTTTCGATCGCCGCGATGAATTTATCCAACTGCGCCAGACCATTGCGCTGATCAAGCGGATGCTCGGTGAACCCGGTGACGCTGGCGACGACAAGTTTGTCACCAACCGGCAGGAACGCACGCCATGTCGTGTCCGACAAGGATTCCGGACGATTGTCCGAGCTGTCGCGCGTCAGCACTTTCACCACGCCCGACGCGGTCTTCAGGTCCAGAACGGTCACGGTGCTGGCATCGCCCCGAGCGGCTGAGCGCGGCACGACCAGCGGTGCTTTCCAGAAAGCGGCGCGCCTGCGCCGTCAACGCGGCTGGATCCTTGTCGGCCACGGCTGCGCCAGCAGGCTGGTCTGTCACGCTTGCCGCCAGAAAAGCAGGGGTTTTGGGGCTGGGATCGGCAGCATTGCGCGTCAGGGCTGCGCACGCGCCGAGCGGCACGAACGCCCCCGACGTCTGATCCCGCAGCGAACTGACATCGACGCAATATCCCTTGGGCGCGGCGATGGTTACAGCCCCGGACATGACCGTCCGCCGCCGCACCAAATCGCGCGACGCCGATGGCGCTTGCTTTGAAAACAAAGGGCTGTTTCGGATGTCATCTGACTTGGCGCCTCCGAAACAGCCAGCAAGGGCCGCGGTCAGGGCAGCCCCCACCACCCAACGTATGTGATGCCTGAAAACTCCGGCTTTTCGACTACTTAACACCTACACACTCAACCCTGCACAATTTCTGGTTCCCTTCTGATCGGATAGCAACTCTGAGCGGCAGGGCGCAAGTCACGGAAAACCTGATTGTCCTTTTCGGCGATCCGCGACACATTTGTCGGGGACTATCCAGTTGATGTGTACAGGAGCCGTCCCGTGACCCCCGCCCCCCAGTCTTACTTCTGGTCCGCTGCGCAGCACTCCTGCCAAATCTGGCGGTCCGTTCTTGGCTTCACCCTGATCCACGTGGTCTTTTTCGCGGCCACCTTTGCGATATTCATGGGCGGCGCGTGGCTGATTGACAAAGATCCCGCCACCATCCTGGACGGGGCAACCCCAACACATACAGCGATCTTCTTTCTGACCTTCTTGGGCTATCACCTTGGCCTGTGGCTGGTCGTGCGGTTTCTACACAAACGCAGTTTTCTGACCCTCTTTGGCCCGCAGAAACGCGTGCTTTGGCGACAGTTCCGCATCGGCATCCTGATCGCTTTAGGGATCAGCTTTGCCGCCGGCCTGCTGCAAATGTTCGAACCGCTCCTCATCGCGCCGCAAGATCAGACCCAGCTTGAACGCAACCTGCCAACACGCGAATGGCTGCTGATCCTTATCCCCGCCCTGATTCTGATCTTCATCCAGATCTTCGCCGAGGAACTGGTTTTTCGCGGATATATGCTTCAACAACTCCGCGCCCGATTTCAGTCGGTCTGGATCTGGGCCATCCTACCCTCGGTCGCCTTCGGCCTTCTGCACGCGGACCCCTCTACCTGGGGCATCAACGCGGTGTTTTATGTCATCCACACCAGCGTCGTGGGCATCGTACTAAGCTTCGTGACACTCCGCACCGGCAATATCGGCGCCGCCGCCGGTCTGCACTTCGGCAACAACATGTCGATGGTGCTGATGGGCAATGCGGGAAGTTTGGATGGTTTTTCCCTTTTCGTGGCCGAGGTCGATCTGATGGGATGGACCACGTCGGCCTCGATGATGCTGCAAACCGTGCTGGTTCTGGTCGCATTTGTAATCTGGTGGAAGCTCACGCAGCGGCAAGCCCCAATTGCAAATGCCGTCAAGGCAGACTAACTAAGGCCAAACGCAACAAGGAAGTCTGGCGATGAACTGGATCTCGAACTACGTCCGCCCCCGCATCAACTCGCTTTTTTCGCGACGCGAGGTGCCGGAAAATCTGTGGACCAAATGTGGTGAATGCGGAACCATGCTGTTCCACCGCGAATTTGCCGAGAACCAGAATGTCTGTACCAGCTGCGATCATCACATGGCGATCACGCCGCGTGAGCGCTTTATGCACCTGTTTGACGGCGGCATCTTCACCGAGGTGGACGTCCCCGCCCCGATCGACGACCCGCTGCAGTTCAAAGACCAGAAAAAATACCCCGAGCGTATGAAGTCCGCCCGCAAAGGCACCGGCGAACGCGAAGCGATGCTGGTGGCGGAAGGCGAAATCGGCCGCACCCCGATCATCGCGGCGGCGCAGGATTTCAGCTTCATGGGCGGCTCGATGGGCATGTATGTGGGCAACGCAATCATTGCGGCTGCCGAACGTGCCGTGGCTCTGAAACGTCCGCTGGTGCTGTTCTCGGCCGCAGGTGGCGCGCGGATGCAGGAAGGCATCCTGTCGCTGATGCAAATGCCGCGCACCACGGTGGCCGTGCAGATGCTGAAAGAGGCTAACCTGCCCTATATCGTTGTTCTGACCCACCCGACCACGGGGCGGCGTCACCGCGTCCTATGCGATGCTGGGGCGACGTGCATATTGCCGAACCCAACGCCTTGATCTGCTTTGCCGGCCCGCGCGTGATTGAACAAACGATCCGCGAAAAACTGCCCGAGGGCTTTCAGCGCGCGGAATACCTGCTGGATCACGGCATGCTGGACCGCGTGACGCACCGCAAGGACATGAAGGACGAGCTGGTGATGATCCTGCGCATGCTGACCGGCCAGCCGCCTGCGGTAAAAGGTGATCTACCCAAGCCCGAGCCAGAAGCTGAAGCCGAACCGGCTCAGACCGAAGAGGTGTCCGCAGACGCCGAAAAGGCTGACAAAGCGTGAGCGCCCAAGGCTCGGACGTCATCCTTGACCGGATGATGTCGCTGCACCCGAAAATCATCGACCTGACGCTTGATCGTGTTTGGCGGCTTCTGAAGGCCGTGGACAATCCACAGGACAAGCTGCCTGCGGTCATTCATCTGGCCGGCACGAACGGCAAGGGCTCGACCCAAGCGATGATCCGCGCGGGACTTGAGGGCGCGGGCAAGGCGGTGCACGCCTATACCTCGCCGCATCTGGCGCGTTTCCACGAACGCATCCGTCTGGCGGGCGAGCTGATCAGCGAAGACGCCCTGACCGAGGTGCTGGACCGCTGCTATGCCGCCAATGACGGCGAGAACATCACATATTTCGAGATCACGACCGTCGCGGGGCTGATGGCCTTTGCCGAGACCCCCGCCGATTACACCTTGCTGGAAACCGGGCTGGGCGGACGGCTGGATGCGACCAACGTGGTCGAAAAGCCTGCACTGACCGTGATCACCCCGATCTCGATCGACCACACGCAGTATCTGGGCGAAACCCTGCCCGAAATCGCGGGCGAAAAAGCCGGCATTCTGAAACGCGGTGTACCCTGCGTGGTTGGCCCGCAGAAAGACGAAGCACTCGACGTGATCGAGGCGCGCGCCGCCAAGCTGGGCTGCCCGCTGTTCGTACATGGTCAGCACTGGCATTTCTGGGAAGAACGTGGCCGCCTGATTTTCCAAGACGAAAACGGGCTACTGGATCTGCCCCTGCCCGCCCTGATCGGCCCGCACCAAATCGAAAACGCTGGCGCCGCAATTGCCGCGCTGCGCGTTCTCGGCTTTGACGAAGCTGCCTGTGAAGCCGCGATGCGCGACGTCACATGGCCCGCACGGATGCAGCGTCTGAAAACCGGCCCGCTGATCAACGCTGCGGGTGACGCCGAGCTGTGGTTGGACGGCGGTCACAACCCGGCAGCGGGCGAGATGCTGGCAGGCGTTCTGGCCGATCTGCCCAAGCGGCCAACTCATCTGATCTGCGGGATGCTGAACACCAAAGACATCGCGGGCTATCTGCGCCCCTTGGCAGGCGTGGCCGACAGCCTGACCGCCGTGTCCATCCCTGACGAGCCCAACACCCTTCCTGCCGAGACCACGGCGATGAGGCCACAAAAGTCGGGATGACGGCGCGCACCGCAGACACGGTCGAGGCTGCAGTCACCACCATCACGAAAGCCGATCCGCAATCACGCATCCTGATTTGCGGATCCTTGTATCTGGCGGGCGCAATCCTGCGCGAAAACGGCTGAGATAGCGACTTTCACGGGCGTGATCACAAAATTAATTTTGCGCGGTCACGCCCGATCGCTTCAAGAACACGAGTCAAACCCCGGAAAAGAATCACTTTTTTTTGCCCGATTCGCGAATCGGTAGTGATTCTATGTAAAACATTGACGGTTTAAGGGGTTAGCGCCTATAAATAGAGTATTCTATAGGCAAAGTCCGCATGAAGTGGACGGCTTATCGAGCAGTACATTTCGCCGGGGCGGCAAAGTGATTCGCACGGGGCAAGAATTATCCATGCCCTTGTGATCACAAACTTACATCGTGACTCTTTGCCTAACCCAGCGGCGCTTCGGGGTATTCCGACCCCATCCGAGTTAGGCAGGCAGGTGAAAACCTGAGGGGTCGCAGACGCGCGGCCCCTCGTCACGCCGCTAGACGTCCATTCCCCAGTCTTTATCCTGCATCTCGCGCAAGCGACTGGCCGTGCGTTCGAACTCGAACGAGCCTTCCCCTTCGACATACAGCATTTCCGGCAGAGCCGCAGCGGATGCGATCAGACGAACTTTGGCCTCGTAAAGCGCGTCGATCAGCGTCACAAAGCGCTTCGCCTCGTTGAAGTTCTGACGGCTCAGGCGCGGGATGTCTTCCAGCACCAGCAGCTTCACCGCATTGGCGACGGTCAGATAGTCACCCGGCCCAAGCATCGCACCACACAGATCGTGGAACCGTGCGCGCGCGGCGCCATTGCGATAGGCGGGCAACACGACCTCGCGCCCTTTGACGGTCAGGACAAGCGGCTCGGCCTGCCCGCCCGTCATATCCTTCCACAGCGCATCAATCGCCTGACGCGCATCGGCGTTCGCGGGGCTGAAATAAACCTGCTCGCCTGCCAGACGGTCTTGGCGATAGTCGTTCGGACTGACCAGCTCGTGCACCACCATCTGATCTTTCAAAAGCGCGATGAAGGGCAGGAACAGTTGGCGGTTCAGCCCGTGCTTATACAGCTCATCAGGGTGGCGGTTCGATGTGGTGACAACAACGACGCCCGCTTCAAACAGCTTTTCGAACAGTCGCCCGACGATCATCGCGTCGGTAATGTCGGTGATCTGCATCTCGTCGAAAGCAAACAGTTTCACATCGGCGGCGATCTTCGCGGCGACCGGTGCCAGCGGATCATCTACACCGGTTTTGCGCGCTGCGTTCATGCCCTCGTGCACTTCCTGCATGAAGGCGTGGAAATGCACGCGACGGGCTGCAGTGTTCTCAAGACTATCGACAAAAAGATCCATCAGCATCGACTTGCCACGCCCTACCCCGCCCCAAAGATAAAGACCCTGCGGAACGTCTTCGGGCTTGGAATGAAACAGCCCGCCCAGAATGCCGCGCTTGCGCTTGGGGGCAGCGTCCAGATGTTCGCGGATGTCCTCAAGGCCCGGCAGGCAGGCCTCTTGCGCGGGGTCACGGGTAATCTCGCCGGATTGGGCAAGGGCATCATAGGTTTGGATCAAGTTCGCCATGAGTGACAGATAAAACGCCGCGTCACATAAAGAAAGGTTAAGTGGCACATCAAAAAGCAAGAATTGACGCAGTGCGGCAATTGTCTGACATTGTGTGAATGACTGAGACGCGCGCACCCCTTATCACCCCGGTCCTTGTGGCTGGTTGCCTTATCATCCTGATCAGCTTTGCGATCCGGGCCAGCTTCGGTGTGTTCCAGATCCCGATTGCCACCGAATTCAACTGGCCGCGTGCCGAGTTTTCGCTGGCGATTGCGATCCAGAACCTTGCCTGGGGCATTGGGCAACCCATCTTCGGCGCGATTGCCGAGAAGATTGGGGACCGTAAGGCCATCATCATGGGCGCGATCATCTATGCAGTCGGGCTTGTGGCAAGCTCGATGGCTGTCACGCCGGAAGCGCATCAGATGCTTGAGGTATTGGTGGGCTTCGGCATTGCGGGCACCGGGTTTGGCGTCATTCTGGCTGTCGTGGGACGCGCTTCCAGCGACGAGAACCGCTCGATGTCACTGGCGATTGCCACCGCTGCCGGGTCCGCCGGTCAGGTCTTTGGCGCGCCGTTGGCGGAATACCTGCTGAGCTTCATGACATGGCAAAACGTCTTCGTGGTCTTTGCCGCGGCCATTTTGGCCACGCTGGCATTGCTGCCGCTGATGAAGACAGAACCCCTGGCCAGCAAGTCCGAGCTGGAAGAGAGCATGGGGCAGATCCTGATCAAGGCGTTCAAGGATCCCAGCTATACCCTGATCTTTCTGGGCTTCTTTTCCTGCGGATATCAGTTGGCCTTCATCACCGCCCACTTCCCCGCCTTCGTGACCGAGATGTGCGGCGCCATTGATCCGTCGGGCACGCTGGCGGCGGTCGGCGTGTCGACCACATCTGCTCTGGGCGCGATCTCGATCTCGCTAATCGGTCTGGCCAATATCGCCGGCACGCTGTTTGCGGGTTATCTGGGCAAGACCTATTCGAAGAAATACCTGCTGGCGGCGATCTATACCGGGCGCACGATTGTGGCGGCCTTGTTCATCCTGATGCCGATCACGCCGACCTCGGTGATCATCTTCTCGATCGCGATGGGATCGCTGTGGCTGGCAACCGTCCCACTGACCTCGGGCCTTGTCGCGCATATCTATGGGCTGCGTTACATGGGGACGCTCTATGGCATCGTCTTCTTCTCGCACCAGTTGGGCAGCTTCTTGGGTGTCTGGCTGGGGGGCCGGATGTATGACGCGTTTGGCGACTACACGATGGTTTGGTGGATCGGTGTGGGGGTCGGCGCGTTCTCGGCCATTGTGCATTTGCCGGTGAAAGAACAGCCGTTGTCAGCGCGCGCGGCATAGGCTTCTTTGGCTCACTTCGTGAGCCTGAGGGGCGCTGCCCCTTGCATGAGTTTCCTTCGGAAATTCATGCTACCCCGGGATATTTATGACAAGAAAATGCGGGTGCGTATTAGACGGGCAGCGCCGTGGTTTTGAACACCGTGCGTAGGGCAAAGCTGGATTGCATGCCTTGAACGCCGGGTAGACGGGCAAGGTATTGGCGGTGGATGCGCGCGAAATCTTCGGTGTCTTGGGCGACCACTTTTAGCAAATAGTCCGCCGTGCCCGCCATCAGGTGGCATTCCAAAACGTCTGGCACGCGCGCGACCTCGCGTTCGAAGGCGTCCAGCACCTCGTCGGCCTGACCGGACAAGGTAATCTCGACAAAGACCGTGGTCGGGCAATTCAGTTTGCGAGCATCCAGAAGCGCCACGTAGTTTTTGATGAAGCCCTCGGCCTCGAGCCGTTGCACGCGTCGATGGCAAGCAGATGGGGACAGGTTCACCTTCTCGGACAGTTCCGCGTTCGAGATGCGACCTGTGCGCTGCAAGGCTCGTAGGATGCGACGATCCACACTATCAAGTTCCATTTTCGATCACATTCCTTGCGCTGTTTGCGCCATCAGCGCAGATTTCTTCGAAAAACTATACCCGCAACGCCACATCTTTTCAAAACAATTGCATCGGAACACCTCCAAGATCAATGGAAGAGAGAGATATTCTCAGCGCCAGGGAGAAGGAGGACACCCCCATGCTGATCGGATGCCCAAAAGAGATCAAGCCACAGGAATTTCGCGTCGGATTGACGCCCGCCGCTGCTGGCGAGGCCATCGGACGTGGTCATTCCGTCATCGTCGAAACCAATGCCGGGATGGGCGCTGGGTTCTCGGATGACGATTACCGCGCCATTGGCGCCACTGTTCTGGACACGGCGGAAGAGATTTTCGCCAAAGCCGACATGATTGTGAAGGTGAAAGAGCCGCAGGCCGTCGAGCGCAAGATGCTGCGCGAAGGTCAGCTTCTGTTCACCTATCTGCATCTGGCCCCGGATCCCGACCAGACCCATGACCTGCTGGCCTCGGGCTGTACCGCGATTGCGTACGAGACCGTGACCGACAGAAATGGTGGCCTGCCCCTGCTGGCCCCGATGTCCGAGGTTGCAGGGCGTCTGGCCCCGCAGGTGGGGTCGTGGACCCTGCAGAAGGCCAATGGCGGCCGTGGCGTCTTGATGGGCGGCGTTCCCGGCGTTGGTCCGGCCAAAGTCGTCGTAATCGGTGGCGGTGTCGTCGGCACCCATGCAGCCAAGATCGCCGCTGGCATGGGGCGCGGATGTGACCGTGCTGGATCGCTCGCTGCCGCGTCTTCGCTATCTGGATGACGTTTTTGGTGGCACCTTCAAGAATCAGTATTCGACCGCTGCGGCCACCGCAGAGCTGGTCCAGCAGGCTGACATGGTCATCGGTGCTGTTCTGATCCCGGGCGCTGCCGCACCCAAGCTGATCAGCCGTGCGCAGCTGTCGACAATGAAGCCGGGCGCCGTACTGGTGGATGTTGCCATCGACCAAGGTGGCTGCTTCGAGACCTCGAAGGCAACCACCCACGCCGACCCGATCTATGAGGTCGACAACGTGATGCACTATTGCGTGGCCAACATGCCGGGCGCGGTTGCGCGCACCTCGACCATCGCGCTGGGGAACGCCACCCCTGCCCCTTCATGCTGTCGCTGGCTGATAAGGGTTGGAAAGAGGCCTGCGCCGCCGATCCGCACCTGCTGAACGGCCTTAACGTACACGCCGGCAAGCTGACCTATGCGGCTGTGGGTGAAGCCCTTGGTCTGGACAGCATCACCGGACAAGACGCGCTGAACATCTGATCCTCCCTTCCCAGATATCACGCATTGAAAGCCCCGCCATTGTGCGGGGCTTTTATTTTGGCGCCTGAATGTCCTGAAACGAAAGAAGCCCTGCTTTTGACAGCAGGGCTTACTTCAAGATTGAGATGGTAGCGTGGGGCGGACTTGAACCGCCGACCCCAGCATTATGAGTGCTGTGCTCTAACCAGCTGAGCTACCACGCCATCTCATATCGGAGGTCCGAATATTCTGGCACGCTTCCAGTGTCAAACGAAAAACGCCAGAAATTCGAAAACCCGGGCAGAAATTTCAAACAAAAGGGCGCCGGGTTTTCCGACGCCCATTCGCGGTCCAATTCGGCCCGTTTTATTTCTTCAAAGCGTCGCGAATCTCGGTCAGCAGATCCAGTTCGCTGGGGCCTGCGGGGGCCTCTTCCACGGCCTCCTCTTCCTTCTCGGCGGCTTCTTTCGCCTTATTGACCATCTTCACCAGCATGAAGACCACCCACGCGATGATCAGGAAGTTGATTACGGCCATGATGAAGGCGCCATAGGCGAATACGGATGCGCCTGCCTCGCGCGCAGCTTCAAGCGAGGAACCCGCAGCCACGTCGCCCGCCAGAACGGCGAACTTGTTGGTGAAATCCACGCCGCCGGTGAACAGACCAATGATTGGGTTGATAAGGTCGTCGACCATAGATTTGACGATCGCGGTAAAGGCGGCGCCGATGATGATACCAACGGCCATGTCCATGACATTGCCCTTGGCGATGAAATCTTTGAATTCTTTAAGCATACTATCCCCGTATGTTTCATGATCGCGCAACCTGCGTGATCCCGTTCGCATTAGACATAATAATACACGGAGTCCGTGCGTTTTGCTGGGGAAAATTCACGCGCGTGTCACCGCAAACTGACGTCTGGGTCAGCTTGGGAGGGTGCCGTTCAGTACATAGGCCAGGATCTCGACCACTTGCGCAGGCTCGCGGGCGACCGCAAGTGCGGCTGCGTCGACCTCTTTCAAGGCGTGGTCATGTTCGGGCATCTGCAGGATGATCAGCGACTTACCCTTGGCGGCGGCATATCCCGCGTCGAAGGCCGCGTTCCACTGGCGGTACTTCTCGCCAAAGCGAACGACGACAACGTCGGCGTCCTCGATCCCCTTCCGGGTGCGGATGGCATTGATCATCGCGCCTTTGTGGTCGTGCCAGTATTTGTTGGGCTCTTCGCCCAAAATGGCCACACCGCAATCGTCCGAGGCATCATGATCCGTCACAGGGCCGAAAAAGTAACATCCAGATCCTTGGCGCCGTCGATGATCTGCTCGCGCCAGTCGGTGTGGATTTCGCCGGAAAGATAGACGGAAAGTGTCATAGGAAGTCCTTTCATCCCCAGACGTTAGGCACGCGACCGCACGGGTGGGCGTGGAACACGCCCGCCATGGGGCGGGCGGGCGTGTGCCGGGCCGCAAAGCGCCCCGGCGAAAGATTTAGCCGCGCAGGCTGCCGCCCGTGGCCTTCTCAACCTTCTGGACGATCTTCTGGCTGACAGCTCGATATCCTTGTCGGTCAGGGTCGCGTCACGCGGTTGCAGGCGCACGGTGATGGCGAGGGATTTCTTACCCTCACCCAAGCTGCCGCCGATGAATTCGTCAAAGACATTCACATCGGTGATCAGCGCCTTGTCGGCGCCAGCCGCAGCGTTCACTAGGTTGATGGCTTCCACATCGGCGTCCACCACGAAGGCAAAGTCACGTTCCACCGGTTGCAGGTCCGATGCGCCCAATGCCGCGCGGCCCGTGCCTTTGGCTTTCGGGAATGGCACTTTCGCCAGATGCACGGCGAAGGCCACAACGGGGCCTTTCACGTCCATCTCGGCGATGGTTTTCGGGTGCAGTTCGCCGAACGAGCCAAGGATGTTTTTCGGTCCCAGACCCAGCTTGGCCGAACGACCCGGATGCCACCACGCGTTCATGTCGCGCACATAGGTCAGCTTGGCCGGCGCCCCGATGGCAGCCAGAACGGCCTCGACATCTGCTTTGGCGTCATAGGTATCCACAGGCGACGTGCGCCGAAACGGTCGCGCGGGCCGGTGTGACCGACGAGGATCCCGGTGACCATCTGTTCGTACTCATCCGGCTCGCCGCCGCTGAACACAGGGCCAACCTCGAACAGAGCCAGATCCATGAAGCCACGCGCTTGGTTGCGGGCGGCGGCTTGCAGCAGACCGGGCAGCAGCGAGGGGCGCATGTGGCTCATCTCGGACGAAATGGGGTTCGCCAAGGCCACGTTGTCACCGCCAGTGCCGAAGCGTTCAGCACTTGCCTGATCAATGAAGCTGTAGGTCACGCATTCGTTGTAGCCCAGCGCCGCCACGGTGCGCCGCGCAATGCCTTCGCGCTTTTGCATCGGGGTCAGGATCGCTTTCGGCACACCCACATGGCTGCGCGGAAGGGGCTTGCCGACCAGCTTGGTCAGGGACGCCACACGGGCCACTTCCTCGACCAGATCGGCCTCGCCCAGCACGTCGGGGCGCCACGACGGCACATGGGCCATGTCACCGTCGATGGTGAAGCCCAGCGCGGTCAGCGTCTTGCGCTGCTCATCCGCCGGGATGTCCATACCCACCAGCGACTGCACGCGGTCGGTGTCCAGCTTATAGGCGCGGGCCACATCCGGCACTTCACCAGCGACCACAACGTCCGATGCCTCACCGCCGCAGAGATCAAGGATCATTTGGGTCGCGGCTTCGATCGCCGGGGCGTTATATTCCGGGTCAATGCCGCGTTCGTTGCGGTAACGCGCGTCCGAGTTGATCTTCAGCGCGCGGCCGGTTTTCGCGATCTGGATCGTGTCCCAGACAGCGGCCTCAAGGAACACATTGGTGGTCTCTTCGGTACAACCCGTGGGGCAGACCGCCCATGATGCCCGCAATCGATTCCACGCCTTCCGCGTCCGAGATCACGACAGCGCCCTCGGGGGAAGGTGTATTCCTTCTCGTCCAGACCCACCAGCGTCTCGCCACCCTTCGCACGGTGCACACGCAGGTCGCCCTTGACCTTGTCCGCGTCAAATACGTGCAGCGGGCGGTTCATGTCGTAGGTGAAGAAGTTGGTGATATCGACAAGGGCCGAGATCGGGCGCAGCCAACCGCTTTCAGACGGGCCTGCAACCACGCGGGGCTGGGGCCGTTCTTCACGCCCTTGATCAGACGGCCCATGAAGACGGGCGCGTCGTCACGGGTGTCGTCGTCAATGGTCACTTTGATCGGGCTGGGGCCGTTGCCCTCAACCTTATGCTCTTTCAAAGGCTTCAGCGTGCCAAGACCACGGGCGGCCAAGTCACGCGCAATGCCGCGCACGCCCAGCGCATCGGGGCGGTTCGGCGTGATCGCAATCTCGATCACCGGGTCCACCTTGGTCGGGTCATTGGCGGCCAGCCAGTCGACGAATTTCTCGCCCACCTCGCCCGAAGGCAGCTCGATAATGCCGTCATGCTCGTCCGACAGCTCCAACTCGCGCTCGGACGCCATCATGCCGTGGCTTTCCACGCCGCGGATTTTGCCAACCGAGAGCGTCACGTCGATGCCGGGCACATAGTCGCCGGGCTTGGCCAGCACCACGGTGATGCCCTCGCGCGCATTCGGCGCACCGCAAACGATCTGCTTTTCGCCCTCGTTGGTGTCTACCGTGCACACACGCAGACGGTCGCGTCGGGATGTTTCTCGGCCGATTTCACCTTGGCGATGGTGAAGGCGCCCAGACGGTCCATCGGGTTGAAGATCTCTTCAACCTCGAGCCCCAGATCGGTGCAGGCCTCGGCGATTTCGTCCACGGTGGCCGTGGTGTCGAGGTGGTCTTTCAGCCAGGAGATTGTGAATTTCATTGGGTTTCTCCCATTTTCGTTTCCAAGAACTCGCGAAGCTCTTTGAGTTCTTTTTCTTTCCTTCCGAAAGGGGATGATACAGTTCCCTCGATGTCGAGTTCTAACACTCTGGAAACGGAACCATTCAAGTACCCAATCTCGTACACAATCTGACTGATTTTCTCTTTAGTTTCAGCCGAATCTTCGTTCGCTCGTTTCGCGTGGAAAACCAACTCCTCATCCAACTCCGACAGCTCGGCAAATAACTCAGCACTCGCTCCGCAACACGCAGCAAAACGTCCGAAACTCCATTGCTTGACAGCAGAGTCGCTTCGTAACCAATCCCTTCAATTTCAAAGGCGTGTCGTTTGGCCAACTCAAAGTCACGCGACATGATCGCTACCTTCACTTTGGCAAAATTCCTTAAAACTTCGCGATAAGCTTCTCGCTTCTCTTTTTTCAAGATGAAACGGTGCTCTAAGTACCGCTGCCACGGATATACGAAGACAGCGATGACTAGGCCGGCAATCGCCGCAGATGTTATCCAACCGGCATTCACCGCGACAGCCCCCCACGCATGGTCGGCACGTCCAGCGAGCTGAACCCATAGTGGCGCAGCCAGCGCAGGTCGCTGTCAAAGAATGCGCGCAGGTCGGGGATGCCGTATTTCAGCATGGCCAGACGGTCGATGCCCAGACCGAAGGCAAAACCCTGCCATTCGTCCGGGTTGACGCCCGCCGCCGACAGCACTTTCGGGTGCACCATGCCGCTACCCAAGATTTCCATCCAGTCGTCGCCCTCGCCCAGTTTCAGGGTGCCGCCTTCCCACGAGCAGCGAATGTCGACTTCGGCCGACGGCTCGGTGAAGGGAAAATGTGACGCGCGGAAGCGCAGCTCGATGCCGTCGATTTCGAAGAAGGCGCGGCAGAATTCTTCCAGCGTCCATTTCAGGTTCGCCATCGAGATGTCTTTGTCGATCGCCAGCCCCTCGACCTGATGGAACATCGGGGTGTGGGTCTGGTCGTAATCCGAGCGATACACGCGGCCCGGCGCAATCACGCGGATCGGCGCGCCGGTCTTCTCCATCGCGCGGATTTGCACCGGCGAGGTGTGAGTGCGCAGCACGTGCGGCGGGCGGTTGTCGCCCTCGTCACGGTGCATATAGAACGTGTCGAATTCCTGACGCGCGGGGTGGTGCGGCGGGATGTTCAGGGCGTCGAAGTTGTACCAATCGCTTTCGATCTGCGGACCTTCCGCGACCGAGAAACCCATGTCGCCGAAGATCGCCGAGATTTCCTCGGTCACTTGGCTGATCGGGTGGATCGTGCCTTGGCGCGCGGGGCGGCCCGGCAGGGTGACGTCCAGCCATTCGGTGCGCAGACGTTCATCAAGTGCTGCATCCGCCAGCCGGATTTCTTGGCAGCAATGGCCGAGTTGATCTCGTCCTTCAGCGCGTTCAGCTTGGGGCCGGCCACTTGGCGTTCCTCGGGCGTCATCTTGCCCAGCTCGCGCATTTTCAGGGCCACTTCGCCCTTTTTGCCAACCGCCTGCACGCGGATATCTTCCAGCGCCGCTTCGTCAGCGGCCCCACCGATTGCGTCCAGATATTTTGTTCTGAGCTCGTCCATCTCGGTCCCTTTGCTTCGCACCGCTTCCAGCTAGCGAATAGAGGGCAAAATGGCAAGCGGGGGAAGGGTCTCAGGGCGCGTTCAATGCGTGAAGGCGGCTTTCAAGGAACGCTACCTGCGCAGGGGCGTCGGACAGCGCGATGGCGGCGCGATAGCTTTCAGCGGCGTCGCGGTCACGGCCAAGGCGGGCCAGCAGGTCGGCGCGGCAGGCATGAAAAGGCTGGTAGCGGGCGAATTTGCCTTCCGCTTCGACCGAGTTCAGCAGGGACAGACCGGCCTGTGGCTATCTGCATAAGACAACGCCACGGCTTGATTGATCCGCAAAACCGGATTGGGTTGGCGGGCATAAAGCACGTCATAGAGCGCCACGATCTGCGCCCAGTCGGTCGACGCAAAATCGGCGGCCTGCGCGTGTACTGCGCTGATCGCGGCCTGAAGCGCATAAGGACCGGCAGGACCCATGGTCAAAGTGGTTTCGACCAACGCCAGCCCCTCGGCGATCTTGGCGCGGTCCCATCGGGCGCGGTTCTGAAGTTCCAGCGGGATAAACGCCCCGCCCTGCCCTTGCCGCGCCAACCTGCGGCTTTCGCCAAGCAGCATCAGGCCAGAAGGCCATGTGCCTCGGCGTGTTCGGGAAGCAGACCGGTCAGGATGCGCCCCAGACGGATCGCCTCGGCCACCAGATCGCCGCGGGGTCAGCTGGCCGTCGGACGCCTGATAGCCTTCGTTGAAGATCAGATAGATGACACGCAAGACAGCATCGGTGCGATGGTGCAGGTCCTCAGGTTCCGGCAGTTTGAAGGGGATACCGGCATCGCGCAGCTTTTTCTTGGCGCGGGTCAGGCGGGCGGCCATGGCGTCGGGCTTGTCCAGAAACGCGCGGGCAATCTCGCGGTCGTCAGCCCCCCCGCCCCCCCAGCGCGCGCAGAGTAAGCGCACGCGGGACTTTTCTTCAAGCGCGGGGTGACAGCAGGTATAGATCAGCTCCAGCCGATGGTCGGTGATCAGCATCGGCGTATCCTCGGGGTCGCTTTGGTGCTGCTCTAGCCAAAGGGTCAGTTCGGCTGCATTTCGGGTCGCGGTGGCGGTTCGGCGCAGACGATCCAACGCCTTGCGCTTCGCGACCGAGATCATCCACGCATCTGGATGGCGTGGTGCGCCCTTCGTGGGCCAGACCTCGAGCGCTTTGATAACCGCATCCTGCAAGCTGTCTTCGGCCAGCGCGTAATCGCCAATCGAGGACACAAGCGCAGACAGGATGCGCCCCCAGTCTTCACGGATCAACCGCGTGATCAGCGTTTGAGCTTCAACCGGGGGCAGCATGTGGGATCAGTCGAAAACCATGATCGGACGGACTTCCACCCGGCCATATTTCGCATCCGGGATCTTGGCGGCATATTTCAGCGCCTCGTCCAGATCTTTGCAGTCGAGGATATAGTAACCGCCCAGCTGCTCCTTGGTTTCGGCAAAGGGGCCGTCCACGACCTCGGTCTTGCCGTCCCGCATGGATACAGTGGTGGCGGTCGCCACGGGATTAAGTGCGTTGCCCCCAACCATCACACCTGCGTCCTGCACTTCCTGCGTGTAGTCCACATAGGCCTGCATATAGGGGCCAAATTCGTCGGTGCCGGGCTGCGGGCCGTTATCCTCGGCATTATAAATCAAACAGATGTATTGCATTGGTTTTCCTTTCGTCTGTTGGGAAAGGTCTATGCCTTTCTGTGTACCAGACGTTTGAAGATCGGCAAAATCGACATCGCCCCGAGATTTTTTCACTCTGCCCCAATTGATCTGAAGAAGCTAAAAACAGACTGAAGACCCAAAATCGTGTAGATACTAGCCCCTTATGGAACATTTTACACAGAAGGATTCATTTTGCCCTTTCCTGATTTCATAAAAGAATTACCCAGCATCGACGTTCCGTTCCCCGAAGATGTGGTGCAAACGGCTGTTGTGCGATCAGACCATGGTTTGGTTGCCTTCTTCACATTCCTCAAAGACATGGAGCTTCCGCCGCATTCACACGGGCCGCAATGGGGCACCGTTGTGGAAGGCGAGATCGAGCTGACCATCGGCGGCGAGACACGGATCTACAGGGCCGGTGACAGCTACAATATCCCCGATGGTGTCGTGCATGGCGGCCGCATTAAGGCTGGAACGCGCGCCATCGACGTCTTTGCCGAGGCGGATCGATACCCAATCAACGAATAGCGGCCAATTCGCCGCCCCTAGGGACACACCCGCGTGTAGTAGAGGAATCGAAGCGGGTTCGGTGCCTCTTCGCCCCTTGCGGCAAGATCTTCTGAATAATGGACCGGTTCGATCACTTGCTGGTAGCATCGGGCAAACTCGGGCAGGTTCTCCAGCTCCTTCCCTGACAGAAACCACGCCTCGGCGACATCGACGCCGTGGGCTGGGCCGATGATGATCCGGTCGGGCGCGCGGGACAGCACATAGGCGCCGTCCCCTTTCGCGTGACCCGGCCAGCTTTGGCGCTCGGTCAAGATGGGGACATTCTTGCGTTTGGCAATCACCGGATCATTCAAGCCCAGCATGTCGATGAAGGTGCGGCTCTGACCGGCAAAGAACGGGTCGCCCCCGCCGTATTCAAGGCAACCGTGATGCCTTCCGGCCATGTGGTGTTGATGTGGCGGCCGATGATCTCGCCGAAATGGGCGGCGTGATCGCGCGTTTTCGGCGGCTCGACCAAGGCCACGATTAAAGTCGCAAGGACCGATGTTCCGACAACGATATTCCGTGTCTGCAACTCCGTTGCGGTCAAGCATGCCAGAAGCAACAGGGCCAGCGGCGCAAGCAACGGCACCAGCATCCGCGCCCACGGCATGTGGTCGCCCCCGGCCCAACAGATGTAGAGCAGCTGCATGACCGTCGCACACAGCAGGAACTTCACGGCCGGGTCGACCCCGCCGTTTTCCGCAGGATGACCACAGCGCCCAAGGCAATGCCCAAGGTCGGGATCGTCACCAGCATGTCGGACAGATACTCGGCACCGTTCAGAAGCTTTTCCGACAGGGGCAGATCGGCTTTGGCATAGAACGTCAGGGGGAAGAGCTCACCATAAATCTGCCAGCGGATCCCCATTTGAAGGAACGAGACCGCCGCCGGGATGCCAACGACGATTGTGGCCCCCATCACGCGGGCAGATTTGGTGCCGGACCCGGCCACCAGCAGCCCAAGCCCCGACCCCGCAATAAACACAGACGCATCCAACCGCGTCAGCACGGCCAGCGCATAGGCGATGGCTGCCAACAGCAACAGTCCGGTGTGGGGTCGGCGCAGATAAGTCAGCAATGCGGCCACGCCGCTGGCAAGGAGCGCCGCGACGACCACCGCCTCAAGCCCGCCGAGCACCCCAGAGCGCAATCGGGGTCGAACCCGCAACCGTCAACACGGTCAGCCCTCGCCCCAGCCGGTTTTCCCGGCCCGGCAGCACCGCACGCGCCGCGACAGCCGTCATCACCAGCAAGACGAAAACCGCGATGGCATTCACCATTTGCGCCGCGGCAACCGCCGAGGCGCCAAGCCGCATGACCCAGCCTGTCAGCACACGTGCAGCAAGCTGGTATAGCCCTCGGCCCATTCGCCGGGATTCCACTGGATCAAGCCGGTTTCCGCAAAGGTCCGTGCATAGCGCAGGGTGATATAGGCATCGTCGTGAAAAAAGCCGCTGTGCTTGGACAGAAGATAGGCCAGCACGGCAAGCGCACCGATAACTGCAAGACTGTCGCCCGAAATCCGTCTCAACATAAATATGCCTTCAAATACACCGCCCACTGGCAACCTAGCGCGAATACCACCCGCCGCAATGTTAAGTTGATCAAGGTGACCCTTCCCGCAGGCATCAGCGGCAAAATCGCACCATCAAACGAAAAAGCCGCGAAGGTTCCCCCTCGCGGCTTTCGAATTCTTTGCTGTGATCAGGCTTAGGCAGCCAGAGCAGCCTGTGCTTTTTCAACGATCGCGCCGAATGCTTCGGGCTCGTGAACGGCCAGGTCGGCCAGAACCTTACGGTCCACTTCAACGCCAGCCAGGTTCAGGCCGTTGATGAAGCGCGAGTATGTCAGGCTTTCGTCATGCGAACGGACAGCAGCGTTGATACGCTGGATCCACAGCGCACGGAACTGACGCTTGCGGTTCTTACGGTCACGGGTTGCATACTGGTTCGCCTTGTCGACGGCCTGACGGGCAACTTTGAAGTTGCTCTTACGACGGCCGTAATAGCCTTTAGCGGCCTTGACGACTTTACGGTGACGGGCGTGGGTTGTGGTTCCACCTTTAACGCGGGACATATCAGTATCTCCTCTTAGCGGTCGTAGGGCATGTAGCCCTTGACGATCTTAGCGTCGGGGGCGGACAGAGCGGACGTACCGCGTGCGTTGCGGATGAATTTCTTCGTCCGTTTGATCATTCCGTGCTGTTTACCAGCCTGGGCTCCGATGACCTTGCCGGTCGCGGAAACCTTAAAGCGCTTCTTGGCGCTCGATTTGGTCTTCATCTTGGGCATTTTCGTCTCCAAACAAAGGTTACGTTGATGCACGGCGGGCATGCCACATTAGCCCACACGCACATGAAGTTGGCCGTATAGGGGCAGATCGCGCGACTCGCAAGCGTTTTTTCTGGGGAAATCGGCTTCGGATCAGGCGCCCAGATAGGCAACGTAGTGGCTGATCACCGCGTCAATGACCTGTGGGATTGTACTGATCGAATAGGCGTTGGGTTTGGCGCTGATCGCAACCACGATCAGCCCCCCACCAATCAGCAACATGAGACCCGGAATGCGAGGTGTCTGCCCACGCCGAAACGCGCCCAGAATTGCTGGAATTGCCAGTACCAGAATAAAAAGCCCGGCAACAAAAAAGGTATCATACGTCACGCAAGAACCTCCTTCAAACTCAGCTAACTTGATACAAACTGCACCAAGTATAGCTCAATCTGATCAGGTTGCGTAGATCATACTTTCGTCACAGGGCGCCACGCGCAGAATGTTGGTGGTTCCGGGCACATTGAAAGGCACGCCGGCGGTCACAACAATCTGGTCTGTTTCTTCCGCAAAACCAGCACTTCTGGCAGCGCGCGCAGCAGATACCACTGCCGCCTTGAAGCGCTCAACCTCGCCGGCGGTCACGAAACAGTTGGTCCCCCAGGACAGGCACAGACGGCGCGCCGTACCACGCAACGGGGTCAGCGCGATAATCGGCACACGGGGACGTTCCCGCGATGTCAAAAGCGCCGTGGTGCCAGATTGGGTAAAGCAGCAGATTGCCTTGATGTCCGTGGTTTCAGCGATCTCGCGTGCGGCGGCCACGATGGCATCATTGATGCCGGACCGACTGGCCACGCGGGAGGCTTCGACCTGCGCGCGGTAGGTGTCATCATTCTCGACCTCGATGGCGACGGCGTTCATGGTGGACACGGCCTCGACCGGGTATTGCCCAGCGGCACTTTCAGCCGACAGCATCACCGCATCCGCACCATCATAAATCGCGTTCGCCACGTCCGAGACCTCGGCCCGCGTCGGCATGGGGCTTTCGATCATGCTTTCCAGCATCTGTGTGGCAACAATGACCGGCTTGCCCGCACGACGGCAGGCAAGGACCAAGCGCTTTTGGATCGGTGGCACGGCGTGTACGGGCAGCTCAACACCAAGGTCGCCACGGGCAACCATGATCCCATCAGACGCTTCAAGGATGGCGCTAAAAGCATCTACCGCGGCGGGTTTTTCGATTTTCGACAAAACCGCGGCACGCCCTTTTGCCAGATCGCGGGCTTCCTCGACGTCTTCCGGGCGCTGCACAAAGCTGAGCGCCAGCCAGTCCACGCCCAGTTGACAGGCAAATTCCAGATCCGCGCGATCCTTGTCAGACAGCGCCGCAAGCGGAAGCACCACGTCCGGCACGTTGACACCCTTGCGGTCAGAAATCGTTCCGCCGACCTCGACCTCGCAATCGGCAAAATCCGGGCCGCATTCCTTGACCTTCAGACGCAGCTTTCCGTCATTCACCAGAAGGGTCGATCCGGCTTCAGCGCCGCGAAGATCTCGGGATGGGGCAGGCAGACGCGATACCCCTTCGCCGGGGGTCTCGTCCAGATCAAAGCGGAACTCTTG
>LLEO01000033.1_pt1 | contig 28439 bp, 40 predicted proteins | sample 595861 | NCBI WGS metagenome assembly LLEO01 (sample SAMN02919315, study PRJNA255460) | bioreactor metagenome | biome: chemostat; feature: culture 2012_25.1; material: sediment; isolation source: day35 25degC chemostat 2012 inoculated with Wadden Sea sediment taken from... | place: Germany: Bremen ... | reverse complement strand
GGGCGGCAATTCGGGGCGGTTTGTTTTCGTATCCAACATGGGTCGCATATAGCGACGAGGGCAGGGTGGTGCAACATGCAGGTTGCGTTCGGGATGCGCGGACCGCTAGGTGTTGGAAAACCAAAAATTGCAGTGGAGGATCACATGGATCTGGGAATTTCGGGAAAGAAAGCGCTGGTCTGCGCGTCGTCGAAGGGCTTAGGGTTTGGCTGCGCGCAGGCGCTGGCGCGCGAAGGCGTGTCGCTGGTGATGAACGCGCGGACCGAGGGGCCGTTGCTTGAAGCCGCAGAGGTTATCCGTGCTGAAACAGGTGTCGACGTGGTAACGGTCGCCGCTGACATTACCTCGGACGACGGCCGCGCGCGCGTTCTGGACGCGGCGGGCGAGGTTGATATCCTTGTGACCAATGCCGGCGGCCCACCCCCCGGCACATGGACAGATTGGGAGCGGGAGGCATTCATCGAGCGTTTGACGCCAACATGCTGACCCCCGATTGCACTGATGCAGGCGTTGATCCCCGGCATGGCAGCGCGTGGTTGGGGCCGTGTGGTGAACATCACCAGTGTCTCGGTAAAAGCGCCGATTGCAGTGTTGGGTCTGTCCAACACAGCACGCACGGGCTTGACTGGCTTTGTCGCGGGTGTGTCGCGCCAGATGGCCGGGCAGGGCGTGATCATCAACAACCTGTTGCCGGGTCTGCATGACACGGACCGCATGATTTCACTGGATCAGGCTGCGGCGGATGCGGGTGGTGTGTCCTTTGACGAGGCACGCGCCCAAAAATACGCCACGCTTCCCGCGGGCCGTTACGGCACCAAGGAAGAGTTCGGCGCCACTTGTGCGTTCATGTGCTCGCAACATGCTGGGTTCATGGTCGGACAGAATGTGCTTCTGGATGGCGGGGCCACGAACACAACGCTTTAAACCCACAAAGATTGGTTGGCGGTGCCGGGGAAGGCTTGTGATTTCCCCCGGCATGCATACTTTTGCCGCCACACCCGTTTTACCGTCCGATAAGGGAGACACAGGATGCGTATGAATAAGCTTGCCGATGGTGCACTCGAGGTCAGTGCGCTGTGTCTGGGTTCCATGCTGTGGGGGTCAACGAACACCGAGGCCGAGGGCCACGCGCAGATCGACATGTTTCTGGATCATGGCGGCAACTTCATCGACACGGCCGAGATGTACCCGGTGAACCCAATTAAGGCAGAGCGCTGTGGTGCATCGGAGGCGGTGATCGGTAGCTGGCTGGCCAAGTCTGGGCGGCGCGACGAGGTGGTCATCGCCACCAAAGTCTCGGGCGACAATCCGGGCTGGAAACGGGACGGTAAGGGCTATGATAGTGCGATCATCCATCAGGCGGTGAACGAGTCTCTGGAAAAGCTGCAGACTGACTATATCGACATCTACCAGACCCACTGGCCCCTGCGCGGCAGCTATGCCTTCCGTCAGAACTGGACGTTTGACCCGTCGCGCCAGAACCGCGAAGAAACCGAAGCGCATATGCGCGACGTGCTGACTGCCATGGCCGAGGTCGTGGCCGCAGGCAAGGTCCGCCATTTCGGGTTGTCGAATGAAAGCGCGTGGGGCACGGCGCAGTGGCTGCGCATTGCCCCGCGAAATGGGCGCGCCCGAGGTGATCTCGATCCAGAATGAATACAGTCTGATGCATCGCCTTGCGGACACCGATCTGGCCGAGCTGTGCATGAACGAAGGCACGCGTGTTCTGTCTTTCTCACCACTCGCAACAGGGCTGCTGACGGGTAAGTATCAAAATGGCGCCGTGCCTGCTGGCTCGCGTCTCGAGATCGCGGCGAAGAACGGCTATCCGGATTTGGGCGGACGTATCACAGACCAAGCGTTCCCCGCGGTGGATGCCTATCAGGCAGTTGCGGACAAGCACGGGCTTGATCTGGTGCAGATGGCCTTGGCGTTCTCGGTCGGGCGGCCCTTCATGGGGTCAACGATCTTTGGCGCGTCTTCGATGGAACAGCTGGGGCTGATTTTGGATGGAAAGGATCTGGTCTTGTCAGACGAAGTTCTGGCCGATATCGACGCGGCGCATCGCGCGCACCCGATGCCGTTCTGAGGAAGCCCATGATGATGGACCGACGTACTGTCTTGAAACTCGGGGTGGCCGCAGTGGCCCCGTCTTTGGTCGCGGCCTGTGTCAGCAATGGCGGGATCGAGTTTCATCGCAACACCCGCCGCCCCATCAGCTCGACCACGCGGTTCGATGCGGCCCGCTTCGCCGGGGACTGGGTGATCCGGGGGTGAGTTTGTGCACCCCGGCGAGACACCACTTTATGGTAAGGTGTCCATCGAACATGGCGCGCAGGGGCATCACGGGCATCACGCTTAGCAACGCGGCCAGCTCGCGCGAGCGTTATGACGCGCAGATGAAAATCCCCGGCCGGATCATCGTGGGCACGCCGCCTTTTGGAACAGAATATTGGGTGCTTTGGGTGGATGCGGACTATCGCACGGCGGCGATCGGCACGCCGTCCGGCAGTTTCGGATGGATCATCGACAGGAAGCGCACTGGGGGCGCGGATCGCCTCAAGGCGGCCGCCGATATGCTGGCGTTTAATGGATACGCCACGGATCGGCTGCAAACACGCTAAGCCCTAAGCTTGCGAAGGGATGCGGGACGTGCGAAGCCGTTTGCATGCAAGCTTGGATCCCCCATCACCATACTGGCCGCGTTCTCGCAAAACCTGCGCTTCATGCTGCAAAAGCGGCTGAAGGACACGCGGCTTAGCGCGACCGGGGCCACCTTCGCGCGCTTCGTCTATTCCGCCCCGCTGGTTGCCGTGCTGATGGCGGGCTATTTCGCGGCCACGGGACTGGAGGTTCCACAGCCTGACGCGCGGTTCTTTGCCTTTGCCTTCACCGGCGGGATTGCCCAAATTCTGGCAACGATCTGCGTGGTCGCCCTGTTTGCCGAGCGCAATTTTGCGGTCGGGATCACTTTCAAGAAAACCGAAGTCGTACTGACCGCCCTGACCGGACTTTTGGTGCTGGGGGAAGGTGTCGGAATGGCCGGAGCGCTGGCCATTGGCATCGGGTTCTTTGGTCTGATCCTTTTGTCGGATCCTCCGGAAGGTGGGAAAGGCTGGCGACGTTTCTTCAATAAGGCCGCCGCGCTGGGACTGGGCGCGGGACTGCTCTTTTCCTTTTCGGCCATCGGCTATCGCGGCGCGTCCCCTGTCGTTGGGCGTCGAAGACGTGGTGGCGCGCGCGGGCTTTACCTTGGCGGTCGTCACAGCGTTTCAATCGCTGATCATGGCGGGCTGGATGGTCCTGCGCGAAAAAGGCGAGGTCACGCGTGTGCTTGCCTCGTGGCGCGTTGGGGTGCTGGTCGGGCTTAGCTCGATGGTCGGCAGTTTCTGCTGGTTCACCGCTTTCACGCTGCAAAACGCGGCGCTTGTGAAGGCGTTGGGGCAGGTCGAGCTTTTGTTCTCCTACGCCGCCACGCTGTTCGTGTTCCGCGAAAAGGTCAGCGGGCGCGAATATGCGGGAACCGCGCTGATCCTTGCTTCGGTCCTGGTGTTGGTTTTGTTTCTGAAATAACGCCGTTACAGCGCGGCCGACAGCGGGCCGACGCCGCCCAGACGTTCAAACAGGCTTTCTTCGTCCGAGTTGTTGAAGAAGGGGACCTGAGCGGGGGCGCCGAGGTCAGGCAGGTTGCCCACGATCTCGGCCAGCACAACTTCGGTGATGAAGGGCAGGTCAAAGCGGCGCACGTCGTCCAGCGGGATCCATTGCAGGTGGCTCAGCTCGTCCGAGGCGCGCGAGAAATCGTCGACATCTGTCTTAAGCTCGTCTGCGTCTACCGCGAAAAAGCGTGCATCAAAGCGGCGTGGGCGGCCTTTGGGGGTGATGGCGCGGAAGACAAAAGACATGCCCTTGGCCGAGGGGATAAAGCCTGCATCCGCAAAGCTTTGCCAGTCGCCGGGGATGTCGCTGGACCACGCGCCAGCCTCGCCCAAGATCTGGCCGGTTTCTTCCCACAGTTCGCGAATGGCCGCGACCAGAAGCGCCTGGGCTTTCGAGGCATCCGCCTGTTCACCCAAACGGGTCAGGCAGGGTTCTGCCCCTGCGTCTGCCAGAGGGACTTGCGCATCGGTCGCATCCAGCGCGCCGCCCGGAAAGACGAACTTGTTGGGCATGAAGGCGGCCTTTGCGCCGCGTTGTCCCATCAGAACTTGGGGGCGAGTGGCTTTGTCCCGGATCAGAATGACGGTTGCTGCGTCGCGGATGATCTTGGATTTGTCCATGTCGGCCCCTTATGGCGTTCTGTTACTTCTTTCCTGCAAAACCGTGCATACGCTTTGCCCACTGAAAGGCAATCATAAAGCCTTTGAAGCGGGGCAGAAGATAAAGTGACGCAGCGACAGTCCCCACGGTGAAGATGGTGGCTAGGATCAAAGGATCTTGCACGACGTGCACATAGAAAATGTGCAGCAGGGGGGCCATGACGTGGCCCACTACGATAATGGTCAGATAGGCGGGGCCATCATCCGCGCGCTGGTGGTATAGTTCTTCCCCGCAAACCGTGCAGTCGTGATGGACCTTCAGATATCCCTGAAACAGCTTTCCTGTCCCGCAGCTTGGGCACCGCTTCGCCCAGCCCTTGCGCAGGGCAGGCTTTAGCTCACGTTCATGTTCGGCCACTGCGGGCATCATATCATCCGCAGTCATCTGAGCGTTTTCAGTCATCGGGGACTCCTTTGTCGCGCGTCAGACCATCATACAGAACTTCACATGTAAATCAGGCCCAGAAATGCGCTTGCGTCGGGATGTCGCGGAAAAATGCGCAAGGCTGCGACGGAAAGCTGAAGCCCGCGCGTTGAAGATACATAGCGACACAGAAACACGGTGTCGCATGAGGCAAGAAATCTTAGGAGACCGTTATGAAACTGAACAAGAAAACTGCTACGACTGCTATTGCTCTGGGTCTTGGAGCCGCTCTGACGCTGGGCTCGACCGCTGCGATGGCCTTTGGTGGCAAAGATGGTGATCGTGGCGCAATGGGACGTAAAGGCGGGTTCATGCAGATGGAGTTCGTGGATGTTGATTTGGACAAGAATGGCCAGATCACCGTCGAGGATCTGCAAGCCGCTGCAAAGGCACGGTTCGACATGGCTGACGCTGATGGCGATGGTGCGTTGACGCTGGACGAAATGAAAGCCCAGGCTGAACAGCGCATGGCAAATCGCATGGCCGCAAAAGGCGACGGCAATGGCGACGGCAAAGGCAAGATGTTCCAGAAGCGCATGGGCTGGAAACTGGAAGAGATGCTGGCCAAGAAAGACGCGGACGGCAATGGCAGCCTGAGCTTCGAGGAAGTCACACCAGATCAGGCCATGCTTGAGCGCATGATCGACCGGTTCGATACGGATGATGACAATGCCATCTCGGCGGCCGAGTTCGATGCGGCCCAGAAAGAGATGTTCATGCGTCACGGCAAACGCGGCCATGGTGGTAAAGACGGCGGCCGCAAAGGCTAAATCTGATGCGGATGCCCCGCCTGACGGGGTGGGGCATCCGCACATTGTCTTGGGGTCAGGGATCGGGCTAGGCAGGGTATATGAACATGGCCTTGGACGCGTATGAAGGTGCTTCGGACGAGGCGTTGCTGGTGCTTTACGGCAATGGCGACGCTGTGGCCGCGCAGCTTCTGACCCAGCGGCTTGCACCGCGCGTTCTGGGCTTTGCGACACGGCTTCTGAGCGGTGACCGCGCCGAGGCCGAGGACGTTACGCAGGAAGCGATGTTGCGTCTGTGGAAGCAGGCCGCAAGCTGGCGCAGTGGCGAGGCTCAGGTCTCGACCTGGCTGTACCGGGTGGTGTCGAACCTGTGCACCGACCGGCTTCGGAAGCGGCGAACCGTTGATCTCGATGCGGCGGGTGACCCGGAAGATGGGCAGCCCTCGGCGGTCGAAAACATGATGGATGTCGATCGGGCCACGGCCTTGCAGGGCGCGTTGAACCGATTGCCGGATCGACAGAAGGTTGCGGTGACGCTTCGACATATTGAAGGGGCAACGAACCCCCGAGATCGCCCCAGATCATGGGCATCAGCGTCGAAGCGGTGGAAAGTTTGACCGCAAGGGGAAAAAGAGCCTTGGCCAAGGATCTGGCCGGGCGACGTGAGGAGTTGGGATATGGCGAAGACTGACAAGCAGCCGATGCAGGACAATGAGCTGGACCTGTTCTTTGACGCGGCCCGGCGGGACGTGGCCGCGCCGTCTGACACATTGATGGCGGCGATTATGGCCGATGCACAGGCACAAATGCCTGTGGTCGAACCGCTGCCTACCTCAAAGACACACAAGATGGGATTGTTCGCGTCCATTTGGTCCGCGATTGGCGGTCTGCCCGCTGCGGCCAGTCTGGCGACAGCCACCGTTGCCGGCGTCTGGATCGGGTTTACGCAACCGGTTCAACTTGAAACGTTGTCTGGCGGGTTGGTGCTGGCGGGGGACTATGTCACCACCGATACGACCTATGCGCTGGAAGACCTTGCGCCCGGATATTTGGGAACGACCCTGTTTGCAGAGGATGAGGGATAATCATGTCAGATCAAACACCGCAGACACCGACCTCACCCTCCCGAGCGCCCCGGCGCTGGACGCGCGTTGTGCTGGTGGTTTCATTGACGCTGAACCTGCTGGTTCTGGGGTTGATCGTGGGGGCACAGGTTGCTGGGCACCGCGGAGATGGCTTTGATCACCGTGGCCCAGATCGCGGCGCGATCCGCGATCTGGGGTTCGGCCCGATCGCGAAGGCTCTGGATATCAAGGACCGGCGCGAGATTGGGCGTGCCTTTAGGCGCGAAAGCGGATCCTTCAAGGAAAACCGTACTGTGCTTGAGCGGGATTTTGAGGCGCTTTTGCAGATCCTGCGGAGCGAAGATTTCGACGCGGCTTCGTTTGAGGCCACTTTGTCCCAGCAGGCCGAACGGCTACGCCTGCGGGGCGAGACCTTGCGTCATCTGCTCGTCGAACGGATCGACGGGATGTCTGTTGAAGACCGCAAGGCTTTCGCTGATCGTTTGGAACGCGCAGTTGATCGCGGATCGAGACCCAAGGATCGTTGATGTCAGTTGGGTTGCGTCGAACTGCGCCCCGTCTGTTTAGGCCGCTGAACGCCCGAAGGTCACCACGTTGCGGCCGTCCGATTTCGACGCATACAGCGCTTGGTCAGCAGACCGCGTCAGCTCATGCGCGCTGCGCGTGTCATTTGGTTGATCTCCCCAAACCGCAACGCCGACAGACACCGTGACCTGGATCGGAAAAGTGGTCTCGGCGACATAGATCGGCTGATCTCCTATGGCGCGGCGCAGACGTTCCGCCATGGCCATCACGTCCTTTTGGCTGACATCGGGCAGGGCAACCATGAACTCCTCGCCGCCAAAACGCGCCAGAAGGTCAAACTCGCGTAGATTGTCGCGCAGGCGATTTGCGACCTCGATCAACACTTGATCGCCAACCCCATGTCCGAACCGGTCATTGATGGATTTGAAGTGATCCAGATCCAGCACCATGATCGCATAGGGCTGCCCGTTGGTTAGGGCCTCTTGTTCCAACCGGTTCAGATAACTTTGCGCATAGCGGCGATTGTGCAGCCCGGTCAAAGGATCCTGTACCGCCAGTGACAAGTTGTGATCAAAGCGTTTGCGCAGGGCATCCAGTTCCAGCTTGCGCGCCAGAAGGGTTTTCAAACGCACGGCAAGTTCGGTCGCATCGAACCCACAATGCAGAATTGCGTCAGCCCCCAGATCCAGCGCCATTGCGCCGTCATGGGGGCGGTCGCGATCATGGATAACCACAATAATCGCATTTCGCGTATGCACACGAGAGCGTAGCTCGCTGACCAATCGCAGACCGTCTGATTCCCCGGCCAGTGACGCGCTGATGACAAAGGCATCGGGGGCATTGCTGTTCGTGTTCACGTCGCTCAACGCCTGCGATTTCGTCATGATATCAAGACGATGCGGAAGCTCAAGCCCAAGCTTTCGGCGCCACAAAAGTCCGTGTTCCGGCTCTGGCGCAACAAGGGCGATATGGGCCGCGGGGACAAAATTTGCCGCATCCTCGGCACAGCCAAACTCGGCCGAGATGTCGCGATGGCGCATGATCTCATCATATGTTCCGCGCATGCGGATCAGGTTTCGCACCATAGCAGACAGCGTGCTTTCTTTCACATCCGGGGAATAAACATCATCCGCGCCTGCTTCCAAAGCGGCAATCCGGGTATTTTGGCTGTCCTTATCCGCAAACAGGATAACCGGAATGGTGTGCAGGTTCGCGTCCTTCTTCAAGGCGTCGCAGATCGCCAGACTTTGACCAGATTGCCCACGCCCTAAGATGATTAGGTCAGGCTGCGCCCGCCGCGCTGTGTCCAGCACGTCGTCGATCCGCTCGACCTGAATGACATCATACCCCGATACGGTGAATTTCACCTTCAGGACGATGCGATTGGTCGCAAGATCGTCTGCTATCAATATCCTTCCGCTCATCTGACCATTTCGTTAAAAGTTGAATATAAGTTGCAGACATCCTGCGGTCGATTGGTTAAGAAATCCTTTCCAAATGAAAAGGAGTGTTAAGTTGACGTCGGATCAAGCCGAACGGATTGCGTTGAATATGCTCGCTTGGCTGGTGTCAAATGACGAGCTTCTGCCGATCTTCATGGGGGCGACCGGGGCAGGGCAGGACACGTTGCGTGACCGCGCGGGGGACCCCGAGTTTCTTGCCGCGATGTTGGATTTCATGATGATGGATGATCAATGGATCATGCAGGCCTGCGACGCGCAGGGGCTGGCATATGACCTGGTTGCGCAAGTCCGACATGCTTTGCCAGGCGGGTCAGAAATGCACTGGACCTGATGGGCTGATATGGGCAGTGTGGCGTTGAAACGCAGCTAGGAGCACCCCTGATGATCAAAGCCCTACTCTTCGACAAGGACGGCACGCTTTTCCAGTTCAAGGCCACTTGGGAGGCTTGGGCGCATGCAGTGCTATTGCGCCTGACCGATGGCGATCGCGCGCGCGCCACTGACGTTGGGCGGGACATTGGGTTCGACATGGACACGCTGACCTTCGAGCGTGACAGCGTTGTTATCGCAGGAACCCCGGCCGAGATCGTCGCGGCGCTGCAAAAGCACTTTGCATTGTCAGCTAACGCGTTGGAAACCATTCTTAACGACGAAGCCGAAACCGCACCGCAGGTCGAGGCCGTCGCCTTGGTGCCTTTGATGGAAAGCCTTCGCGCCCCGCGGGTTGGCGCTTGGAGTGGCAACCAATGACGCAGAACGCCCAGCGCGGCAGCACCTGGAAGGCGCTGGCGTGTCAGAGCTGTTCGATTTCATCTCGGGCTATGACAGCGGAAACGGCGTCAAACCGGATGCTGCACCCTGTTTGGCTTTCGCGCGGAAAGTGGATGTGCCATCGGCTCAGGTCGCGATGGTCGGAGACAGTCTGCACGATTTGAAAGCCGGGCGTGCGGCAGGAATGTGCACCATTGGCGTGTTGACCGGGTTGGCGACCCAGGGCGAGCTATCACCCTTTGCAGATGTGGTTCTGGACAACATCGGGCAAATTCCGGCGTGGTTGGATCAACAGACCTAGCGAACACATACGCTTTTTCGAATTGTTAAGAATTGGGCCCTAGAACGTCACTGTGAAGTGACGCGTGTGATGATGATGCATGGCCTGATTTTGTGGATATTCGAAGCATTTGTACGCCTGACCTATGGGGATCAGGTGTGGGAGAAGGTTCTGACGGATCTGGATCTCCATGTGCAGTCTGTCGAGCCGATGTTTCACTATGATGTTCAGATTGCCCTTTCAATTTTAAGGCAATTATCGATCGAGCAACGTCGGGATCGGAATTCATTGCTCGAAGACTTTGGAACATTCCTTGTGACCGATCCGCGTGTCGAACGGGTGCGACGCCTGCTCCGGTTTGGCGGCGTGGAATACACCGACTTTTTGCATTCTCTGGAGGATCTCAAAGGGGCGTGCGCATCTTGCGGTGCCTGACTTGACCTTGCCTGATATCCTCGTGGACGAGGTTAGTCCGCATGTCTTTGAAGTTACGTGTGAAAATAGCCCCAAAGGTGTTCCATATGTCCTGTTGGGTGCTTTGCGCGCATTGGCGGACGATTACGGTTCGCTTGCCTATCTCGACGTGATGTCAGAGCGCGAGCACAGTGTTGTTATCTCTGTCAGTTTGTTGGAGCGGCAGCATGCTGAAGGGCGGGAGTTCCTCTGGGCGACGGATGGTGCCTCATGAATATCGAACGTCCTATTCCCTTTACCTGCGGCGCCTTAGACCATGTCCTTCCCATGCATATGATTATTGACGGGTCTGGCGTGGTACGGCATGCGGGGCCAACGATCAAAAAGGTTTTCAACAATCGCAAGGTCATCGGGCGGAACGTGTTCGGCCTGCTTGAACTCAGACGGCCCAGAAGCATCACGCGGATCGAAGACGTCGCCAAGATTGATACCAGGCGCGTGCTGCTGAAAATCCGGGATCAATACCGCACGTCGCTGACCGGCGCGGTGACCGTGATGCCTGATCTAGACAGTGTGCTGCTTAATCTGTCCTTTGGCTACTCCATTTCCGAAGCGGTGGCGCGGTATGAACTGACAGGAACAGATTTCGCGCCGACTGATCTGGCGATCGAGATGCTGTATCTTGTGGAAGCGAAATCTGCGGTGATGGATATTGCCAGCCAGCTGGCACATCGGCTTCAGGATGAAAAAGAAATCGCGCAGTCGCAAGCAATGACGGATGGATTGACCGGGTTGGCCAATCGGCGCGCGCTTGAAACGCGCTTGGAAAGGCAGTCCATGCGTAGGGTGCCATTCTCGCTGATGCATCTCGATCTGGACTTTTTCAAATCGGTCAATGACACACATGGTCACGCGGCAGGGGACGCCGTTCTTGAAGCCGTTGCAGAGATCCTTCGGGAAGAAACACGAAAGGAAGACCTTGTGGCGCGCGTAGGGGGGGACGAGTTCGTGATTGTCTTGGACAATCAGGTCTACCCTTCGCGGCTTGAAAAGATATCGGCGCGTTTGATCAAGCGGATCGAAGAGCCAATCCTGTTCCAGGACCGCGAATGCCGTGTGTCGGCCAGCATTGGTGTTGTGCCGTCAACCAACTATGCGACGCTGGATCATGCTTTGATGGCCGAAGATGCGGACAAAGCGCTCTACGCATCGAAACACGCTGGGCGGGCAGCGTATACGATCGCGGAAAGCTCAGTGATGGATGGCAATTCTCTGATTGATTGACAGGTGCTTGGGTAGGCCTTAGCACACCCTTGATCCCCGAATGTCAGAGGCCCCTATGTCATTGCGATCTCGTGCAATACGCTTTTCTTTGGTCGCGGCGCTCGGCCTGTTGTTGCTGCCGAACAGGGGGATAACGCAAACCGGCGATATCATTCAGTCTATCCTAGGGCGCCCCTTGAACAGCGCGCAGGTATCTCAAGCGTATATCCACGCTGATGGTTCACTTGAGGGGGTTTTTAATGGCATCACATTTGCTGGTACGTGGACCTTGGAGGATGGCAAATATTGCCGCAAATTCACCCGCGGACTGACGGGCGCACCGATGTGTATGACTGTGAGTGCAGAGTATACACCTGATGGCGCAGTCCGCGTTGTGATCTTTGAAGGTCCAGGAGGGCGCGCGCGGTTTGAAGTCGGGTACTAAGCTGGCCGGATGCATGAACTGCCGCTCGCCGCTGCAATCATAACTTTACCTGATCGGTTTTTTTTGGGGATCCAACTGGCAGCCCGTAGGGGAATCGAACCCCTCTTTCCAGGTTGAAAACCTGGCGTCCTAACCGATAGACGAACGGGCCGCTCTGTTGGTAGGCGGCTTATAAGGCGAGCCGATTTGTGAGCGCAAGGGCTGAAATGCGCGATTGGCAAAAAAGTTTCACACAGCGCAAATCAATCGACGCAAACACGCATGCTTGCCACTGCAGATTTCTGTTTCCGGATTTGGGGGAAAATGGCAGCCCGTAGGGGAATCGAACCCCTCTTTCCAGGTTGAAAACCTGGCGTCCTAACCGATAGACGAACGGGCCACTCTGTGGTGAGGGGTTTCTATGTCAAAGCCTCATGCCGTGCAAGAGGCATTTTCAATTTTTTCTGCATTAGGAAAATATATTGTTTTCAGGCTCTTGCAGCGTCTTCTAGGCGTAATTGCGGGCTGAGCCGTCCCTGCCATTGATTAACTTCGAGTCGGCCTGCCAAATGGAATCTGGCGCCGCCATGTTGTTCCAACATGGGACCAAGGGGGCCATCAAAGGCGCTGAATGCAATCGCGTCGATCCGGGCTCCCAAGCCGTCGCCAAAGCTGACCTTCAGATGGTTTTGGCCGACACGTTTGGCGAACAGGATCTGGACATCGGGAAAGGCGAAGCGTGGGGCAGGTGCAGAGGCGCCGAACGGGCCGGCCTCTTCCAGTTGTTCAATCAGGTCGACCGAGGCGGCGGAAGGCATGAGGATGCCATCCAGTTTCAAGTCCGCGGCGCCCAGGTTTCCGGCACCCTGCTTCTCCATAAGCGCGGCCAGTCGTGCCATTGCAGGTTCCAACTGATCGCGGGTCAGGCTGAGCCCCGCGGCCATTTTGTGCCCGCCGCCTTTCTCGATCAGACCGTCCGCGGCCAGTTTTTGAATGGCTGCACCCAGGTCGATCCCGGTGACAGAGCGCCCTGATCCCTTACCGTCTTCCCCATCAAACCCGATGACAATGGCGGGGCGGTTTGTGGCTTCCTTCAGGCGGCTGGCGACAATGCCGACGACACCGGGATGCCAGCCGTCTCCTGCGGCCCAGACCAGCGGCTCATCCAACCCACGGCTCTCGGCTTGATCTAGTGCCAGCTCTTGCACGCGCGCTTCGATTTCACGGCGTTCGGCGTTGAGCTCGTTCAGTTTTTCGGCGATCGAATGGGCTTCGTGCGGATTGGTAGTCGATAGCAAACGTGCGCCAAGATCGGATTTCCCGATCCGTCCACCGGCGTTTACGCGCGGCCCCAGAAGATATCCCAGATGATAGGCGCGGGGGGCTTCGTTCAGGCCTGCCACATCGGCCAATGCGACCATGCCGGGACGGGCGCGACGGGCCATGATTTTCAGCCCTTGGCGTACAAGGGCGCGGTTCGCGTCGATCAGCGGGGCGACATCGGCGACGGTTCCCAGCGCTACAAGGTCCAGCATCGAAATCAGGTCCGGACCAGAGCGACCGGCCTCGCGCAGCAGGCGACCCAACTCGACCAGCACAAGGAACACAACGCCGGCCGCGCAAAGGTATCCCGGCGCGTCGGCCTCGTCCTGACGGTTCGGGTTCACCACGGCGATGGCATCAGGCAGCGTTTCGCCGCCAAGGTGGTGGTCCAGCACGATGACATCGGCACCTTTGGCGCGGGCGGCAGTGATGGGGTCGAAGCTGAGCGTGCCGCAATCCACGCAGATGATCAGGCTGTGATCCGCGGCCAGTTTCTCCATCGCGGGTGTGTTGGGGCCATATCCTTCCTCGATCCGGTCTGGGATATACAGCGTGACCTGCCGGTCAAACTGTCGAAACCAGTCGATCAGCAACGTAGCCGAGGTCGCCCCATCCACGTCGTAGTCGGCGAAAATGGCGACCCGCTCGGTTCGGTCCAGTGCGGTCAGGATGCGAGCTGCGGCCTTGTCCATGTCCTTCAGTTTGCGGGGGTCGGGCAGAAGATCGCGCAAGGTGGGGGTCCAGAAATCCCGTGGCCTCGTGCGGGGGGATGCCGCGTTGGGCCAGAAGCGTGCAAAGGGCTGCGGGCAGTTGGGTGTGCTGGCCAATGGCCTCGGCTTGGCGTTCGACTTCGGTCGAAGGGCCCAGCCACTTGCGCCCGGTCAGAGAGCTTTCGACCCCGAGAAAAGCGCTCATGCAAGCACCTGATCGGTCGCGACGACGGTGGCAAATTCGCCGTTCAACTGGTCCAGCGCCGAGATATGGATTTCCTCTGCCGTCATGGCCGGACCATCGCGCCAGTTGTGATCGGCATTGCCGGTGAAGGCCGCGCAAGCGTCATGCGCCAGCGTGACGTTGAAGCCCAGATTTGCCGCCATGCGGGTGGTGGTCGACACGCAATGCGGTGTGGTCAGGCCGCAGATGGTGAGCCTTTCAACACCTTGCTTTCGAAGTGTTTTCTCGAGATCTGTGCCGATGAAAGCCGAATTCACATCCTTGGTCAGCACCGGCTCGCCCTCGCGTGGTGAGACCATGGATTTCAGGGCCACAAGTCCCCCATCCGGGTTCAGTGGGCTGCCCGGAGTGCTGGACATGTGTTGAATGTGAAAGACGGGCGCATTTTGCGCCCGCCAATGGGTGAGAAGCCGGGCGGCGTTCGCTTCGGCCTCGGGATTGTTGCGCGTGCCCCAAACCGGGTCGTCAAACCCTTCCTGAATGTCGATCAGGATCAGGCGCCCAGCATCAAGCGACCGGGTTGCGATAGATCATGCGACGGACCGAGCCGGTTTTCGAACGCATCAACAGCGTTTCGGTGGTCAGCCAACCGGGCTCGCGTTTGATGCCCGAAACGATCGAGCCATCGGTCACACCGGTCGCGGCAAAGATTACGTCAGCGGTGACCATTTCGTCGCGCGAATAGATGCGGTCCAGATCGGTAATGCCTGCTTTGGCGGCACGGCCGCGTTCGTCATCGTTGCGGAAAGTCAGCTGACCCCACATCTGACCGCCCATGCATTTCAGCGCTGACGCCGCCAGCACGCCTTCGGGCGCGCCACCGCGACCCATATACATGTCGATGCCGGTGATCTCGGCTTCGGCGCAGTGGATCACGCCAGCCACGTCACCATCGGTGATCAGACGAATTGCGGCGCCGGTCGAGCGGATGCCTTCGATCATTGCTTCGTGGCGCGGACGCTCCAGAACACAGACGGTGATGTCCTTGGTCTCGCAGCCTTTGGCTTTGGCCAGTGCTTCGACGCGCTCTTTCGGCGACATGGCCAGCGACACGACGTCTTTGGGATAACCCGGGCCGATGGCCAGCTTTTCCATGTACACATCAGGGGCGTGCAGCAACGTGCCGCGCGGGGCCATGGCGATCACGGTCAGCGCGTTCGGCATGTCTTTGGCGGTCAGCGTGGTGCCTTCCAGCGGGTCCAGCGCGATGTCCACGGCAGGGCCTTCACCAGTGCCAACTTCTTCGCCGATATACAGCATCGGGCTTCGTCCCGCTCGCCTTCACCGATCACAACGGTACCTTGAATGTCCAGCAGGTTCAGCTGGTCACGCATCGCGTTGACGGCAGCCTGGTCTGCGGCTTTTTCGTCCCCGCGACCGACCAAGTCGGCACTGGCCGTGGCGGCGGCTTCGGAAACACGAGCCAGACCAAGCGAAAGCATGCGGTCGGCGAAAACGACTTTATCGGCCATAAGGGGCAATCCTCACTGTCTCTAGTTGCCATCCGGTTTAAGGGCCGGTGGGGGCAGGGGCAAGGGCATTACGTGACGAAAAGGCGTGGTTGCGCAGGATTCAGATGGCAAAGCGCAGGTCCGGGCTGCGGATGAGCCCCTGAAACAGAAGCGCGATCATGGTGCCGTTCAGGATGTGCCAGATGAAATGAGTGCCTGTTGGCCAGATCTCGCACAGGTGCATGTCGAAGGTGCGGATGGTGAGCGAGATCATGAAGATGACCGTGGCAGCGGTAATCCACGGCGCGATCTGGTGCCCATTGCGGCGGGTCAGGAAGGTGAATGCCAGAAGCGCCAGAACGGCGGGCAGGTATTGCTCGGACCCGTTGAGAAGGCTGTTTGCGTCGGCGTGATCATGTACTTCGTCGTCCGAAAGCGAGGGTGCGGTAGGCGTAACCTCTTCGGTTGCAAAGCTATCACTGGATTGGCTGCCGGAGCCGTCGCCGCCGAAGGCGAACAGCACGGCGATGATGGCTGCTACGACGGCTACCCCAATTCCGATGCGTCCGGGGCGAATACCCGCCACACGGCGCAGGGGCGACCAATACGAACAGCAGGACGAAGGTCCAGATTGGGACCACGTCCGCCAGACTGGACCAGGCATTCGCAAAGGTATGGAACAGGAAGCTGCCGATACCGATCATACCGGCAAGTAGGATCAGAACCATGGTCATCGGGGTCCAGCCGATCCCGGCGCTTGGCCTCGATCCAGCCCCAGAGGGCGGCCAAGATGAACGCAAGATTCGAGACCGCGTTCAGCGGCTCGGCCCAGAAGGCCGCGCTAACGCGTTCACAATAGATGTCGATGGGGGTGAACCAGTCCATGAGCGCCTCCTTTAAGTGAGGTCACTCTGGCTGGACCGGCGGGGCCGATCCAGTGCCAAGAAAGCTGACGTTGCGCGAGGGGACCTACAGCTCTTCGATGCGGATCGCGACGGGTTCGCCGTCAACCACACCGGTGTTCGCGAAACCCTTGATCGCAGCATCCAGCGCGTCGCGGGTGCATTTGTGGGTGACGATCAAAACGGGGGCCAATTTCTCGTTGTGGCTCGTCTGGCGCATCCGGTTGATGGACACCCCGGCATCGCCCAGAACCGAGGCGACTTTCGCCATCGCACCGGGTTTGTCCAGCAGGAAGAGACGCAGGTAGTAAGGCGCAGGTTTTGCAGCTTTGGCGCCGGTCACCGGACGCAGGGTCGTCGCCGGCTGCCCGAAGGTCGGGGATGTTGATCCCGCGCGCAATGTCCATCACGTCGCCCATCACGGCGCTGGCGGTCGGACCTTCGCCCGCACCGGGGCCGCGCAGGACCACTTGTTCAACAGCATCGCCTTCCACGACGACCATGTTGGTGCCGCCTTCTAGCTGACCCAGCGGGGGACGAGGCGGGCACAAGGCAGGGGCGACATGCGCTGCTCTAGCCCGCGGCCGGTCATCTGGGCCACACCCAGAAGCTTGATGCGGAAGCCCCATTTCCGCTGCGTGTTCAATGTCTTCCAGCTGAATGCGCTGGATGCCTTCCAGTTCGACCGCGTCGAAATTGACCTGTGTCCCCGAACGCGATCGAGGACAGGATCGACAGTTTGTGACCAGCGTCGATGCCGCCCACGTCAAGGTTGGGGTCGGCTTCCAGATAGCCCCAGCTCGGCGCATTCGTTGAACAGCGCGTTATAGCCGCGGCCGGTGGCCTGCATCTGGGTCAGGATATAGTTACAGGTGCCGTTCATCACGCCCATGACGCGGGTGATCTCGTTCCCGGCCAGGCCTTCCAGCAACGACTTGATGATCGGGATGCCCCCGGCGACGGCGGCCTCATAGCGGATGCGTACGCCTGCGGCCTCGGCAGCTAGTGCCAGTTCCTGTCCGTGATGGGCCAGAAGGGCTTTGTTCGCGGTGACGATGTCTTTCCCGGCGGCAATTGCGGCCTCGACCGCGTCCTTCGCCGGGCCTTCGTCTCCGCCCATCAGCTCGACAAACACGTCCACGTCGTCGCGTTTGGCCAAGACAACTGGGTCGTCTTCCCAAGCGTAGCCCGACAGGTCTACGCCGCGATCTTTGTCTTTCGAGCGGGCCGAAACAGCGGAGATCACCACAGGGCGTCCGGCGCGATCCTGCAAAAGTGCAGCCTGACGGCGGATGATCTTCACCACGCCAATACCGACGGTGCCAAGACCTGCAATTCCAAGGCGCAGGGGGGCGGTATCAGTCATGTCGGTCTCCGTCGGCTGTAATGTCATCCCGCGACGTGTATCCAAAGCGGCAGGGCTGTGCAATCCACGGCTTGGCTGCGCTGCTGAATTTCTTGTGGTGTTTGGTGTTTAATGCCGAGCCAAGGCAGCCTGCATTCGCCTGCGCGTCTGTCCATCCACGACCGAGGTCCGGCTTAAGCGCGCGGCGCGTGCACGCAAGGCCGCCGCGCGGCTGGCCAAGGAACCGGTGCCATAGTCGGCTTGATCGGTTGGAATTTGTCCAAGGATATCGTTCATCGACACGATTTGTGGATAGGGGGTGCTTGCGGTCGCGCCATCCGCGAAATCCGGAATGTCCGAGCACGCCATCAAGACGCTAAACCCTAGAAACATGCAGGTCTTAAGCGGTCGGGTCATGCGGCGGCGGTCCTTGATGCTATCGTCATGGCGACCATAGACAGGGTGGGCTTGCGCTGCAAGGCAGCATGGCGTTCCCAGTATTTGACAGCAAGACGCCGCGAAACTCTTGGATATGAACGATTGTTCAGTTACCAATTTCATATGGCGCGAAAAACCGGATCACACAGCGAAATTACAGGCCCCCGCGTCCGCGAGGCGGCACTGACCTTGTTTGCCCGTCACGGCTTTGCGGCCGTGTCGATGCGCCAGATTGCGCGCGAAGTGGGCGTGCAGGCGGGTGCCTTGTACCTTTACACGAAAGACAAGCAAAGCCTGCTGTTCGACCTGATGCGTACCCATATGGACGAGCTTTTGGCTGCGTGGGCGATTGAGCCAAGGGGGACACTGCTCTGGATGCGCTCGAGGCTTTCTCGCGTTTTCACATCCGCTTTCACCTTGAACGCCCCGACGCCGTTTTCATCGCCTATATGGAACTGCGCAACCTGACCGACGAAAATTTCGCCGCGATCGAGGCGTTGCGTCGTCAGTATGAGGGTGAGTTGGAGGCGATCTTGCGGGCCGGACAAGAAGCGGGCGAGCTGGATCTTTCGGACATCCGCCTGAGTTCGATGGCGATCATCGCCATGCTGACCGGGGTGAACACCTGGTATCGCGAGGGCGGTCGCCTGTCGCGTGAAGCGGTGGCGGACCGGTACTGGGATATGGTAAAAGGTGCTGTCGGTGCATGACGTCGACTCGCTTTTCGCTTGATCCAACAGTAAGAGCCCATGTCCCTGCCACCCGGATTCCTAGATGAGTTGCGTACCCGCCTCAGCCTGACACAGGTTGTTGGGCGTAAGGTCATGTGGGATCAGCGCAAATCCAATCAGGCCAAGGGTGACATGTGGGCGCCGTGCCCCTTTCATCAGGAAAAAACAGCGTCTTTTCATGTAGATGACCAGAAGGGGTTCTATTACTGCTTCGGCTGCCACGCGAAGGGGGATGCGATCAGTTTCGTAAAGGAGACAGAGAATGTCTCGTTCATCGAAGCGGTTGAAATTCTGGCGGGTGAGGCCGGGATGAAGATGCCCGCCCGCGACCCCAAGGCGCAAGAGAAGGCAGATCGGCGCACGCAATTGGTCGAGGTGATGGAGATGGCCGTCAGTCATTTCCGCCTGATGCTGAAGACCGGCGCTGGGGCCGAGGCGCGGGATTATCTGACCCGTCGTGGGCTGGATGAAACCGCGCTGGACCGTTGGGAAATCGGCTTTGCGCCGGATGCGTGGCAGGGGCTGTGGGATCACCTGAAGGCCAAGAATGTCGAGGATGATCTGATCCTTGGAGCGGGGCTCGCCAAGCCCAGCCAGAAGGGCGGAAAACCCTATGACACATTCCGAGGCCGCATCATGTTCCCCATCCGCGATGCGCGCGGGCGGGCGATTGCCTTTGGCGGTCGCGCGATGGACCCGAATGACAACGCCAAGTATCTGAACTCGCCCGAGACCGAGCTGTTCGACAAGGGCCGCAACCTCTATAACCAAGGCCCCGCCCGCGAGGCAGCAGGCAAAGGCCAGCCCCTGATCGTCGCCGAAGTATATGGACGTGATTGCCCTGTCCGAGGCCGGGTTCAACGCGACGGTCGCCCCGCTGGGAACCGCGATCACTGAAGACCAGTTGCGCCTGTTGTGGCGCATCGCGCCCGAGCCAATCATCGCACTGGATGGTGACACGGCGGGGCTGCGCGCTGCAATGCGGGTGATCGACAATGCTCTGCCTTTGCTGGAAGCCGGTCAGAGTTTGCGCTTTTCGATCATGCCTGAAGGTAAAGACCCGGATGACCTGTTGAAGGAAAGCGGGGCAAGCGCGATGCAGGCTCTCATCGACGGGGCCATTCCCATGGTCGACTTGCTGTGGCGGCGCGAGACCGAGGGCAAGGTCTTTGACAGTCCCCGAACGCAAGGCCGCCTTGGACAAGGATCTGCGTACGGCTATCGCGCGCATTCAGGATCCGTCGATCCGCAACCACTATGGTCAGGCAATCAAAGATAAGCGGTGGGAGCTGTTCCGCGCCCCGTCCCTCGGGGCAAGGCGGAAGCAAGCGTCCTTGGCAGCCCCCCCGGTGGACGACGCGGTTGGCAGGCAACGCCCCCCGGTGCTGGCCTCGACCAAGGGGTCCATGCTGGCCAGCGCGGACGAACGTGCGCAAGACGCGCTGCGCGAGGCGGTCATTCTGGCCATTTTGATCCGCCGTCCCGACATGCTGGATCAGGTCGAAAGCCGGATGGAACGGCTGGACATGGTCGGCCCGGACCACGACATGCTTTTGCGTTGCGTCCTGACCTCGGCGCATTCTGGGGCAGAGGCTCTGGAAGAGCGGCTGCTGAACAGTGTGGGCGGAGATGTGCTCGACCGCCTGTTTTCGCTTAGCCATGTGCGGATCACACCTGCCATTCGGATGAGCGATGACGACGAAATCGTATCGGCGTGCCTGAAAGAAGAACTGACCAAACTGGAAGCCAAGCGCGGCGTGGCGCGTGAAATCCGGGATGCCGAGGCCGACATGGATGCGCTTCCGGATGAAGGCGTCACATGGCGTTTGGGACAGGCGGCCGAGGCCCGCAACAAGGCGCTGCGCAGCCAGACCGAAGATAAAACGACTTATGAAGTGGCCGACAATGGGTCGCTAATGGACCGCGAAGAACGCGATGCCTTGGACGCATTGCTGGCACAGATCGACCCCTCTAAGGGAAAAAGTCACTGAAGCGCGCGGCAAGCCCTGCCGCCTGCTTGCAAACACCGCATAAAGCACCCACCTTACCACTGTGGACGAATCACTGATTCGAATCAGGATCGTTCAACCCGAATCACCCAAGCGCGGGTGGCTGATGGCAGGGGACGCTCTGTCGGACCAGATCAGCCGCCAAGCGCCTTTCGTGCAAGGAGAGCCCCATGGCTGCCAAGGACACCGCCAACGATCAAAAAGACGAGCAAGACGCCGAGCCGATGACGGACATGTCGCAGGCTGCGGTCAAAAAGATGATCGCCGAAGCGCGCGAGCGTGGCTACATCACTTATGATCAGCTTAATCAGGTACTTCCACCTGAACAGGTCAGCTCGGAGCAGATCGAAGATGTGATGTCGATGCTGTCTGAGATGGGCATCAACATCATCGAAGATGACGAGGCGGAAGAGGAAGAGAAGGGCTCGACCGAGGTTGTCGTAAAGAACGCTGGCGGCGAAGTGGCCGTAGCGGGCGCCGAGACCGAGAAGCTTGACCGCACGGACGACCCGGTTCGCATGTATCTGCGCGAAATGGGCTCGGTCGAACTGCTCAGCCGTGAAGGCGAGATCGCGATTGCCAAGCGGATCGAAGCCGGTCGCAACACGATGATCGCGGGTCTGTGCGAAAGCCCACTGACGTTCCAGGCCATTACCATCTGGCGCGAAGAACTTCTGAACGAAGATATTCTGCTGCGCGACGTGATCGACCTTGATGCGACGTTTGGCAACCAGCTGGAAGATGACGACGAAGAAGAGGTCACACCGTCCGCCAATGGTGCCGCCCCGAGTGCCGAAAAGAAAGAGAAGGCACAAGAGCTCGACGCGGACGGCAATCCGATCAGCGCCGATGACGACGATGACGACGAGGATGAAGCCGCCAACATGTCGTTGGCCGCGATGGAAGCCGCGCTGAAGCCGCGCGTGCTGGAAACACTCGAACTGATCGCCCGCGATTACGAAATGCTGTCGGAAATGCAGGATCTGCGGATGTCCGCGACCCTGAACGAAGACGACAGTTTCTCGAAGAAGGAAGAGGGCGCTTATCAGAAGCTGCGCTCGGAAATCGTATTGCTGGTGAACGAGCTTCACCTGCACAACAACCGTATCGAAGCGCTGGTGGATCAGCTTTACGGCATCAACCGCCGCATCATGTCGATCGACTCGTCGATGGTAAAACTGGCAGACCAGGCCCGCATCAACCGTCGCGAGTTCGTCGAAGCCTATCGTGGTCGCGAACTGGATCCGACCTGGCTGGACGAGATGGGACAGAAGACCGGCCGCGCTTGGCAGAGCTTCATTGAGCGTTCGACCGACAAGGTTGAAAAGCTGCGCGGTGACATGGCTCAAGTTGGTCAGTATGTCGGCGTCGACATCTCTGAATTCCGCCGCATCGTGCAGCAGGTTCAGAAAGGTGAAAAAGAGGCGCGTCAGGCCAAAAAGGAAATGGTCGAAGCCAACCTGCGTCTGGTCATCTCGATTGCCAAAAAATACACCAACCGCGGCCTGCAATTCCTTGATCTTATTCAGGAAGGTAACATCGGCCTGATGAAAGCGGTGGACAAGTTCGAATACCGCCGCGGCTATAAATTCTCGACCTATGCAACGTGGTGGATCCGTCAGGCGATCACCCGTTCGATCGCTGACCAGGCCCGCACCATCCGTATTCCGGTCCATATGATCGAAACGATCAACAAGCTGGTTCGGACCGGTCGCCAGATGCTGCACGAGATCGGCCGCGAACCGACCCCGGAAGAGCTGGCCGAAAAGCTGCAGATGCCGCTTGAGAAAGTGCGCAAGGTGATGAAGATCGCCAAAGAGCCGATCTCGCTCGAGACGCCGATTGGCGACGAGGAAGACAGCCAACTGGGTGATTTCATCGAGGATAAGAATGCCGTGCTGCCACTGGACAGCGCCATTCAGGAAAACCTCAAGGAGACCACAACCCCGGGTTCTGGCCTCGCTCACCCCGCGTGAAGAACGTGTGCTGCGGATGCGTTTTGGTATCGGCATGAACACCGACCACACGCTGGAGGAAGTGGGCCAGCAGTTCAGCGTGACCCGCGAACGGATCCGTCAGATTGAGGCAAAGGCGCTGCGCAAGCTGAAGCACCCAAGCCGCTCGCGCAAGCTGCGGTCGTTCTTGGACCAGTAAGGTCATAGACTTGGAAGAAATCAGAAAACGCCTCGCTTCATGCGGGGCGTTTTTCATTTCTGGGCAGGGGGTAATGCGCGTCACGTGACGGAAAAGAGGCTCAACACGTGCGAAGAAGTGCCGGACTGATGCCTCTTTCCCTATGCCTTGCGCGTCGTTGAACAGATTGTTTCCATCTGATTTTTGGAAAAACACGTTAAACGGTTTTGAATTCTGACGATAATGTGGCACAAATGAGGCGGGAAATGATTGTGCCAGCTTATTGATGCTGGCTAAGCATTGGGTGAATTTGATGAATTATGTTGTGAGGGAAAGACCTCTGGCGCTTCAGCCAGAATGGCAAGTCGGTAAGCCGTCAAAGTGGAAGTTTGCTTGCCAGTCGGATGTATCTGTGCGCTTGGGACGTAAGCTTGCGCTTAAGAGCTTGGAAAAACGGAAGAAAGCCGGACAGGCGGTCAAGCGACCGTCCTACTCGGCTTTGTAGACCGGTCAGGCGGCTCTGAAACCGGCCAAGAGATGGGGCATGGCGCTAGGGCGTTGTGACGTGGGTGCTTGGTCGGGTAAGAAAAACCAGCGTCATATAGGACGCTGGTTTTTTCTGTTTTCGGGGGCGCGCATGGCTGGAATGTTCGAGATTTCAACGACAGGGCAGGGGCTTTACGAGTTCACTTCTCAGGTTCACGATTGGCTCCGTTCGCGGGGCGCGGATGATGGGGTGTTGACGCTCTTTGTACGCCATACTTCGTGCTCGCTTCTGATCCAGGAAAACGCAGATCCCGAGGTCCAGACGGATTTGCGCAACTTCTTTCATCGGTTGGTGCCGCCGACGACCGATCCCTCTATGTCCTACCTGACACATACCTATGAGGGACCCGACGATATGCCTGCGCACATCAAGGCGGCCATGATGCCGGTAAGTCTGTCGATCCCGATCACCAATGGGCGTTTGGCACTGGGGACATGGCAGGGGATCTATCTATTTGAACACCGCAACGCACCGCATCAGCGGCAGGTGGTGGCGCATCTGAGCCGTTAAAACTGGTTGATTGACACCGATCAAGGCGCTGCTGGGTATCTCGTTGTAATATATTAATGTTCGGGATTGCTTTTGAATATGGGTAATTTCACAGGTTCAGAAGTAGTTCCGCCATTTTAACTGGGAGGAATTAAAATGAAATCTGTGCTTCTGAAGTTTGTTGCAAGTAGTGTTCTGTCAATTGGGGTAACAGCCGTTCCAGCTGTTGCTCAGCTTGATGAAGCTATGTTTGGGAAAGCGCTGTTTGTTGAGAACTGCGCTGCCTGTCATGGCGCGGATGCGATGGGCAGCGGTCCTGTGTCGGCACTATTCGCCGAGCAGCCGCGTGATCTTCGCGTTCTATCCAAGAAGAACAACGGGATTTTCCCGTTCTCCGAGGTCTATCAGTCCATCAACGGGCGGCGCGATATCGCAGGACATGGCACAACGGACATGCCAGTGTGGGGGATCTGTTCATGATTGAAGCTGGTCCAAACACCTTCCATCCCGGTGTTGACGCTGAAGAGATTGTTCAGGGGCGTATCCTGTCGCTGGTTTACTATCTTCAGACCATTCAAGAATAGCCTTTGCCACAGAACCTGATGCAGCAACCTTTAAAGCTAGCTGTTCAGTGTCGAGGGTGTCGACGTTGGTCGGCGAAACAAATGCACTGATCGGGCGTTATCTGAATGGATAGCGCCCGCCGTATTTTGGGGCGTGGATTTCCCTCTACACAAGACCTAGAGGCTGCCCTATAGTGCCTGTGGATAAGTGGGTGAAACCCACACCAACGGGGAACAGTGAAGAAAAGGGGTCGCCTATGCGCTGTCCGTTTTGCGGAAATATCGACACTCAGGTGAAAGACAGCCGACCGGCAGAAGACCATGTGGCCATCCGTCGCCGCAGGTTCTGCCGGCATGCGGGGGGCGCTTTACGACCTATGAGCGGGTGCAGTTGCGTGACTTGGTTGTGATCAAAACGAATGGTCGTCGCGAAGATTTCGACCGCGAGAAGCTTGAGCGCTCGATCCGGATTTCGATGCAGAAACGTCCCGTTGAACCGGAGCGCATTGATCAGATGATCTCGGGTATCGTGCGCCGATTGGAAAGCATGGGCGAAACCGACATTCCGTCGAAAACCATCGGTGAAATCGTGATGGAGCTTTGGCCCGGATCGATACCGTCGCCTATGTTCGATTTGCCAGTGTTTACAAGAATTTCCAGGCCGCAGATGATTTCGACAAATTTGTCAGCGAGCTGCGCCCGGATATCCCTACGGAAGACGAGTAACCGCCGATGATGTCGGAGAATTCAGGCGCAGATCTTCGGTATATGCGCCTGGCCCTGTCGCTTGCGCGGCGTGGGGCTTGGACGTGTGTGGCCGAACCCTGCCGTGGGCTGTGTGATTGTGCAAGACGGGCGGATTGTCGGGCGGGGCTGGACCCCCCCAGCCCCAAGCGGGCGTCCGCATGCCGAGGTCGTGGCGCTGGCGCAGGCCGGGGCAGCGGCTAATGGCGCAACCGCCTATGTTACGCTTGAACCTGCGCCCATCACGGAAAGACACCGCCTTGTGCGGACGCGCTGATCAACGCGGGTATCGCACGCGTGGTCTGTGCGCTGGGGGATCCCGATCCACGCGTGGATGGCGGCGGTTTTGACATGCTGCGCGCCGCCGGGATCAGGGTGGAAACCGGGCTGTGCGAAGATGAAGCGCGTGCCGATCAGGCCGGCTTTCTCAGCCGCGTCACCCGTGGACGCCCCATGCTGACCCTAAAACTCGCCAGCAGCTTTGACGGACGAATTGCCACCGCCAGTGGCGAAAGCCAGTGGATCACGGGACCCGAGGCGCGTCGCCACGTGCATGCCATGCGCGCCAGCCATGACGCTGTGATGGTTGGGGCCGGGACAGCGCGGGACGATGATCCCTCGCTGACGGTGCGTGGGCTGGGCGTGGATCATCAGCCTGTTCGCGTGGTTCTGTCGCGCCATTTAGATTTGCCCTTAGACAGTCATCTTGCCCGCACCGCGCGCGAGGTACCGCTATGGATTTGCCATGGTCGCCGTGCTGCGCCCGAGCTGATTGCTGCGTGGAAGGGCATCGGGGCGACGTTGATCGAAGTCGATGAGGCACAGGCGGCGCTTAACCCTGCCTCGGTTTTGCGGGCGCTTGGCGACCGCGGGCTGACCCGCGTTTATTGCGAGGGGGGCGGAGGGCTCGCGGCCTCGCTTCTGATGGCGGGGCTTGTGGACGATCTGGTGGGCTACGGTGCAGGGCTGGCCATCGGGGGCAGAAGGGCGCCCCGTCGTTGGCGGCTATGGGGCTAAGTCGTTTGGCCGAGGCGCCCCGGTTCGACCTTGTGGAATGCCGTGATATTGGCGGCGACGTCTTGCATCGCTGGAGACGGAAAAGCGCCTAGCGCCACAGATAGGCGTAGCTGGCGAGAAGCCCCTGTAACTTGGCCAATAACCGCGTTCCGCGTCGTCCTTTGGGAATCACACCCGAGGCCAGCCGATCGACAACAACCTCGACCGGGCAGGCGGTTTTGGTGACGGGGTCGAAATAGCGTGGATAGTCGATCAGAACCGCATGGGTCAGCGCGATCAGGTCCGGCCGGGTCGCCCTCCGGTCAGGCACCTGTCCCAGATCCGTTGTTAGGCCCCAACCGGCATAGAATGGCGCGCCCAGACAGGTCACGGGTACCCCACGCAGCAAAGCCTCGAACCCCATGGTCGAGGTCATGGTCCACAGCGCGTCCACATGATCCAACAATGCAATCGGATCGGCGTGATCGGCGATTAGATCCGCGTATGTCGCGGCCTCGTCGGGCGGGATACGTCCCTCACGCAGGCCAGCCTCAACATCGGGGTGGGGCTTATAGATGATCACTGCGTCTGGATTGTCCGCGCGCGCGCGTTTCAACAAGTCCAGATTGGTCGAGACCTCCGACGTGCCCAACCGGATCGAGGCGTCATCCTCGACCTGCCCCGGCACCAGAATGCGCGTACCTTCTGCAAGGTTGTGCAACCCAGCGGGCAGGGGGCGATCCAGATTGTATTTGCCCAATCGGTTTTCCGTGATCCGTGCGATCAGGCGCGCGGCCCGGTCACGTGCGTGATCAGGCAGGGTGGTCGCCGCTGCGATGTGCCGCTCTAACCGGCTTTCGCGGGTTGGGTCATAATAGATGCCTAGATCGTCGCGCACCAAGGACAGAGGCGGCACAAGCTCGGCCCCCAAACCGCGCGACCGCAGAAAGCCATCTTCGATGCGCAGAGGCGGGCGGAGTGTTCCGTGCGCAGCTTCTTCTTTCCCGGCCCAGACCATCAACGGGCGGTCCAGCGTGTCGGCCCCATCTGCTGCGCGTTCGGCTTTGTCATCGAAGACCATGCAACGTCGGCCTTGAAGAACTCGGCCAAGGGGCGGCGTTTCCACAGGCGCATTCTGGCGGCGACATAGCCTTGATGATCCTCGCGCCAAGCACGTGCGCGGGCCTCGAGCGTGTCGAGCACGTGCTCGATCTCACAAAAATCGTCGCGATAGGGATCGTACCAAGTGGGATACAGCATCATCGCGCCGGCAAACAGCTGCGCGCGGGTTAGATTGCGCCCACGCCGGTTCACGGGGCTGCCGGTCCTCGGTCAGGCCCCAGCCAGCGTAAAAGGGGCTGTCCAAATACGTGGGGTTTGTGCCCGGTTAGGATGGCTTCGAAGCCCATACCAGAACTGACGGTATAGACCGCCATGGCCCCATCCAGCAGCGCCCACGGGCTGACCGGGTCTGTGATCAGATGAACTTGCTCATTCTCATCCTCGGGTCCGTAATGCCCGGTGCGATGACCGGCCTGCGTCTCGGGGTGGGTCTTGATCAGGATGCGTGCGTGAGGATGCTCTAATCGTGCTGCCACCAACATGTCGCGGAAAGTCGCGTCAGACGCGCCGCCAAATCGGATCGAGGCATCCCCTGCCGTCTGATCCAACACCAACACATAAGGCGCATCAGGGACGGGAAGGTCAGGCTGGAAGGCGTTGTATTTCGACAGGTGCCCGGATTTCATGCGTGCGATCGCGGTACGTGCCCGGTTCAGAAGGGCGCTGTCATCCAGCGGGTCGTGTTTCAGGATGTGCTCAAGCCGCGACGGCGCCGACCCGTCGAAATGCACCCCCAGATCATCCAGCATCAGACCCAAAGGCGGCTCGCCGGATCGGCCGGGAAGGACCGAGCGCAGGAAAGCATCCTCGACCTGAGAACCGGGTTTTTCTTGCGGGCGGCCACGGCTTCGCCCCGTCCCGAGGTGGGGCTTTTTCCCCAGGTTCCAACCCAATCGCCATCTCCGGGAAGGCCAAGCCGGATCTGCCAGCCCGCCAGATCAAGAATGCGTTTCACACGCGGCTGAGTCAAAAAGC
>LLEO01000032.1_pt1 | contig 28637 bp, 38 predicted proteins | sample 595861 | NCBI WGS metagenome assembly LLEO01 (sample SAMN02919315, study PRJNA255460) | bioreactor metagenome | biome: chemostat; feature: culture 2012_25.1; material: sediment; isolation source: day35 25degC chemostat 2012 inoculated with Wadden Sea sediment taken from... | place: Germany: Bremen ... | reverse complement strand
GCTGCTGATGGAAAACGCATTTCGCGTCTCCTCTGGCGCGTCGCATTGCGGCAGACAAGGGGTCTGGACCTGACACAGATCACTGGTTCGGGGCCCGAAAGGCCGGATCGTTAAGGCGGATGTGGAAAATGCCACCGCTGCCCCGAAAGCCGCCCCTGCGGCGGCTCCGGCTGCAGCACCTGCGGCAGCAGCAGCTCCCACCGGTCCCTCGGCCGATATGGTGGCTGCGATGTATCAGGACCGCGCGTACGAGGAAATCACCCCTCGACGGGATGCGCAAGACCATCGCTGCCCGCCTCTCGGAAGCAAAGCAGACCATCCCCGCATTTCTATCTGCGTCGCGACATCAAGTTGGACGCTCTTCTGGCCTTCCGTAGCCAGCTGAACAAGCAGCTGGAAGCCCGTGGTGTGAAACTGTCGGTCAATGACTTCATCATCAAGGCTGTCGCCAACGCGCTGCAAGCCGTGCCGGAAGCCAACGCCGTCTGGGCGGGCGACCGTGTGTTGCAGATGAAAGCCTCGGACGTGGCAGTTGCTGTCGCGATCGAGGGCGGGTTGTTCACTCCTGTTCTGCGCGACGCCGACCAGAAGTCGTTGTCCAGCCTCTCGACCCAGATGAAAGATCTGGCGTCGCGTGCCCGCGAGCGCAAGCTGGCCCCGACCGAGTATCAGGGCGGCAGCTTTGCGATCTCGAACCTTGGCATGTTTGGCATCGACAATTTCGACGCCATCGTGAACCCGCCGCATGCCGGCATTCTGGCCGTCGGCTCGGGTGTGAAGAAACCCGTGGTGGGTGCCGATGGTGAACTGACTGTCGCCACGGTGATGAGCGTCACCATGTCGGTCGATCACCGTGTGATCGATGGTGCTGTGGGGGCAAACCTGCTGCAAGCAATCGTCGACAATCTGGAAAATCCGATGTCGATGCTGGCATAAGCATTCGCAATTTCGAATTTATTGACATGGCTCAAGGCGGGACAGCTCGCCTTGGGCCATTTGCTTTTCCGAACACTCAATTTCGGAGAGACTTCATGGACTTCAAAGCCCTGCTGGACGACACCACCAAGAACACCAAATCCTTTGCTGCAGCGCACCCGGACGGCGCCAACGGCTTCCGTGCCATGCACAGGGCCGCGCTGGTGGACGGCGCGCTGTCGGTCAAAGACAAAGAGCTGCAGTGCATCGCCATCGGCATCGCCAAACAGTGCAACGATTGCATCGGCTTCCACGTCCGCGGGGCCATCAAAGCAGGGGTGACCCGCGAAGAAATGGCCGAAACCGTGGCCGTCGCGATCCTGATGGGCGGTGGCCCCGGCTATATGTACGGCGCCCGCGCTATGGAAGCCTTTGACCAGCTTTCAGCCTGATATCCAAGGACCAGACACACAAAAGGGCGGCGCAGATGCGTCGCCCTTTTTGTCTTTTGACCTACTGAGCGGTCGTTCTTCTGCCTCTGTGCGGTGTGTTGATTGGACCCGTGGTTCAGGTCGTCAACTCAACGATTAACCGGCTACTGCCACCAAAAACACTGCAGAAAACGCCACGACAGTGGCAAGCCAGATTTGTTTCATTTTCGAGGTCTCCCAGGGTATCACCCGGTTCCTATAGATGAAACTTCTGCGGTATCACATTGATTTAGCGCAAATTTGCGGAAATCCGCCGACGGCCCATGAAGCCATCGGCGCAGGTTCTACTTATTGGATAAGCGTCTGATCCATTTCGACCGAGGGGCAGTCACATCCGGCTTCGCCAACAATCCTGGCCGGCACGCCTGCAACTGTGACATTGCAGGGAACTTCTTCCAGAACCACAGAGCCCGCCGCGATGCGCGAGCAATCCCCGACCTTGATGTTGCCCAAAACCTTGGCCCCGGCCCCGATCAATACGCCGTCGCCGATTTTGGGGTGGCGATCCTCGTCTTCCTTGCCGGTTCCGCCCAGCGTGACCGAATGCAGCATTGAGACATTGTCGCCCACCACAGCGGTTTCGCCAATGACGATGGAATGCGCGTGGTCGATCATGATGCCACGGCCAATCCGCGCGCCGGGATGGATGTCGATCCCGTAGACCTCGGAGCAGCGCATCTGGATGAAATAGGACAGATCCTTGCGCCCTTCTTTCCACAGGTAATGCGCCAGGCGATAGGCCTGCATGGCCTGAAACCCTTTGAAATACAAAACCGGCTGCAACATGCGGTGGCACGCCGGGTCACGATCCAGAACGGCGGTGATGTCGGCGCGGGCGGCCTCGGCCAGCTCGGCGCAGCTGTCATATGCTTCATCCGCGATCTCGCGCAGCAGCACCATGCTCATCTCGTTCGAGCTGAGCTTGGCGGCAAAGCGATAAGACAGCGCCTTTTCCAGCGTTTTGTGATGCAGCACACAGGCGCCGATCAGACCGCCCAGAAGCGGCTCTTCGGCCACAGCTTGCTTGGCTTCGTTAGTGATCCGATCCCAAACCGGATCAATCCGGGTAAGGACTGCGCGTTTCTCGGCCATGATGACTCCTGCGTTGAACAGCTAGGATACACCAGATAGGCTTGAATTTCAAAAATGCAAAGCAGGAAAGAGCCTGAATTTACCGTGACCCCAGATGACCTTGCCAAATTCAAGGAACGACTGCTGCTGAACTGGCCGAGTTGGACCTTGATGACGCGCGTGGGCAGAAGGGCAAAAGGTGGTGACGCTGGATCAACAGGCGGTCGGGCGGCTGTCGCGGATGGATGCGCTGCAAAATCAGGCGATGGCCAAAGCCACGCAAACCCGCCGCACCGCCCAGCGCCAACGGATCCATGCCGCTTTGGCCCGGATTGACGAAGACGAGTTCGGCTATTGCGAGGATTGCGGGGAAGAGATTGCGAAAGGGCGGTTGGATCTGGACCCCACCGCCCCGAGATGCGTCAGCTGCGCGGCCGGGTAAGGCGCTTATGGCGCGCCTTTAACGCCGAATAGACCGTTAGCAAACAATCCAGAAACTCCGGATCATCATGGAAGGGTTCGGCCTGTCGTGGCAGAGACATTGCGACCGACCCCAGACTTCCGTTACCCCAACGCGGATGCACCCGGCCCAGCGCCCGACGATAGCGATCCGCCGCGTCCGCCCCGGTGCAGCATCGCCAGCATCGCACCGGGTCGCCGATGCGGCCCAAGCGCCAGAAGCGCACAGGCCGCCGCCATTGCATCGCCGGGCAACACCGGCCGCATTTAGAGCGTCACCTGAAGCTGCGCATATGGCCCCGGCCCGAAGCGCTCGGATACCTGTGCGACCTCGACCGTATAGGAGCCGGGCACCATATCCGCACTGCGCAACGCCGCGATATAGCTCCAACTGGGGCTGGTGACATCAACCTCGCGCAGCACAGTGGCACCGTCACGGATCCGCAGGCGATAGCGTTCGTCGACCTCGCCCAGCGGCACCTCGGTCTCACTCCACGGATCCCCGTCGATCCGTGTGCGCCTGATCCAGCTAAACTGGTGATCCCCGCCGTCATCACGTGCGGTTAGATGCACGGGCGCATACGGGCGCAGACCGATGCCGTTGAAGCCGTACACCACATGCACATAGCTTTCATCCGTATAGGCTTTTCGCGCGGGACCGATGCGATAATGACGGTTCAGTCCACGGGCTGCGGACCGCAACGGGATCTGTTCCTGTGCACCATCTAGAACGACGACATAACTGCCGACCGGCCACGATGATGGCATAGTAGCATCTGTCCCAAGCTGTCCGCGCAGACGCAGGCTCAGGTCATAGGTTTGTTCACCCACAAGGTCCGCTGTGGCAAATTGCAGGATCTCCCAGTTTTCAGGGCTGCCATCCCCGATCGCCAGCACATTGGCCCCATTCAACAGATCATCTGTAGAGACCGAGAACAGAGTGTTAGGCGAAGACAGCTTCACGCGTAAGGCAGCCCCCCGGTCCAGCTTGCCGACGGGCGCGGCCATCAACTCGGTTTCGGTGACACCAATGATCGAGCGTGCCGAAACCCGGTCAATCCGGCGATAGCCATTGTCACTGGCCGAGCGATAGACTGCGACATTCCCCGGCCAAGGTTCGGCCGTGACCGCAATATGGGGCGCATGAGGCACCTCATCCCCCGGTCAGCAAGGGCAGATCCATAAATAGCGGGAAGACCGGTGCTGGCGCGTCATAGGGTTTCACGGCGGGCGCGGGTTCGACACTGTCAGACGGCAGGAACAGTCCCGGCTCGACCCGGACGGCGCGGATGTTCTGGACACCTGCGTGCTCGACGTGGTCGACACGGAAATGCTCGGTCCCCGCTTCCGTTTCCAGCTTCAGGACATCCCCTGCCCCTTTGGACAGTTCCGACGGCGGCAGCGCGAAGCTTGCGCTGTCACGCGCGACACGGGCTTCGGACAGCCAGCGTTCGGTGATGGCGCGGGCCTCGGCACGGGTCAGGATCAAAGGGATCTCGGATGTGGACACAGCATAGCTGGATTCATCCGGGAAAATCGCCTCGACCGCGCGGATGTCATAGTCCCCACCGCTTTCGATATAGTTCAGGCGCACCCGCCCGGCGATCTCGGCCTCGGGCGCGCGGATGCGCTCAAGCGTCGTGTCGCGTTCGGGCGACAGCGCCATCTTTTTGGGGTCCAGAACATGATCCGGCCGTCCTGTGCGCGAGGCAAAGATCAGAACGCCTTCACGCTCGGACACTTCGAACCCCGTAGGCAAGCATAAGAGGCTGAAGCGCCGCGCGCGCGCCGCTAATCTGATCCACCACGTAGCCTCGCACCAATCCATAGAGCTTGGACACGTCATAGCGGGTCACACCCGAGCGCTCGCAGATTTCGCTGACCACCGAGGCGAGCGACCGCGACGACGCACGTCCGTTCAGCCAGTGACCGCGTTCATAGTTCGCACCATCACTCCACAACCCTTTACGGTTGGGGAATTGAGGGAAAGGCCGTGTGTCCCAGGCCCAGACATGGGCGCGGCTCATATCCAGCATCTGCACACCCGTAGCGCCGTGATGGGGGGTTGTTCGCGCCATTCCCCCAATAGTCATACATGGCCCGCAGGTACTGCGCTTGCATCAGGTCATCCCGTCGCCCGCTGGAATAGCGCGGCAGAGAACTTTCCGAGCTCTTGGGATCAAGGAACTTGTTGGGTTGGTTCGTCCCCTTATCGATGGCTGCACAGCCCATTTCTGTGAACCAAAAGGGCTTCGATCCGGGCAGCCAATCGGTCGGCGTCACATCCCGCGCTCCGCCGACGCGGTTATGGTGCGAGTTTTCCCACCAGCCGCGCAGGTCTTTATAGCGATAGACCCAGTCCTCGCCATGGGCGCCATCGGTAATTGGTGTGCGTATCTGCAAATCGCGCGCCTCGGGCGTCTTGTAGTACCACGAATACCCCTCACCACCTTCAATATTGGCTTTGAGATAGTCGAGGTTGTAGATCGCCTCATAGGACGCATCCGCATGGTCCAAGCCATCGCGCCAATCGGACAAAGGCATGTAGTTGTCGATGCCGATAAAGTCGATCTCGTCATGGCTCCACAGGGGATCGAGGTGAAAGAACACGTCCCCCGTTCCGTCCTGTGGCTGATAGCCGAAATACTCCGACCAATCGGCGGCGTACGAGATCTTGGTTTCAGCCCCCAGAATACCGCGCACATCGTCGACCAGCTGTATCATTTGCTCGACCACCGGGAAGCTGTTGCCCGGACCCCGGATCTGGGTCAGGCTTCGCAATTCGGACCCGATCAGGAAGGCATCCACCCCCCCGGCCGAGGCACAGAGATGGGCATAGTGCAGGATGAAACGGCGATACGAGAACTCGGCCGGGCCGGTATAGTCCACGCCTGCGTCAGTCACGGTAAAGTCGCCAGGCTGCGCGTTACCAAAGAACGCATCGACCTGAGACACTGCGCCCGACGTACCATCCGGAGACCCGGGATGATGCGGCGCAAGCACGGTGGTGATCCGACCACGCCACGGCAAAGCGGGTTGGCCGATCTGAGCCGTCCATGGATCAAACAGCGTGTTGCCCTCCATCTGCTCCATCAGGATGAAAGGATAAAAAGTGGCCTTGCGGTTATACTTCGACGCAAAAGCGATCGCCTCTTTCACCGCCTGATCCGAGGGCGTGCCGCCATAGACCGGGCGGTCGTCCGCGTCGCGCGGCACCAATCCGGCCTGAGCACGCGCAACACCACTGACGGTCCACGGCATGGACTTGCCATCCATCTCGTGCTGCTCGACCCCGCGGCTGGATCTGGCATGATCCACAGCGCAGGTCATTGCCAAACCACGACACGACCAAGGCTGTATTCCGGCAATTGGGCATTTCCTCGCGCATCTGCTGATACGAGGTGACGAAGTCCGTTTTGCCGGACGGGCTGTTCAGGTTCGACCCGCCACTGACGCCCGGACCTGCATCATAGTGCACCTTCGACGTCGCCATCGCATATTCCCCCGTTCCGGGGATTAACGCCACGGCCTGCGTACCGCGCGCGACCTCATTGTCCTGATCGGGCTGCTCTGGGCGGAAGACCTCGAAACTGAATTGGGGTACGCGGTTTCCGAACTGGGTGACGTCCAGTTCTTCAATCACCACATAGGCGACACCGCGATAGGCCGGCGCTTTCCCTGCCCCTTTGACGGCTTCGATCTTGGGATCGGGCAACTGATCATCGGTGCCCTTGTAGACACGGATCGTCAGATCGTTTTTTTCGATCTCATTTCCATCAGCCCAAATTCGCCCAACGCGCGTGATTTCACCTTCACAAAGCGCAACGGCCAAGCTGATCGAATAGCTATAGGTCGTAACCTCGGGCTCTGGCGGCTTGACCAGCCCCTTGCCGCCCCCGGTTGTGGTGGTGTTTTCCTTGAAGCGGGTCGACCAGATCACCTGCCCGCCCAGACGCGCACGCCCGAAGATCATCGGGGATCGCCACACCTTCCGACGCACCGCTCATGCGCAGCCGGTCCACGCGACCCGTTTCAATCGGGGTCAGAGCCCGCACCCAGAATACGATTATCGATGGTCTGGCCGATCGTAGCGCCGATCGCCTTGCCGATCACCACCGATGACAGCCCCAGAACGCCGCCGCCAATCGAGGCACCAGCCGCTGCACCTACCGCAGAAAGAAGTATCGTCGCCATCAGCTTGTCCTTTCAGGAAATTCAAAACACGCCACGATGCGACGCGCCCAAGGTGTCGAAAGCGGGCTTTCGACAACGCCGTGCCCGCTATAGGCATGGATAAAGGATGGGGCCGGCCCGATGCGGCTGACAAAACCAAGATGCTTGGCCACCGCATCCGCGCGCATTCGAAACAGCAGGATGTCACCCGGTTGCCGGTTTTGCGGGGGGGTTGGGGGGGAGCAAATGAGCTTGTGCCGCCTGCCACAGGTCTCTTGCCCGTCGGTTTCGGACCAATCCGCAGTATAGGGCGGCACCTCGACAGGTTCCTGCCCCAACACGGATCGCCAAACACCACGCACCAAGCCAAGACAATCACACCCTGCCCCTTTTCGCGAGGCTTGATGCACATAGGCGTCCCAAGCCATTCCTGCAGCTCTTGCAGGATCTCCGCCTGTCGCAGCCCCATATCAGCCCCCAGCAACTGGTGAGAACGGGTTGACGTCACCCGACATCAGACCTTCAAGGTCCAAAGTCTCGCGACCGTCGCCGCCATCATTGCGCCCCGAAGGATCGGATAGGACATCAGCCAGTCCTCGCCAGGGATGTCAGGAAACCCACGGAAGTTCAGAAAATTGTTGAACTTCTTGCGGCAGGTGCGGGGCAGTTTATCGCAGCCCGCCTCAAGCCGCACCCGATCCCCGGATTGCATCACGGCGCGCAGCGCCTCCCACAGCTCGATGGTACGCGCACCGTTTTCGCCCTTGGCATCATTCTTGATGATCCCGCTGAGACCTTCGGCGTCACCGCTGAGGACCGTAAAGCGACCGCGCACAAACCAATCCTCGGGGTAAAGCGCCATATCTGCGAACTGGAACACTGTCTCGTCGTCATTGCTAACCAGATCCAGCTCGACTGAGTATCCGGTCTGACCCAGATCGAACCGGCACTTCCCATCGCCCAGCACCGCCGAGCATGGCGACTGATACGCCCGCCCCTGCGGCTGGTTCATGGCCTCGCTCAAGCCGTTCAACTCGGCCCGGAAGCCACCCGCCTCGCGGGCCAGCTCTCCGACCGTTCCGCGAAACCGCAGGAAGCGCTGCGAGACGTCGCGCCAATTGACCAGCCAAGCTTCGACCTCGGCCCCGTCATAGCGGCCTGCGCGAATGTCCTTTTCGCTGATCGCGTCCGTGGACAGAACGCCCAAGGCCTCGGTGTTATCCACCGACAGACCTGTGGTCTGGCTCAGTGCATGCGCCGTCATGCCGGTGTCGGCTTTATAGATGATCCCATCCATCTGAACGTCCAAGTCGTGGTCAGTGAAGCCATACACCTCACCATCGCGCCGCGTGACCTTCCACAGCCGCGCAACGGTCGTGACGCCTCCGCCCAAATGGTTCTGAAACTCGGTAGAAATCACCATTAGACACGTACCTCGACCACGGGAACGTTAGGGGCATCGCCTGCCTGAAAAGACGCAACCGAGGTGTGTATCCGGTCGGTGTCAAACCGGACCGGCACATCAAACTCGAACCCTGCCGTGACCTCTTCACCCTCCTCCGGCGCCGTCGCGAACGTAACCATCCCCGTTGTCAGATCCACGCTGTACTGCGTGCCTTCGATCTGAGGATCACCCTTCAGGCCCAACTTCACGGTGCCCTCAATAGGCTTGTGGATCGGCCGTTCATATGTGTCCGTACCCGACCGATAGGTCTTGATCAGCTGAAACTCGGTTCTCACACCATCACCCCAGCCCAGGATCTGATCGGTGAACGCGGGATCCGCCGAGGGCAGCCCGCTTTTGAAATCCGACCAATCCTTCCAGCGAAACGCATGCAACTGCCCGCGCCGCGCTTCGAAGAAGGCGATCAGCGTCTCGACATCGTCAAGCGAGCGCATCCCGATCCCAGCATCATAGCGGCGGCGGGAATGCTCCCACGGGGTGTTGCGTTCTTCAAACCCGTTGGCCAGCGTCACGACTTCGGTGCGCCGTTCAGGCCCACCAACCGAGCCGAAGCTCAGATTGGCCGGGAAGCGGATTTCGTGAAAGGACATGGTGAACCCTCCTCAGGTCGTAAAATCAGGGGATCAGCGGTGACGTTGCCCACGCGCAAGGGCGCGCTGAACATTGGCCGCGATCTGGCTTTGCGACCGGCGGAAGCTTTCCACATCCGGGGTCGAGATATTCATGGTGACGTTGATCGGCGCTCCACCGCCCTGAGCACGCACGCCCAGACGACCATCGGCCCCTCGGCTAAGTGGCATGATTGCCTCTGGCCCGGCCTCGCCCATCAAGCCCGTCCCGCCGCGCATAGGAAATGCAGTGGCCTGCGAGACGACCCCCCCTTTGGCAAACGGCATCACACGCCCTTGGGTGAACGCGCCCCCATCCGCAAAGGGCAGGAAAGCGTTCGTAAGCGCCCCCAACCCCCTTGCCCCCAGGATGCTGCCAAAGTGGTTTGTGACGGGCGAAATCGCTGCATTGAACGCCGCGTCGGTCATGGACTTTGCGACCATTTTCAACGCATCCGACAGCTTCATGCCGTCAAAGACCAACCCTTCGAAAGCACGCCGCAACCCGGACGAGATGCCCGAGGATAGCTTGCTTACATCCGTGCTCAGATCCGAGATCGTCGAGTGCATCCCCTTCAGTTCAAAAATGAACCCTGCAGTCATCTGCTGAGCACCGCCAAGTGTGGCCTCCAGTGCGTCGATCTGATCTTCAAAGCTGTCGATACTGTCCAATCCAGCCATCACATGCCCTTTCCAGTGGGGGCACGCGGTTCATCGGGGAACGCGCGTGCAAGCTCTTCCAGCCGCGACCGCAGGCAGGTGGCAGGTTGCCCGTCCAGCCCGGCCATCACAGCCAATTCGATGGGGGTCAGCGCCCAGAATTGATCCGGGCGCAGCCCCCAGTTTTCCAAGGCCAAGGCGCATCAGCCCGGCCAGTCGAAGCCAGCAGGCTCAGCCATCAGCGGCCTCGTTCGGGGTCAACGCAAAGGCGCGGGTCAAGAGCTGACCGGCAGCCTTCGCCGCCTCCACTGGCCCGCCTTGAATTTCGGCAGACAGCAGATCCGTTGCGGTGCCTTGCCATCCCCCACCACGAAGCCCGGCCACGATCAGCGCCAGCACATCCCGGCTTGAGAACTGCCCGCTTTCGAACCGCTCGACCAAGGAGACGATCGAGGCCTCGCCCAGCTGCTCTTCCAGCTCGGCCAATGCCCCCAATGTCAGTTTCAGCACATGAGATGTGCCATCGATCACCAGCGCCACTTCGCCCGTCCACCGGTTTGTCATGATCACAGCGCCGTAAAGGTCAGTTCACCGGCCGAGGCCATCGACAGCTCATACGTCGCCTCACCGTTATGCGAACCCGCATATTCGATTGAGGTGATCATGAACGGGCCTTCGACCACGCCGAAATCGGGCACTATCACCTGAAAATTCGGCACTTCATTGTCGAAAAAGATCTGACGGGCCCGTTCATCGGTCGAGGCATCCTTGAACACGCCCGAGCCCGAGATCGACGCCGATTTCACACCTGCCCCACCCAACAGTTCACGCCAGCCGCCCGTGCTTTCCAGGCTGGTCACATCCACGCTTTCCGCGTTGAAGCTCAGGCGCGTGGCCCGAAGGCCCGCAATGGTCTCGAACACGCCGGTGTCAGTCATGTCGAGCTTGATCAGAAGGTCTTTGCCGTTTTGCGCAGCCATAGGATCACTCCGTTTTGAAAGGTTTAGTTGTCTTCGACGCGTGCGCGGAAGATCAGGTCGATGCGGCGTACATCCGCGTCTTCAACCCGCCGCGCCCGCGCACGATGAAAGTTCAGATACACAAGCCGGCCACGTGCCAGGATCAGGCTGGCATCCACCAACGTGTCACTGACCGCCGCGGCCACCTCTTTGGCGGCTTGAAATCCCGCCGCATCCGTGACCACGCTGATCGTGACCTCGTGCAGCGCGCCCTGCCCGGTCATATCCGAGCGTTCGCGCACATCCTCAGGCCCAAGGCTGACATAGGTGCCGGTGATGATACCCGCAGGCACCGCGTCATAGATTGCACCGGGCACCAAGGCCGACAGCGTACTGTCCGCCGCGAGGCGCTGGTAGATGGCCTGTTGCAAAGCCGCAGAAACGCCATAGCTCATGCCGAAACCTCCTCTTGTGCGAAACAGGTTAGGTAATGCGCGCCCGCGTCGGCCTCGGTCACGGCAAGGATGCGGAAAATCCGCGAGCCGTCGCGAAAACGCTGATCTGGCTTCGGGCGCGAAGGCGCACCGTCGGGGGCCGCGCGCACCGTGATGCGAAAGGCAATCGACGACACGGTGGCCATGCCGCGGCACGTTCACGCCCCGAGCCGGGCTTGACCTCGGCCCAGAGGGTGCCAAGCGCCTGCCAGCTTTGGGTGAAGCCGCCCCGCGCCATCCGGCGCGCGCACAGGCTCTTCCAGCGACAATTTGCGGTTCAGGACAGGGCGTTTCATACTTCCCCTCCACCGCCAAACAGGCGCACGGTGCGATAGCGCTGCAACAGTGCCGCAATTGCTGCAGGCAGTTCACCCCGCCCCGACATGGCGCCATCCGCGCGGTTTTCATAATAGGTTGCGGCCAGCATCATCACGCATGCGCCAGATCAGCTGGAAGATCGCCCCAAGCGGCACCAAAACCAGCCTCGAAGCCAATCACGGCCTGACCACCCACGGGAATGGCGGGCAAGCACAGCCCGGTCGACACAAGGCGGGGGCGGTGCATATCCGGCGCCAGCCATAGCGGGTTGGGTCGATCACCTCGGCCCCGCCCAGACGGTCATGGATTTCAAGGCTCAGAACCTGCGTAACAGGTGCCACCGGCAAGGCTTGCGACGCCAGATCGCGCCAGGCGGTCAGGGTCCAGGTAAATTCGCGCGACAGAAGGATCTTTCCGGTGCGGGCCTCGATCGCGGCCATAGCGGCCCGAAGGTAGGTTTCCAGCACCTGATCCTGCACCCCGTCATCGGCAAACCCGGTACCCAGCCGCAGGTGGTCCTTGAATTGGGCGACCGGAAGGGCCGTGCCCGGCACTGTGGTCTGCTCGACTAACATCATGGATCATCTCCGAAATTCGGGCCCCTCACGTCATGTGGGAAAGGGTGGGCGCGCACCGTCCGCATTGCTCGGACGGAGGGGGAGCAGCTAGACAACACGGGGGTGGTCGGTGCGCGCCCTGCCCCGTGACAGCCCGAAAGCCATCACGGGATCAGGTCCGGCTCTTACGAGACCGAGAACTTCAGCAGTTTGATCGCAGCAAAGTCGCTCACGTCACCGCCTACACGCTTGGTGGCATAGAACAGGACATGCGGCTTGGCCGAGAACGGGTCACGCAGGATGCGCGTGTCAGGAGCTCCGCGATGGTGTAGCCGTTGGCGAAGTCGCCAAAGGCGATCGACATACTGTCGGCACCGATATCGGGCATGTCTTCGACGATCAGAACCGGATAACCGATCAGACGGGCGGGTTCGCCGGCCACGGTCGCATCCGACCACAGGAAACGGCCATCAGCGTCTTTCAGTTTGCGTACAGCCCCCACGGTTTTCGAATTCATCACGAAGACCGCATTCGCGCGGTAATCCGCACCCAATGCGTAGATCAGGTCAAAAATGGCGTCTGCCGGATTGGTGGCGTTGAAGTTACCGGCCTCGCCGGTGGCGACGTAGCCAGATTTCCCCAGGTCCAGCTGGCGTTGTCGACAGCGGTATGGTTCAGAATGCCAACCGGCTTTTCAACACCATCACCGTTGATGAATGCACCGCTTTCCGCGCGCGAGAACTTGTCAGCGATACGGCCTGCAAGCCAGCCTTCGATATCAAAGGCGCTGTCATCCAGCAGACGCTGCGAAACTTTTGGCAAGGCCGACAGTTCGTGCAGCGGGATCGAAATTCGGTCGATCTGCGGGGTGCCGGTTTCCGTCGACGAACCGGTCTCGGACGCCCAGCCGGTGATCAGATCACCCTGGTCGATCAGCACGTCATAGGCGGTGCCTTCGACGTTCACCACATTGGCGACCGAACGCAGCGAGGCGGCCTTGTTCAGCACACCCTTGATGATGTCAGCAGTCACCGGGTCAACCAGATAGCCACCGTCAGCCGCTACCGCAGACGACATGGCTTTGCCTTCCAGATCGATGCCACGCAGCGCGTCATCGTCGCCCGAACGGACATAGGCCTCGAAGGCTTTCTGATGCGGGGCTTCCAAATCGGCAGCCGCGGCAAGATGCGGGCGTCCCGCGATGGTATTAGATTTGCGATCCAGCATGGTCAGTCGCTCTTCCTGTTGTTGAAGTTTGGTGGAAATATCTTCGTGAAACTGATTGATATCGTTCACGAAACCAGCCAGCGCGGTCTTCACCTCGGCAGCCGGAGTGGGGCCTGAAACCTGGCCAGCAGGCGTAGCGACTGGCCCAGAGCCTTCGTCTCTTTGTTGCTCATCTTTGGGTCCTTTTCAGGGGTTCAGATCGCTGGCTCAGGCGTTGCGGGCCAGCATCAGGCGCGCATCCTCAAGGGTCGCGGCCAGTTCACGCAAAGTGGTGTCATCGGCAGAAAGCTCTTCGCCCTTCGCCCCCACCCGCGCTGTCGGAAGCATCGGAAGGTGACAAGCGACACCTCCCACAGCTCCAATTCGGTCAGACGTCGTCCCCCGGTCTGGGTCTTCGTCGATTTCTTGGTGCGATAGCCGATGGACAGTCCGTCAATGGCGCCCGCCTCGATCAACGCGGCGGCCTCGCGGCCTTTCTCGACATCGCTTAGGATGCGGCCTTTCACATACAGGCCCTTGGCATCCTCGCGCACCTCGTCCCAGATCCCGATCGGCTGGGCGGGGTCGTGTTGCCACAGCATTTTCACGCCGTGCCCCTTGGCCTTCAGCTCGTCCAGCGATTTGCCATAGGCCCCGCGGGCCACGACATCGCCGCCATTGTCGACCTGATCGAAAAAGCTGGCATAGCCGTCGATCTGAATGCCGTCTGCGGTCTGGACCGACTCGCCCAGCTTGACGAACTTGTGCTCAAGCCCGAAATCGGTGTGGTAATCACTCATGGAATGCACCCTTTCTAGTTAGTCTTGAGCCAGCGGCGGCAGGCCCAGCAGGCTGCGCTTTTCGGATTCCGTCAGGAAGTCGGCCTCGGCCACGCGTTTCCATTGTTGGTCACGTTCAGCGGCCAACGCGGGCACCTGATCCAGATCCGGTTTCAGCTTCACAGCTTCGCCCGTAAATCCCGCCAGCCAATGGCCGACGCTGGCTGTCACGCGGGACACCAAGGGCACCACAGTCAGGCGATAGAAGGCACGGCTGGCCTCTTGATAGTTGGCGTAGGTGGCGTCGCCCGGAATGCCGATCAGCATTGGCGGAACCCCGAAGGCCTGTGCGATCTCGCGCGCGGCGGCTTCCTTGGTTTTCTGAAATTCCATGTCCGAGGGGCTGAACCCCATCGGCTTCCAATCAAGCCCGCCTTCCAGCAACATCGGCCGTCCTGCATTGCGTGCGCCGACGTGGTGGCTTTCCATTTCAGACAGCAGGCGGTCATATTGATCCGCGCTCAGCTGCGCCTGCCCCTCGCCACCTTTGTAAACAATGGCCCCCGAGGGTCGTGCCGCATTGTCCAACAACGCCTTGGACCAGCGACTTGCAGAGTTGTGCACGTCGATCGCAGTAGCTGCGGCCTGAAGCGGAGACAGCCCGTAATGGTCATCCTGCGGGTGGAAGGCCTTCACGTGACAGATAGGCGATGCGCCCTCGGATACGTGGAACCGGTGTTTGCGCGACCCGACCGTATAGTCATAGGCCACTGGCCAGCCATCCGCGCCTGGCACCAGCGCCATCCGATCCGAGCGAAGAACATGCAGCTCGCGCGGCTGGCCTTCGTCGTCCAGAACCGCCTCAAGATAGCCATTGCCGGTTAGCAGCATCTGGCCAAAGAACGCCTCGAACAGCTCGGCCCGGCCCTGCGCTGCATTGGGGCGTGCCAGCAGCTCCAGCAGCGGGTGAATGTCATAGCGCTGCTGGTCGTCCTGCAGCACCAAAGGCAGGGCGCTGGCGGCTTCCGCGATCAGCTTGACCGAGCGAAATCCGACCGGGTTCGCCGAAAAGCCAGACCGGGGTCAGGCTGACCGTATCGCGCGGGGCTCCAGGCCACGCGGCCTGCATTGCCATAGGCGATCACCGGCCCGGTGGCCGATGCCTTTGCCTCGCCGGGCATCTCGGCCTTTGCGTCATCCGCACCTCGCTTCAGAAAATCAAATACCATGCGCCTTGGCTCCTTGGTTTCGCGTCTCGGTGTCAGTCCCCCGGGTGACACCGGGCAAACCTGTCCTGTCCGGGCAAAACGCGGTCGCGTCACCCAGCGGATATTTTGTCATTTCGTGATCAGGCGGGGCTGGTGGCCCATCGGGCTATTCGCCCCACCTTTCGATGTTTTGCACTTTGCCAGTGAGGGTTAAAAAACTCTTTAACCCAGCGTGCGCACCTGCGGTCTGCGATAGGACGCAACGGGCTCGATGATCAATTCATGCAAGGCCCAAACCAGCGCGTCCACGCGGTCTGGGGCTGCCTTTGCCCTCAAAGCCCTGGCTGGTCATCCGGCACATCTGATCCTCAAGCGCGGCCATATTGCCGCATGACTGACCCGCCCCTGTTCATAGAGCGCCGCCACAGGTTCCGCCCGCGTAACCTTGCCCCGCGTAGCACGCACAGCTTTATACGGCACGGTCGCGTCAATCTGACGGATCACGCTTTCCACAAGGTCGCCACCTTGGTTGACCTCGGCCACCAGCCGATCCGCCTGATGCCGCTCCATCGCGTTCAGCGCTGCCTCTGCCCATTCGGACGGGCTGGCCGCCGTTACGCTGGCATCTTCCAGCACCACGGCCTTCCACTCACCCGGAGGCCCCTTCGCAAAGACACCCGCCACCACGATCCCGCATTCATCGGACCCTTTATGGCCTGTCACCGGTGGATCCACCGCCACCACGACCCGGTTCAACACGGGGCGTGTCCGACCCCAAACGATGCTTGTCCAGCATCGCCATCGTCCACAACGCGCCCTCGGTGTCTTCCAAAAGCACGCCATCCAATTCCTGCCGCCCCAGCCGCGTATCCGCGTAGCGCGTCCGCACTTCATCCAGAAAACTCTTCGCCAGATATGCGCGGTTAGCCTCGGTCGGCGCGTGCGTCGTCACGGTCGAGGGATTTTTCAGGATCTGTTTCAGCACCCCCACATTTCGCGGTGTGGTGGTGACGCATTGCCGGGGATGCGTGCCAAGGCGCAGTCCAAATTGCAGCATGTCCACGTGTCCTCGGCCTTTTTCCACTTGGCGAGTTCATCCACCCAGGCCGCATCAAACTGCGGTCCCCGCAGGCTTTCCGGCTCATGCGCCGAAAACACCTGTGCAATCGCCCCGTTGGGCCAAACTAGCCTGCGCCGACCCGCTCCCACACCGGACGCCGATCCGGTGGAGAGCAGGCAAGGATGCCGCTTTCACCAAACACCATCACCTCGCGCACCTGATCGATGGTTTCGCCCAACAAGGCCACGCGGCGCGAGCGGCCGGGGGGGTCCAACGGTCCCGCCCCCTCGACTTCAGACCGCACCCATTCAGACCCGGCGCGGGGGGGTTTTCCCCGCGCCACGCCCGCCCATGATGACCCATGTCCGCCAATCCCCCTCGGGGCGGCAACTGGTGATCTAGGCCCAGAATTCGAACAGATAGGGGCAGCGCCATCAGCGCCCCGTCACTCAGATCGTTCAGAAAGCTCTCGCGCTCGTCTTGCGTCGCGCAGGCAAGCCAGTCTGCGCCCGATTTCGTCTCGGGCCTGAGCAAGGTCCAGCTCTGCCGCTCGTCCGCCGCCAAATGCGGCTTTACCACTTTGTTCAAGTCGTTTCCTTTCCTCGAATACCGTTTGCATCGCGCGGCGCACTTCAGTCACGGCTTTCGCCAGCTCCGGCGTGGTTTCGCACCCACCTGTTTCCGCCGTAGACAACTGGCGATCTAACTCTCTCAAAACACGTAGAAAAAACGCATCCGCGATCTTCATGTAATCTTCCGAAGCGGCGTCTTTCCCCAAAGGCGTAATCATTGTCATTCTTTTTTGTTGCCTCTCATGCTCTTGTCCGCACAAGCGACATGAAAAAACGGCCCCGGGCGGATGCCCAAGGCCGTTGCTTTCACGTCTTCTAGCGTATGTCAGAGACTACACGGGACCGTACGTTCGGTCAAAATGCAACGCGCGGGTGCCGCGCGCTGTGGTAAGGTTCCATCAACCTATTGGTTGGCGCGTTCCGCTTCGATCTTGCGCCACTCGGCCACGTTGGCGTTGTGCTGTGCCAAGGTTTCCGCAAAGGCGTGTCCACCAGTGCCGTCTGCCACAAAGAACAGATAAGGCGTGCTGTCTGGGTTCAACGCAGCTTCAATGGCGGCGCGGCCCGGATTGGCAATCGGGGTGGGCGGCAGCGCATCAATCACATAGGTGTTGTACGGCGTCTCACGGCGCAGCTCGCTTTGACGCAGACCGCGCCCAAGGCTGCCCTGCCCCTTTGTGATGCCATAGATGACGGTCGGGTCCGTCTGAAGACGCATCCCTTTGTTCAGGCGGTTCACGAAGACGCTGGCAACCTGACGACGCTCCTCGGCCAGACCCGTTTCCTTTTCGACAATGGACGCCATCACCAGCGCCTCGTCTGCATTCGCATAGGGAAGATCTGCCGCACGATTGTTCCACGCTTCGGCCAGAATTTCGACCTGCGCGTCTTGCATCGAGGCGATAAGCGCAGTGCGATCCGCACCCGCTTTCACTTCATAGCTATCCGGAGCCAAACTGCCTTCCGCCGGGGTGCTTGCGACCTCGCCGGTCATGAAATCAGCACGGCTCAGACTGTCGACAACCTGCCAGCTGGTCACGCCTTCCGCCACGGCGATCCGAAACCGGGTATCGCTTTCATCGCGTTTCTCAAGATACGTTGCTGGGGCATCGCCCTCCAGCTCGGCCGGCTTGAACTCGGCCGTGATCTTGTAGTCCTGCGTCGCAGGATCAAGTTCGCGCACCTGCATGACAGCCGACAAAACACCGACACGGTATAGAATTTCGGTCCCGCAGGTCGACGCCCCACCACGCGTAACGATGTCCACGATCTCTTCCATCGAGCGCCCCTCGTTCACAAGGAAAGACCCCGCCTTAAGCGCAGACGCCTTGTCAGAGTACTCAACACCAATCCGGAAGATCGCGGCGTTCGAAATCGCCCCTTGCGCTTCCAGATTGTCCGCCACACGCGAAAACGAGCTGCCACGTTCGACCCGCAGGCAGATGGTTTCTGCCAGCGGACCTTCAGACGTATACTGTTTCTGGCCCCATGCCACCACGCCGACCGCTACGATCAGAACGACAATGAACAGGCTCAGCGCATTCGAGGCGATGTTGCGCCACATCAGTCAGCAACCTTCCCCATCACAAGGCTGGCATTGGTACCACCAAAGCCAAAGCTGTTAGACAGGGCAATGTTGATCTCGCGCTTCTCGGCCTTGTTGGCGGCCAGCGACAGGCGCGGCGCGATCGCCGGGTTGTCCAAGTTGATGGTGGGCGGCGCGATCTGGTCACGGATGGCCAGGACGCAGAAAATGGCTTCCACAGCGCCCGCAGCGCCCAGAAGGTGGCCGATGGACGATTTGGTCGAAGACATCGTGGCCTTGTCAGCCGCATCGCCCAGCAGGCGCTCTACCGCGCCCAGTTCCACCGTGTCGGCCATGGTCGAGGTGCCGTGCGCGTTGATGTAATCAATCGCTGCAGGTTCCAGCCCAGCTTTGCCAAGGGCGGCCTGCATGGCGCGGAAACCACCGTCACCATCTTCGGCCGGTGCGGTGATGTGATAGGCGTCACCTGACAGGCCATAGCCCAGCACTTCAGCATAAATCTTCGCGCCACGCGCCTTGGCGTGTTCGTATTCTTCCAGAACCACGATACCAGCGCCCTCGCCCATCACGAACCCATCACGGTCTTCGTCATAGGGGCGGCTAGCGGCCTGAGGATCGTCGCCGCGCTTGGTCGACAGGGCTTTACAGGCATTGAAGCCCGCGATGCCCAGCTCGCAGATTGCGGCCTCGGCGCCACCGGCAACCATGACATCTGCGTCGCCCGACTGGATCAGTCTGCTCGCGTCGCCAATGGCGTGCGCACCAGTCGAACAAGCAGTTACGACCGAGTGGTTCGGGCCCTTGAAGCCAAACTTGATCGACACCTGACCCGAGATCAGGTTGATCAGCGAACCCGGAATAAAGAACGGCGACACACGGCGCGGGCCGCGTTCGTTCAGCAGGATCGAGGTGTCAGCAATGGTCGACAGACCACCAATGCCTGACCCGATGATCACACCGGTACGCAAACGGCTTTCCTCGTCCTCGGGCAACCAGTCGGCGTCTTTCACGGCCATCTCGCTGCGGCCAAACCGTACAGGATGAAATCATCGACCTTGCGGCGCTCTTTCGGCTCCATCCAGTCATCTGGATTGAAGGTCCCATTGGTGCCATCGCCCAGCGGTACTTCGCAGGCATATTTGGTGGTCACGCGCGAGGCGTCAAATTTCGTGATCGGGCCAGCGCCGGACTGCCCGTCCAGAATACGCTCCCATGTTTCCTCGACGCCGCTTGCCAGCGGAGAAATCATGCCCAATCCTGTTACAACCACTCGACGCATTCTGGTGCCCTTTCTCAGGTTTTCAAATGTCTTGGCGGTGATAGCGCGGCTAGGCATGGTGGGGCAAGTCGAAACCGTGCACAGGTGAAAGCTCGCCTATCGGCGCTACGCACCGTTACACCTGTGATTGTTGGCCAGCGACGGACATGCGCCCGCATTGACCGCTGGCCAACAAGTTAGGTCCATAAGGGGTCAGATGAACTCTGCCTTGGCTTCAGGCGCAGGACGCGCGACATCCAAAGCCTCCACCAGATCCACATCTTTCGAGAACAACGCCCGTCCGATCAACGTGCCCGCAATGTTCGGCACGTATTTCAGTCGTGCAACATCATCCAGCTCGTGTACGGTACCAGCCGCAATCACTTGATGCTTGGTTTTGCCCGCAAGCGCGCTCAGAAGTCCCAACTGCGCGTCCGGCTGCTCGATATCGCTGTCGATATCGGTGATCAGCACGCTGGCCAGCGGCACATCGGCATAGGACGCAAGGAAGCTTTCGGGGGACATCGCGACCGGATTGCGCCACCCATCTGTCATCAGTTTACCTTGCCAGATATCCGCCGCCAGAACGATCTGATCCGGATATCGGTTGGCAAGTTCCTTCACCATAGCCGGATCGCGCGCCGCTACCGTTCCCAGAACGACACGTCCTGCGCCTTTCTCAATCCAGGTTTCAACCATGTCGCGGGTGCGGATCCCGCCTGCAACCTGCACCGAGCACCCAGCCGAGTTGATGATCGCCTCGATCAGCCCGGCATTGTCGCCTTCGCCTGCAACCGCATCGAAATCGGTGACCTGAATCCATTCCGCCCCGGCATCGGCAAACCCCTGCGCTGTTTCCACCGGGTCCACATGCCAGATCGAAGGCTCTTCAAGACGACCGCGATGCAACGTCACACAACGTCCGTTCTGCAATTCAAGTGTTGGATAGATAATCATGGAGCGCCTCCTTCGCGAAACCAGTGATGGTTTAGTGAAGTTTAACACACCCGAATATGTGCGCCTAAATTCGGCTCAATTCACTCTGAAAGCGGCGGCGAAAGGTGATTTCCCATAAAAAAACGGCCCATCCGAAGATAGGCCGTCTTTAAAAACTCGTGTCCTGAAAGATCAGGCAGCTTCGGTGATGAACTTCACAGCGTCGCCGAAGGTCTGAATGGTTTCAGCAGCGTCGTCCGGGATTTCAATGCCGAACTCTTCTTCGAAAGCCATAACCAGCTCTACGGTATCCAGGCTGTCTGCGCCCAGGTCGTCGATGAACGAGGCGGTCTCGGTGACCTTGTCCTCTTCAACACCCAGGTGCTCAACTACGATTTTCTTCACACGATCTGCGACGTCGCTCATGATCAATCCTCACGTTAGTTCAGGGCTTGGCCCTTTTCGTTTGACCCGTTCGGGCCGCTAAGTTCCCCGCGCGAAACGCCGAGACCCCCAGCCCATTTGGACTGCCCTATTCGGCTGAAGGGGAAAACCTGCGCCGCCTATAGCACATCGAAGAAGATAGGCAAACGCTTTCGCGGTGCAAGGGCGCAGACAAAATTTTACTGACCGCGCCCGGCACGTCTACAGCATAGCCATACCACCATTTACGTGGAGCGTCGCGCCGGTGGTATAGCCTGCCTCGTTCGAGGCCAGATACAGCACCGCTGCGGCGATTTCTTCCGGCGCGCCCATGCGGCCAGCAGGAATTTGTGCCAGCGTGCCCGACTTCTGATCATCGGTCAGCTTGTCGGTCATCGCGGTGCCGATAAAGCCCGGCGCGATGCAGTTTGCGGTAATGCCGCGGCTGGCAACTTCGTATGCGATCGACTTGGTCAGACCTACCATACCCGCCTTCGAGGCCGCGTAATTTACCTGGCCGGGGTTGCCCGTCGCACCAACGATGGAACCGATGTTGATGATGCGGCCCCAGCGGGCTTTCATCATCGGGCGCATTACGCCACGGCACAGGCGCATGGTCGAGGTCAGGTTCACGTTGATCACGTCGTCCCAATCCTTGTCCGACAGGCGCATGAACAGTTGGTCGCGGGTGATCCCGGCGTTGTTCACCAGAATATCGACACCGCCCATGGCTTCCACGGCCTGCTTGGGCAGCGCGTCGACCGCCTCTCCATCCGACAGGTTGCACGGCAGCACATGGGCGCGCTCGCCCAACTCAGCGGCCAGTGCCTCGAGCGGTTCAACACGGGTACCCGACAGCGCCACTGTGGCGCCAGCGGCGTGCAGCGCCTTGGCGATCGCGCCGCCAATGCCGCCGGATGCTCCGGTCACCAGAGCATTTTTTTCCAGTCAGATCAAACATCTGCTTATCCTTTTTCACGTTCCCAGCCGCGCCAGAACTCTGGGCCAACGACCGAATGAATTATTGTGATTAACTGTTCAGCGCTTCTGCAGCGGCCTTGACATCCTCGGGCGATCCAATGGCGCGCGTGGCGACAGATTTGTCGATCCGCTTGATCATACCGGACAGGGCTTTGCCTGCGCCGACCTCCCAGATCTCAGTCACGCCATGCTCGGCCATATATGCCACGCTTTCACGCCAGCGCACCGAACCCGTTACCTGCTCGACCAGAAGCGAGCGGATCAGAGCCGGATCTGCAACTTCGGCAGCACGTACGTTTGCTACCAGAGGCACCGCAGGGGCGTTCATTTCCACGTGAACCAGCGCCTCGGCCATCACTTCGGCTGCAGGCTGCATCAATGCACAATGGAAAGGCGCACTTACTGGCAGAAGAACCGCACGACGGGCCCCCTTGCCCCTTGGCAATCTCGACCGCGCGCTCGACGCTTCTTTGTGGCCGGACACAACCACCTGCGCCGGATCATTGTCATTGGCCGCCTGACAGATCTGTTCATGGGCAGCCTCGGACGCAACTTCAGTTGCGGTCTCGAAATCCAGCCCTAGCAGCGCAGCCATTGCGCCAACACCTACGGGTACGGCTTCCTGCATGGCTTTCCCACGGGTGCGCAGCAGACGCGCGGTATCGGCAACCGTCAATGCGCCTGCGGCTGCCAGCGCCGAATATTCACCCAGCGAGTGCCCTGCAACATACGACGCGGCGTCGATGGAAACCCCTTCGGCCTCCAGCGCGCGCATGGTGGCAAGCGAGGTTGCCATCAACGCAGGCTGTGCATTTTGGGTCAGGGTCAGTTCTTCCTGCTCGCCTTCCCAGATCAGCGCGGACAGCTTTTCGCCAAGCGCCTCATCGACCTCGTCAAATACGGCTTTCGCTGCGGGATAAGCGTCTGCAAGGGCTTTACCCATGCCAATGCTTTGGGCCCCTTGCCCGGGAAATACGAATGCGCGGCTCATGGCCCCTCCTCTTCATGCCTATGGCTTTAGGGAATGGGATACCTTGCGACGAAGCGCTGTGCAAACTGTTTGGAAGGAGTTGCCCCGGATCAGGCGGCCCGGAAGGCGCGGCCACCTGCGCCAAATGATGCCCCGGCACTCCGATGGCTTTCATAGCTGGGGATCATCAACCCTCCGCGATCATCTTTCAGATCACGCAGAAGACGTTCCTGGATCGGGCGCAACAACAACTCGGGTCCTGACAGAATCTCAACTGCCGTCAGATTCTCGCCACCGTCGTCCAGCCGCACATACAAGGTCGCCTGACGCGAATTCCCCATTCCGCCATTGCTTTTTCCGCAAGACAGCAGCAACCCAGTCACATCCCCAAACGGCACGACTGCCTCTGTCTCGAATTTGTTGTCCGACGTGATCCGCCCGCGACGCACCACCCGGTTGTGAAGATCAACCTGAGTCGACGCAACTTCGGCACCCCTGACCGAACAGATACAACAAGCCACCCAAACCGACGAACAAGCAGGTCAGGCCGATCTTCATTGTCAGAAGAACCGTATCATCCACTGCCGGTGTGCTTTGCATGACCCACAGACCGGTCGAAGAAATCGCCAGCGCCACCCCCAGAAAGCGGCTGAATGCCCGCAGTACCAGCCCACCACTGGCCTCCTTCACCTGGTTCGTCAGTGCGTACCCCCAATTTGTTGGAATTAGCAAAACCGGCTGAGAAGATTGGGACATTTCCGTGCCAGACTGCGGTAGCGGTGAGACCATGGTCATGGGATAAGTCTTTCTTGTTTAATAGGCGAATCTGACGTGCAGCAGAGTGTCAGGGCTAATTTACCGCCCAGTTAAGGGCTCTCATCAAACGATCGACTTGAAGTGTGACGGAAGTTGGGCGCCCGCTAGGTGAATGCGAGGCCATAATTTGCACGAACGGTGGTCAATTCACCTTATATAAGCCCGACAACGCGTTTCAAACGCCTTGCGCCACATGGTCAGACGTGTATAAGGCACCGTCCTTTCCGTAAGTGAATGAACCGCGTTGCCTCTCGTGGATGGGTCGCGGAAAGGTTTTGGCCCATTCTTTGAAGCGCGCTTGAAAATAGAACTGGAGTTCACATGCCCCTTTACGAGCATGTCTTCATCTCGCGTCAGGATCTGTCCAACGCGCAGGCTGAGAACCTCATCGAACATTTCGGCACCGTACTGGGTGACAACGGCGGCAAAGTCGTTGACAGCGAGTACTGGGGCGTCAAGACGATGGCCTACAAGATCAACAAGAACCGCAAAGGCCACTATGCCTTCCTGAAAACCGACGCTCCGTCGACGGCTGTTCAGGAAATGGAACGCCTGATGCGCCTGCATGACGACGTTATGCGCGTTCTGACCATCAAGGTCGACGATCACGCCGAAGGCCCGTCTGTTCAAATGCAAAAACGTGACGAACGCGGCGACCGCCGTGGCCGTGACCGTTAATCGGAGGTCTAACTCATGGCAGCTAAACCGTTTTTCCGTCGCCGCAAGGTATGTCCCTTCTCGGGCGACAACGCACCGAAGATCGACTACAAAGACACCCGTCTTCTGCAGCGCTACATCTCTGAGCGTGGCAAAATCGTACCTTCGCGTATCACCGCCGTTTCGGCAAAGAAGCAGCGTGAGCTGGCCCGTGCTATTAAGCGCGCCCGTTTCCTTGCTCTGCTTCCCTACGCCGTTAAGTAAGGGGACCTGATCAATGCAAGTTATCCTTCTGGAACGTGTGGCCAAGCTGGGCCAAATGGGCGACGTCGTTGACGTAAAGCCCGGTTACGCACGCAACTTCCTGCTGCCCCAGGGCAAAGCCCTGTCGGCTTCGGACGCAAACATCGCGTCGTTTGAAGCTCAGAAAGCTCAGCTGGAAGCCCGCAACCTGGAAACCAAGCAAGAAGCAGACGCTCTGGCTGAAAAGCTGGGCGGCGAGCAGTTCATCGTGATTCGCTCGGCTTCGGACGCTGGTGCTCTCTACGGCTCGGTCACCCCGCGTGACGCAGCCGAGGTTGCCACCGAAGCTGGTTTCACCGTCGACAAGAAGCAGATCATCCTGACTGCTCCGATCAAATACCTGGGCCTGCACACCGTCACCGTACGTCTGCACCCGGAAGTCGAAACCGAGATTGCCCTGAACGTGGCACGCTCGGCAGAAGAAGCCGAACTGCAGGCTTCGGGCAAATCGATCCAAGAACTGGCCGCTGAAGCAGAAGCTGAAGCCGAGTTCGAGATCGCCGAGCTGTTCGACGATATCGGTGCTGCTGCATCGGACGACGACGACGCTCCTGCTCAAGCAGAAGAAGCTTCGGAAGAAGAGTAATCTTCTGTCGATACAAGATAAGAAAGGCCGCTCGATTGAGCGGCCTTTTCTTTTTGCCTAATCCGGCTGACGTATAAGGCGTTCGATAGGATTTGCGGTGCGCGTCCTATTCGATCGACAGAGGCCACTCAAGTACCAGCCAGTTTACGTATCGCGGTCTACATAAGCTCGATCTCGCGCGGCATTCCCCCGCCGTTTCAAATAATCCGACTGACCTCCAGCTTTCGGTTTTGGAGTTTGGCCAAGTCATGACGGATCATCGGACGAATAAGCTGCACCCAATCACCCGATATAAACGTGTGACCCAGTATCATGTGAACTTGGACTGCATTGGCTTTCTTGTGGGATCGCCCGCGCTTATACTTCCCGTATGATGCAGATTTCCCGCCGCACCGCCCTCGCCCTTTTGGCCGCAACTGCCCTGACCTCGTGTGGTCGTCGTCGTTCAAGGGCGCGCACGTCGCGCTCAGGCGCTTTTAACCCGCCACTCTATCCCAATGAAACACCCGAGCTGCGCGCTTCGATCAACAAATGGGCCGACCATTACGAAATCCCGCGCGAGTTGGTGCACCGTCAGGCCGTAAGGGAAAGCACACACCGCCCTTGGGCACGCAACGGTCCCTATTGGGGGCTGTTGCAGATCTTGCCCCAAACCGCCCGCACAATGGGACATCGCGGCCCGGCAGAGGAGCTTTTGGACCCCGATGTGAACCTGAAATACGCGGGGAAATACCTTCGCGGGGCCTATATCGTGTCGGGCGGAGACATCGAGCGTGCGATGGGATGGTATGCGCGCGGGTATTATTATGAGGCCAAACGGCTGGGCCTGCTGGTCGAAACCGGGCTGCGGCCGGGATAAGGCTAATGGTGGCTCACTTCGTGAGCCTACAGGGGCTTTGCCCCTCGGCCACTCGATTGTCGAGCGGCCTCACCCCAAGATATTTTTGACAAGAAAATGCGAAACAAACGAAAAAGGCCGCCCCAAACGGAGCGGCCTTTCGAATGTCTGTCAGGTAAGACTTATTCGTCTTCCAGAGCCTCAATGGCTTTCTGCAGATCGTCTTTCGAGACTTCTTTTTCCGAAACCTCGGCCAGTTCAAATACGTAGTCCACAACCTTGTCTTCGAAGATCGGAGCCTGCAGCTGCTGACGCATCTGCGGGTTCTGCTGAACGAATTCAAAGAACTGACGTTCCTGACCCGGATACTGACGGGGCTTGGTTCATCACGGCCTGCGTCATCTCGGCGTCGGTAACCTCGATCTCGGCTTTCTGGCCCAGCTCGGCCAGCAGAAGACCAAGGCGCACGCGGCGACCGGCAAGTTTCTTGTGCTCGTCGGTGGCTTCGATTTCCGGGTGGTCGTGGCCTTGCACGTCCGGGTTTTCTTCGTGCCACAGCTGGTGTGCGATCTGGCCAGCTTCTGCGTCCAAGAGCGACGGCGGCAGGTCGAAATCAACCAGCTTGTCCAGCTCGTCCAGCAGGCCACGCTTCATGATAGCGCGGGCAGCGCCAGCAAACTCTGCTTCCAGGCGCTCGCTGATCTGCTCTTTCAGAGCGTTCAGATCTTCGGCACCGAACTTGGTGGCCAGCTCGTCGTTTACCTCGGCGGCAACGGGCTCTTTCACTTCTTTGATGGTGCATTCGAACACGGCGTCTTTGCCAGCCAGGTTCTCGGCGCCATATTCGGCGGGGAAGGTCACGTTGACCTCTTTCTCTTCGCCAGCTTTCACGCCTACCAGCTGCTCTTCAAAGCCCGGAATGAACGAGCCTGAGCCCAGAACCAGCGGATAGTCTTCAGCAGCGCCACCGTCGAAGGCTTCGCCGTCAACTTTGCCCAGGAAGTCGATCACAACCTGGTCGCCGTCTTTCGACTTGGTGCCTTTTTTGCGGTCTTTGAAGTCCTGAGCGGTCTCGGCCAGGTTGGCCAGCGCTTCGTCAACTTCGCCTTCGCCAGCCTTCACGACCAGCTTCTCAAGCTTGATGCCTTTCAGGTCGACCTCGGGGATCTCGGGAAGGGCTTCATACGACATTTCAATCTCAACGTCGTCGCCTTCTTTCCAGTCCTCGTTGGTCATCTTCACGTCAGGCTGCATGGCCGGACGGTCACCCGAATCTTCGAAGTGCTTGTTCATGGCGCCATCAACAGCTTCCTGCATGGCTTCGCCCATCAGGCGCTGACCAAACTGCTTTTTCAGCAGAGCCATCGGCACTTTGCCTTTGCGGAAGCCTTTCATTTCGACTTCGGGCTGCGCTTCAACCAGCTTTTCGTTGACTTTGGCGTCCAGATCAGCGGCCGGAACCACGATCTTGTAGCCGCGTTTCAGACCTTCGTTCAGGGTCTCGGTGACCTGCATCGTCTCGTCCTTCTTTCAATTTTGGTGCGGGTGGAGGGACTTGAACCCCCACGCCTTGCGGCGCCAGAACCTAAATCTGGTGCGTCTACCAATTTCGCCACACCCGCTAAAACCGAGGACGGCCCGCGTTTTCAGGACGGGGCCGTCCAAATTCGCGCCCTTCTAGCACCAGTGCGCAGCGGATGCGAGAGGAAAAGCGCCCTTATCCGACGGGAGATTGCGCAATTTTTTGCTCTTTCGGCGGGGATACCCGGTCGAGGTCCAGAATCAGGCGATCACGCCCCCAATTTGCGGAACACGACGGGCAGTTGCTCGGGCAGATCCTCGGCGATTAGACCCGGCCCGAATTCCAGCGCGCATTCCACGTGCAGCCAAGCCCCGGTCTCAGCCGCCTGCATCGGAGAGAAGCCCCCGCGCGAGCAGCCCCGTGATGAAGCCCGCCAGCACATCGCCCGATCCAGCAGTGGCCAGCCACGGGGCGGAGCGTTCATAGGCGGCGGAGTTGATCGAGCACGCGCCATCTGGCGCCGCGATCACCGTGTCCGGCCCCTTTGAACAGCACCACGCAGCCCGCGCGCGCCGCCGCCTCGCGTGTCGCGTCGACTTTAGAGTAAGCCGGGGCCTTTGGTAGCGGGGGCGTTCAGCTTCTCGCAATGTCGGGGAACAACCGCGCGAATTCACCTGCATGAGGGGTCAGAACGCAGTTCTCGTGCAGCATGTCGAACAGTGCAGACGGATCGTCCTTGAACGCCGTCAGAGCATCCGCATCCAGCACCGTCGCGCGCTTGGCGGCCAAAGCCACCGGCACCAAGT
>LLEO01000031.1_pt1 | contig 28671 bp, 39 predicted proteins | sample 595861 | NCBI WGS metagenome assembly LLEO01 (sample SAMN02919315, study PRJNA255460) | bioreactor metagenome | biome: chemostat; feature: culture 2012_25.1; material: sediment; isolation source: day35 25degC chemostat 2012 inoculated with Wadden Sea sediment taken from... | place: Germany: Bremen ... | reverse complement strand
CGCCGTGCCGCAGGCTTGACGCCCGCGCAGGACGAGATGCTGGTGAAATGGGGCTACCCTTACGTCTTTGACGCGTTCAAATTCCACCTGACCCTGTCGGGCAAGCTGGACCCAAGCCGCGCCGCGCAGATTTGGGACGTGTTGGCGCCTCTGGTGGCCCCAATCCTGCCGCGTCCGTTCGTGGTGGACGATCTGACCCTTGTGGGGGAAGATGCGGATGGCCGGTTTCATGAGATTTCTCGTATTGCGCTGGGCGCAGCCGCGACGGCCTGATCGGCGAGCCGCGCAAGGATGGTTCGTACCGTCCCGTCCAGCGGGCCGTCATTCACCACGTTGATCACCGCCAGCCCGTCGGGCAGTTCCACCTGCCGTGTGAGCCGCTTGGCGATGCTGTCCGCGCTTTCGCGCCCACGTGCGGCCAGACGTTGTGCCAGCACCTCGGGGTTTGCGCTCAGGTTCACCACGATGAACCCGGGGAAGGCTATGTGGCGTCCGTCAGCACCTTGCGCGACAGGTTGACCAGCGCATTGCGACCCTTATCCAGACAGGTCAGTTCGGTGTTCGGAATGCCATAGCGCAGGTCATGTGCAGGCCAGTGTAGCGCGAACCGGCCACAGGCCAGATCCGCGTCAAACGTGGCCGCGTCGCAGCCGTCAAACTGCTCGCCGCCCGCCGCATTGGGGGTGGGTGATCACGCGCCGCACAAGGTGGAAATCGGCCGCCTTGGCTAGAGCCTCCATAACGCTATCCTTGCCGACGCCCTTGGGTCCGACAACGGCAATCGGTCGTCCGGGTGCGACAGCCATCAGGCATCCCCTTTCGGCGAGAATGTGGTCACATCCAAAACCCGGTCGCAGACCCGATCACGTGCAGCCGCATCGTGGAAAATCCCCACGATTGCTGCGCCGCGCGCCTTAGTCTCTTCAATCAGGCACATAACCGCGAGCGATGTTCACACGCTGCTGTTCGCCACCTGAAAAGGTGGTCGGGCTGAGCGACCAGAGCCGTTCGGGGAATGTTCAATGGCTCCAGAAGGGCGGCGGCCTTGTCCCGCTCGGCACCGGCGTCTTCACTCAGTGCCAGCATAGGCTCGGCCACTACGTCCAGCGTCGGCACGCGGGGCACAACGTGCAGGAATTGGCTGACATAGCCCAGCGCAGTGCACCGCTTAGGCGCGTGACGTTCTTGTTCTGGAACAGGATCTGGCCTTCGGTGGGATCAGCCAGCCGATTGACCATCCGAAGCAGCGTTGATTTGCCTGCGCCAGAGGCGCCGATGATGCCGAACATGCAGGGGCGCTCGACCGAAATGGTCACGTTGTCCACCGCGCGCTTGTCGCCAAAAGCTTTGGTCAGGTTTGTAATCTGCAGCACTTCGCCCCCTTCGTTTCGAGGGGGCATTTAACAACAGCCATGTGTCGGCAATACAAAACTTCTGTAACGCAGCATCGCCGCGAAGGATTGCGAGCCTGCTTGTAATCAGAGCGACGGTTTGCACATTTTCTAAGAAATATCGTTGGAAGGCAGCAGCGATGACAGTCGGGTCGCTGGCGTTCTGCCTTCTGCACACTTGATCGAAAACCCGTCTGGATGCACACTTAAAGGGAAATACCCAGAAAAAACAAAGCTGGGAGGGGATATGTCAGAAGCTCCAATCACACTCCATTCGGTCGCGCGCAGCTATGCCACAGCCGATGACACGCGCGCATGGTGGGAGCTTGGGATTAGCCTTGGGGTTTATGTCACGGCCCTGGTTCTTGCCCTGTCGACGATCGGCACATGGTGGCTGATGGTGCTCTTCATGGTCCTTGCGGCCGCGATGGGGCTGAGGATCTACATGATCCAGCACGACTGCTTGCATCGCGCCTTTTTCTCCAGCCGGCGCATGAATGACGTTGTTGGAACATTGCTGTCCCCCATTGCGATGACGCCCTATCAGGCCACCCGTTATAAGCACAATTTACATCATCGCTATGTTGCCGATCTGAACCGGCGCGACGCGTTTGAAATCGACGTGATGACATTGGCGGAGTGGAGCAAGGCCAGTCCGGGACAACGGCTCTATTACCGCATTTACCGCAGTCCGTTCATCCTTGTCGCGATCGGACCGTTCATCCTCTACGCCATCCTGCGCCGGATGCCGCTTTATGGCTTCAAAACCGGGGTCTGGGATTTGGTTCTGCACAATCTTCTTTTGGCTGGCTTGGGCTGTTCCATCTGGGCCTATGCGGGCTGGCCCGGCATTTGGGTGTGGATTGGGTCGATCTATATTGCCTGCACATTTGGCGGGCTGATCCCCTATGTTCTGCACAATTTCGAACATGTGCATTGGGGCCGGAAGCCCGAACTCAATTTCGAACAAGCCGCGCTCGAGGGGTCTTCGGTGCTGGATTGGGGGCGACTGTTCGATGTGGTGACAATGGACATCGCCTATCACGATCTGCACCACCTGAACGCCAAGATCCCGGGCTATAAGATCCGAAAAGCCCACGAGGATCTGGAAGCACGCGGCTTGATTGGGTCCGAAAAAATCAGCTTCATTGAAGGGGTGAAATGCCTGCGATGGAAACTTTATGACGAAGAGCTTGGCCGGATGATCCCGTTTCCCAGCGCCGCGGGGCAAGTGTCGGTAACCGGCGTGTCGTGAAACTTCGCACAAGCCCGGCACCCGCATCTGCCAGCCCCAATTAGAATTGAGCCGAGCAGCCTATTGACGACAAAAGGCTCTGTCATGCGACACTACTTGTTTCTCGCCGTCCTGCTTGCAGCTTGCCAAGCCAATGCGCCCCATGAACTATCGGGTTCCGGTACGGCCTCCATCGAGCAAACGCCCGATGCAGCGGGTGTGAAGAACGCGGCTGCAAACGCTACAAACCTTCCAGATTGGGTACCCCCGCATTTCCGCATCAACCCGCGTTCGGTCTTTGCCCCGGAAAGCAGGGACGGAGTGATCGCTTTCTCGATCCGGCAGGGGCAGTGCACCCGGCACTCCGACCGAACGGGCCCAGGGGATTGTGCAAGAAGAACAACGCGATCGACGATCCAGACCGGCAAAGTTTGGGAGCAGCAGGTAGAGTGGCAGCTAGGCCAACAGTTCCTCTATAGCTTCGAGTTTCGGATTGATCCGTCGCTGCGTTATCGCGGCAGGGTGCGCGGAGAAGACAGCCAACTTGTTCTGGCCCGCTGGGAAAACGCCGAAGGCGGACAACCGCTATTTGACCTGAAACTCGACGCCCGACATGGGGTAACCTTCATGGGCCGCACCTGCATCACGCCCGAGCAGTTCGGCGACTGGCACCGGTTCAATTTGCGATTGCGCTGGGCCGATGACGATACCGGATTCATCGAAGCGCGCTGCGATGGGTCCTTGCATGTCGGCGACCCGATCTTTGCCGCAAGCGGGCTGCCGACAGATCGCCCTCTGGCCTGCAGTTTCAATCGCAACTGCCCCGCGGACAAGCCGCGCGCAACCCCGATTCAATATGCAGCTGGGACTAATTGCTGATCCAAACCTGCCGCCGCGCAGATCGGGGTTCGTTCCCCTCACCCAAAGCGGTGTCCAAGTACAGATGCGCCGCATTCTTGTGCGTCGCCTCTATGTCATCTTCGGGCGTAAAGACCAATTTTGATATTTAATGACGTTGGGACTCAAGCGAGTACTTATACTGTATGGAAGTGGTGCCCGGGGGCGGCATCGTATACTTGATTTCACACCTACTCAGCCATTCCCATAAGGATGTAAGCTCTTTCGTTTTCAAACCTTTACAAATTCCCCTAATGTCCCACTTGTCCTTCTAGGTTCCCATAACTACAACATATAGTAATGGGGCTAATAGTGGGGCTGGATATGAGGGAACTGAACAAGCTCAGCGCGGTGAAGGTCAAATCTGCCCCAAAAGGCAAGTATGGCGATGGCGGGGGACTTTGGCTTCACAAGGCAAACGCCCAACGCGGAAAGTGGCTTTTGCTCGTCACCATTCATGGCAAGCGCCGAGAGATGGGGCTTGGCCCCTATCCTGAAGTCTCCCTCAAAGAAGTCCGAGAACAGGCTGTCACTTGGCGGGCAGTTGTGCGCGAGGGGAAAGACCCCATCAAAGAACGAGAGCGCCAGCGCCGGGAAGCCCAGCGCAACATGCACATTCTCAAGGATGTGGCCCTTGATGCCTTCGAGAGCCGCAAAGCGGAGCTCAAGGGAGACGGAAAGGCGGGGCGTTGGTTCAGCCCCCTTGAACTTCACGTTCTCCCCCGGCTTGGAAAGGTGCCTGTGGCTGACCTCGATCAGATCGACATTCGGGATACGCTCAAACCTATCTGGCACACCAAGGCTGCTACAGCGACGAAAGCATGAATCGCTTAGGCATCGTCCTGCAACATGCGGCCGCGCTGGGCCTTGATGTGGATCTGCAAGCCACCGACAAGGCAAAGGCGCTATTGGGTGCCCAGCGCCACAAGGAAACCCATATCCCTGCAATGCCGTGGCAAGAGGTGCCCGGTTTCTTTGCAAGCCTAAACGAGGGAACATCCGTTCACTTGGCCTTGCGCTTTCTCATTCTGACCGGGGTTCGCTCATATCCAATCCGCTTTGCCCACATCGACCAAATTGAGGGCAATGTCTGGACCATCCCCGCTGAGTCCATGAAGGGGCGCAAGAACGCCACTGAGGACTATCGGGTGCCATTATCCCGCCAAGCGCTTGAGGTGGTCTCTATGGCCTCCCAGAAAGCAAGAGATGGATTCCTATTCCCCAGCGCCCGGAAAGGGGTGATTTCGGATGCCTCAATGGCACGGATGATGGAGCGTCGCAGCCTGCCCTATCGCCCGCACGGGTTCAGATCCAGTTTCCGGGATTGGGTATCCGAGAAAACCAACACCCCCTTTGAGGTGGCTGAAACCGCGCTGGGCCACACTGTGGGAGGCAGTGTCGAACGCGCCTATCGCCGGACGGACCATTTGGAACAACGTGCATCGCTCATGCGGCGTTGGGCGGATTTTGTAACGGGTGAAAGCGCCAGATTGTGAGGCTGGGGTGAGCAAAGACCGGATCCGCGCACGGATCAAAGAACTCGAAAGCAAGGTTCCCCACAAAAAGCACGGTGAAGGCGTCTTGAAGTTTGGGGCCCGGCAGATTGGGCGGAATATCCCCCTGAATCTGAGGAAGCCAAGATGCTTCTCGAATGGTCAATTTTACAGGATCTATTGCAGGCAAACCCTGAATTTTGGGAAGACTTGGAAATAGTCGTAGAGCTTGCCGATAAAATTCTTGCCGAATATGGCTTCCTGAATGGACTTCCGGCACAGGTGTATTGGAGCGAGAAACATGAGAAGTGGCGCCGTGTACATCCTGCACTAGATCAAGCAATCACCAATCGGGCAATGCAGCAACTGGATCAAACACCAGAAGGTGAGAAATCTAGAGAGTGGATCAATAACCCCAAAAAGCCTTGGCGCAAAAGCATGTTCTTCAAGCGGTGGGTTAGAAGATACGTGCCCCAAAATTCACTTCTCGACTTAGCAATAGAAATGAAACTCGCAGCTGATGAAATCGACGACTATTTTTTTCTAGTTGAGGACCAGATTGCCAACGAAGATTTTGAAGAGGTTCCTGAAACGCTCAATCATCTCGCTCTGGATTGCTTCAGGCTTGGCCGCCTGTATGAACGCCTCTACTGGAAACAGAACCACGAGGGAGCTGCGCTCAAGGCAGTGAGGTTCTCTCAACGGCAGTCGGTGCGTTCAGAAAAAGGTGCTCAAAAGAGCAAGGAAAATGCGGCGGCCCGCAAGCAACTATTCTCCAAAATCGCGCTCGACAACTTGCTGGATTGGGTAGGCGAAGATGGCAAAAACAGAACGAAGGCCGTGCGAAATATTGTGCTTAAGAATGACCTAGACGGGTTACTCATACGCAACGGGAAGCCGATGTCCGATAGTTGGTTTGAAGACCGGATTTCGGAGCTGAAACAGACTGGCGAAATCGATCGAGCCTCAAAAAAAAGCCCTAGGGCATTTCAGTTTTTCGGCAAGTTACCCTCAGCATTTCTAAAACCACTCGGCCACCTTTCCGCATGTACCAACACATGCACGAAAGGAAACAGCATGGCCCAGAAGCTGCTACGCCGCCCCGAAGTGGAAGCCCTCACCGGACTGAGCCGCACATCGATCTATCGGATGATGGATGAGAACGAGTTCCCCCGCCCCGTGCGGATCGGCAAGCGTGCCGTTGCTTGGCGGGGAAGCTGATCTCACCGCTTGGCTCGATAATCTGAACACCACAGCCGCCTAACGAAAAACCCGCCCCATGAGGCTATGGGCGCGGGCTTTGTTCGTTCGGACTGCACCCACGAGCATAGCCGTTGCGCCACCTATGAGCAAAGGAAATGCCATGACACAGGCAACACGTTTCTGCGTCGTCCCATTAAGAAGTGGCGAACAATTCGAGGTGGTCCTGAAAGGCCGCAACGCTTGGGCCCTTCGTCAGCTTGTCGAAGCTGGCACGGCAGGCTGCACCCCTGTATCGAACCCTGCCCCCCGCTGGTCAGGATATGTCCACAACATCCGAAGCACCGGCATCGAGGTCGGAACTATCAACGAGCGCCACGAGGGGCCGTACCCGGGCACACACGCCCGCTACGTGCTTATTGATCGAGTTCGGGAGGTGGGGTCCACCTGCGATGAGTAGGAAGCCGTACAAGAGCCGAAAGCGGGGCGCTGGGCGCTTTATACAGCTTCATGAATGGCTCATGGCCTCAGAAGCATGGCGCACAATGAAACCGGGTCCGCGTGCCCTCTACATCGAGCTGAAACGGCGCTTCAAGGGTGGGAACAATGGCGAGATCCACTTAAGCCACCGGGAAGCCGCCGAAGCGTTGAATGTCGGAAGGGATACCATAGGCGGGTACTTTCAGTGTTTGACCGATCGAGGCTTTGTCGTCGTCACAAAGGGCCATTGCCTTGGTCCCAGCGGCATCGGGCAGTCCGCCACCTACGCCCTAACCGAGGAGCCCCTGAACAGAGCGCCAGCCACCAAGGATTTCATGAAATGGAGGGGGCCTCAAAAAACAAAAGCCCCGTAGGAAAATCCAACATTTCTTGGCAGGAAAATCCTACCAGGGGTGTCGAATAATCCTACATTCGGAATTTCAAAAGTCGGAAAATCCTACCGCTTTTGCCCCAAATCGGCCCTCTACCGTGTCGGAAAACACTGCCATATATAGATATGCCATGTCCTCAAGGAGAAACCGTCTATTGAAGCAATCTCATTGAGTGAAACTTTGTGTCCCTTTACTTCTTCTGTATCAGTTTCTCAAGCATGTGAAGCCGATACTTAAGTTCTAAACTTTCATCCTTTAGTTCCATAAGGCGCTCTTCCTTTTCGCTTCGCTCCTCTGGAGTAGTGTCGCTGCGATAATTTATGTCCAATTCCAAATCGTCAATTACAGCTTCTAGCGATCTCAACTTCTCTGCTGTAGCAAAAAGCTCACTATGAAAATGCTTCTGAAAGCTCGGTCCACTTATTGCTTTTGAAAGGCCATCACCAATTGCTTTTGTGCTGGATGCCGTAAGAAGATCCGCTAGGTTGGTAAATTTTCGTTTTGCGGACTCGTTATTGAAGCTGTCGCCGTTGCTCGAAATAAATATATGGCGTTTGGAGTTCGCTTCGCTCTGCGACCGCGCTAGCTTCTCCGCCTCCACCTCTCCAATTGTAGCCCTGCTGATTTTTGCCTTGAGATGTTCTTTGGCATACTTCAAAAAACTCTCTGGGTTGTAGAGCAATATTGATTGACCAGTTGCTCTGTGAAACTCCTCAATTAGTTCGGGGCGCGGGCCAACGGTCTTTCCCTTTGGTATATACCACCAATCCTCTTTCCGATCATCCGTTACTAAGATAACCGGCATCGCACTTGTCTTCGCATGATCTATGGTTTGCTTCCAAACTATGAGATCGCCAAAGACACGCCTCTTTTCAGCAACCGTCTTTGGATCCTTTACTTTACCTAAATCTTCGAATCCCGGTGGTATCTTGTCTTCGTATCTCTTCAGTCCGCATTTAAATATTTCAGAGAGCTGATCATCCGAGTATGGATCGCCAACGCGCCCATCAAGCAACTTCACCAGTTTGTCAGTGATATCATCACTGTGGAACCGATCACAAAAAAAAGAACGGCCCTTCTCAAGTTCTTGTTGTATCTGCTCAACTGCAGTCGACAGCTTCTTTAGTGCAGACTTCGAAACAAATGGATGGCCGCGATTATTCGAAAATTCTTGAGTTAGGCTGTCAGCAACTTCGCTTAGATGCTTCGAAGTGTCTTTGTAGGCTTTCTCCTGATCATGAATGACCCCGTGACGATTTCTAAGGAATTCTAGGACGGCCTGTTCAGGCAGCCAAACGCGTTGAACATTGTCCTCGATTAGCTCCAGAAACTGTGCCGATGCGTCGTCCGAATATCGATACAAATTGAGAAGAACATTCGCATCCAGAACTATAAGTGCCTCTTTCCAAATCTGATCAATGTGTTCTGGGTTTTCAAAAAAAGTAGCCCTTAAATTGAGAACGCATATTACTCCCCAGTAGAAATCCGTTTCGAGAAGAATTAGATATTTGTTCGAAAATGTTCAATCCTAACAAGAAATTTTCGACCCTAATAATGACTTCCTTGTTCCTTCTTCAGGCTTTCAAGCGCGAATTCACATCCTGCAGCTGGATAAATACCTCTTTCCGAGCGCGACAATTACTGGTCTATTCGTGCAAAATGAGTTTTCCATGACGAGTGAAGTACGATCTCATCACCCTCAACTGCCATCAGCCTTGCAGCGTCTGTGGCAACAGTAACTGTAGAGAACTAAATGGATTTTTCGTTAGAAGATTTTGCACACCTATTTACTACGCTCGGAGTTTTGTTGGCTGCGGTGACATATTTCTTGGCTGATCGAAGATCGCGTGCTGCCGAAAAAGTCCAAAAGGAAATTCTTGCGAAGGAGCTATTTTCAAAGTCCATCGCATTAGCAATCGAATACCCTGAACTTGCAGAACCAGAGAATTTCGCACACTTAAAAGGTACGGAGTTCGCTCGCTATCAATGGTTTGTAGGGTACTTCCTGAACTCGTTCGATGAAATTCTCGAGCATTCAAGCAATCAAGTGTGGCTGATTGAGTTTGAGCAATTCTGCACTCTTCACAAGGATTACATGCTTCATCCGAAGTTTCTTAATGAAGAAATCAATCACTACTCAGATCGGTTGGCCGGTTTGACGAAGCATAATATCGGCATTGCATGACCCGCGACCCCATCATCACCAGGTCATCCAAGACAAAGCAAGAGCTGCAGTGCATACCGTTGAGATCCAATCAGTCGGGCTCTAAGGCGATCAATAGCCAGAGGCAGGTCAATAGGAGTAAATCACCACCACTAGTCGGGATCTGACCAACTACACTGGCCATTGTGTCTTCTAGTGCATCCTTGAAGCCGAAGCCTAGCTCTGCCCAGGATTAGGGATTGGGGTTAAAATTCCGAACTTTCGAGGGGCCGTTTCTCGGGAGTTTGAGGTTTCACCATGTCGTAGCAAGTACTTGAGTGGAGTAGCGTAGTTGAGGGCTGCAGAAAAACCCCACTCTTTGATCAGTTCATCGCTCGTTTCGGATAGTTCGCTCAAGCTGTAGAACTGCGTCCCTTGAGCATCAGAGACATCCCTGGGGCGATTGTGAAACACAAAAGCTAAACCAAGCCATTCATACTCCACCGATATTGGTCACTTCAGCCTAACATAGGACTATGAGGGGCTAGTCGATCCCTCCACCTTGGCACGGATCGCCGCAATGTCGGTCACGATCTTGTCGATGGCTTGCAGGACGAACCCTGAGGTAATCCCACCGAGACCCCCGGCGATCTTATATAGATCACTGTTGTAAATGCCGTCTGCTATGACGAACGCTCCGAATACCACGAACAAAATTCCAATCAATCTCAATACAGGCATGAAAATCTCCTTTTGAGGGATCGAAACGCCTGTGTTGCCTAATGTCAATCGAAGGTCTGTATGGCCATTCTCTACCCGAACGTAGATCGTCACGGTGTGGAGACTGGCTCCCGTCGTGCTGAGAGGGCTTTAACCTGTGCGAAGGGTGCCGATCAGCGGGACGCAAAGTTTGATCTGGCTGCAGCCAATGAATTACTTAGGTATTGCCGAGTTTAATAACTTAAGCGGCCCCGCAGTAGGCTTCAGCAATAAAGTTGGCGAGCCTCCACCCCCCTTTTGATGGCGCATGTGGTGAAACTAAGCTGGCAGTTGGCACATTTTGCGAGTGCCGAAAGCGCGACCCTGTTCGCTTGCCTTCATTGGAAGCGAAGTCTAGCGTCGCGGTTAAGGAGTTTGCTCCGCCGAGTGTTTTCTCAGAACTGACGGTTCACTTGTTTCTGACGAGAGTGCTGGAGATTACCGGTCTAGATTCCAAAATGAATTTGAGGAGTGTCTTGATGAAAGTATTAGGCGGGGCTTGGCGGGTGTTAAGGGCAATGAAGACACTATTGCTTGTCATCTTATTGGCGCTCTCTCTTTCCTTTAACGTAACAATGTTTGTTGGTGGAAAGCTTTACACCGCAGGGTCTGTTGCCTTCGAAGCAATCACTGGGCGGCAATCACTGGCGTCTCAGTACGCTTCTGATCTCGCGGACTTGAATGCCGATCTAATTAATGAGCGCCGCGCAAACCAAAAATTGCAAGGAGAGGTCGCAGATCTAGGCGATGAACTTGTCAGTGAGCGTAGAGTAACCCAGAAGTTGCGGGGTGAAGTTGTTGACCTCGGCGAAGACCTTGTGAACGAACGGCGGGTCGCTACGACTACGGGGACAGTTAGATGACGCCACACAGCGAGTGGTGACTTATCGGGGTAAACGTATGGCTGTCTCTCAGGCTGTCGACATAACTGCCGATACCATTGATGCCCGTGCAGTGCGTACGGCAACGCGTTCTGTGAGCTCTACCTTCGGAGAAGCCGTTCCCTATGTGGGAACAACCGTGATTGTCGGGGTTACGGCCTTAGAGCTCAAGGACCTCTGTGACACGCTGAAAGACATGGACGAACTGAGACGGGCGTTCAATCCCAACCTCCCTCCAACGAAACTACAACAATCTGCGCCATGGAAGTCCCCAGCCGTGAGGATATCTGGGAGATGGTCAAGGAAAGCCCCGGCGCGGCGTGGGATAAGGCTCGTGAGTTCACCCCTAGCCTTGCGGAATTGAAGACCTACGACTTCCCTGACTTCGACTTAGAGACCTATAAAAATAAAGCCAGAGAGTTATTCGGGAAAGCCAAGGAAAGCGCCTCAGCAGCAGTTGAGAATGCTCAGGAGTTGCTCACTGAGGATGACACGGAAGAGTAGCAGATGCTGTTTCGCTCTTTTGCACTCAATAGACTAAAGCTCGAATGTCGATTTTTGAGCTTGTCAGCACTGTGCGCGACCAGTTCCGAGTTCTGGTAAAGTTGCGTCAAGCAGAGTGCGAAGCACAGGAGGGGACTATTCCGTAAAAATCTGTGGTTAAAACTGCGCTGGGCGGGCTTAAATCCGCCCATTTCCACATTAAAACCGGAAATATGGCCCTTAAAATTGCAGTGAAGGGTTTTTCCCAGCTCTATAAAAAGGGGCAAAAGTAGGTTTTTCGACCCACATAAAAAAGGAGCTGGCAATAGTTTTGCGGAGTATTCTTGTAAAAAAGAGATTTCCCACGCTAAACTCCGACAAGCTATTGCTTACATCGATTTATGCCCAGTCACTACGCGCACCTGAGCCGAATTATTTCCGGTCATTACGCGAGGAAGAATCCGATTTAGGTAAGGTCATAGCACGAGCCGGAGCCCGATTTATCCCCGGCCACTGTGGGAGAGAGAACGAAGAAGCCCCTTCTGCGACCGTGCCCCCAACCTAAGTCCGGGCATTGGTCCCAATGCAGAGGGCTAGCCTATTGCGAATTCTTCAACATCCGATCCACATCCATGCGCGAACGCCTATGGGCGGGAGTGCAGGCCTTGGATGAGGCACGGATCGCGTGGTGTCGGGTGCAGCAAGCCGCTGTCCCGTCTACATGATCAAGAGGCCCGAGCTGACCCAATCGGATTTGGTTTTCTGATATTCGACCTTCACTCGGAATTTGGAGCGAATAAGGGCGCCATACCCATTCTGAGAGTCAACAAAGCCTAAAATGCTGAACTTGCATTCTCCGTATGTGAGAATCTGAACGCCGTCGTCATTCCAATCTGGATAAACGGCAGTTGCCGGAGCTTTCAGGCTTGAACTGACGGCGTCCTTTGCCGCTTCATATCCCTTGGCCTTGCTGTTGCAAGCCTCTTGGTACTCGCACCCGGTCAAGAGGCCCGCTGCGAGGGTTGTAATAGCCAAAAATCTAAACATTGCGTTCTCCAAATGCGCGTATCCAGCAGCGCCGCATTGATCTCGATGTTTTCACCGCTTGTCAAACAAGTAGAGGCTTCATGGCTACTCCCTACCCGAACGCTGATCCCCAGGTATAGAAACAGGATCCCGCCCGAAGAGAGGGGGTTCTGTAGGTTTCAGAGAGGAATAAACATGGACCTCGACAAACAGTTTAAGGCAATCTTTCAGGCGATTGCTAACGCTTCACCCAAAGATCGAAAGCCGGTCGCAGCGAAGCTGATTGCGGTTTATCCGGGCGACGACAAATGGTTCGTTGAACGATCGATCAAAGACTTCATCCGCAAGCTGGAGGATCAAGACTACGAGGCAACATTGACTGGCGAGAGGTCAAGAAGCGCCAACAGCCATGCGGACAAGTTCACTTGGACAGCTAAGGATATAGATAACTTGATGATCGACAACTCCGAAGCGGTCGGAGAGCCATTCGATCTGTTCCCCGACAAGGACGACTCGGCCGGCAAAGACTGATCGATACTGCAACATTGCAGTGAGGTGGGGCTTTTAGTGGGGCTGAGACTAGATTAAAGCGCTTAAGTCGCTGATAATTAGTTCTTATTTGGTAATAAGTGGTGCCCGGGGGCGGGGCGACTAAACCGCGAACAATCAATAGTTTGCGCGATAGTTAGACAAAACAACCGCCCTTGTTTTTCCACAGCTTTTCAAGTCGATTGTCTAACTTTTTCGATGAGGTTTTCCGGAGTGCACGTTGCCTCCATTCGCTTTCCAACCGCGCGCTCACCACCCTTCGTGACCAATTACACTTCTCACAAATTGATGGCGCACTGCGCCAGGAACCATGGTTGACAAGAAAGGAAGCCTAATATGAGTAATCACCCCTTCGACAGTACCTCCAACTCTGAAGACCCCATTCAAAACAATGACACCCAGCAAGATCAATTGGCGCATCGTTGTATGAGATACTTCGGCGAACGACGATTGATGATAGATCTTATTCTCCTCGATGGCGCGGAGCGGCTTGTCGAACTAAGTTCTGAACTCGACAGCGACGAGCTTATCGATTTGGCTAAGGATCTACGAAAGGCGTGGGCCTACTACACGACTCTGAATGATTTCAAAGCCTAAACGTTGGCGCCTGGGGCGGAGCTTTCACATCTTCGGCCCAGGTGTCACGAGAGATTTCGAGGCCCCCCGTTGCCATCAGAAAGCATAACAGTTCTACGTTGCCAACCTGGCTATGTCGCGACGAAAACGCACCGGTTGCTGCCCGACGGCAGTATCCTAACGATATCCCATAAGGCGGGATCCCGGTTTCATGCGAGCTCGTTCCAAGTGGCAGATATCTTTGAGCTGCACGACCTTCTTTTGGAGGCTGGGCAACTGCCGGAACTTTTCGTAATTCGCGGGGCCATCAACCCCGAAGCGTCCCCAGGAGCTGACGGAACGGTCCGCAGGTTGAAACATCCCCGACCTAAGGAAGATATCAATACACCTTATTTCATCGAAACCCCACGCCGCTGGCTCAACTTAGACTTCGATGACATACCCAATCCTGACGGCCTTGATCCTTTGTCCACCGAGGCAATGGTCTACCTGCGAAGCCTATTGCCGCCCGAGTTTCAGGATATCACCTGCAGCTACAGCCTGTCAGCCTCCGCTGGCCTCGGGGAAACCAGCAACCTAAATGCGCACCTCTGGTTCATGCTCGATCGCCCTCTAGGCGAGGCAGAGTTGAAGGCGTGGCTTGGCTCTTACCCGGTCGACAAAATGCTGTTTGGTACGGTGCAACCACATTTCATCGCCAACCCGAAATTTGAAGGCGGCCTCGTGGATCCGGTCGAGCATCGCAAGGGCCTCCTCGAAGGTGTTGGGCATGAAGTCAGAGTACCCCGAGATCTCGCTCACGCAGATGCGTACATCATACACCTCGTCGAATGCCGCTTCGGACCCCGCCAAAGGTTATGAAGAAAGAATGGCCGTGTTAGGTGATGGCCCTGGTGGGGCAGGGCTACACGGTGTCCTGACGCCTGCGATAGCCTCCTTCATTTCAGAGCGAGGCGCCGACTTCGATCGCGAGAAGCTGAAGGGTGACATTCGCAGACGGGTCGATGACGCATTTTGGGACCTTTCCAAACATCCGGAAGACTACATCGCGCGAGAGATTTCCGACGACGTCTTGGATCGAAGTATTCAAGACTGGATCGACAAAACCGCACTTCCGATCGTTCCAGGGTACGAGGAAACAGAAAAACTACACCTCGAAGAGGCTCGGGCGGCAACCTCTCAATTCGTCGTGGCCTGGGTGAGTACGGCCGTCGACTGGCAGGAGAGCAAGGAAACGTACGATGCGACGATACGGGGGGAAAACTCACTTCGACCTTCTTTACCCCGAATTCATCGCACCTCCACGTCATGCACTTGCCGCCCAGGTCGGTCTTGGGAAAACTCATGCTTACATTGAGCAATTGAGCCGTCTCGTCGAACGAACCCGTCCAGGGCACTGCGTCCTGATCACGGTGCCCAATCACCTCCTTTCTGCCGAGCTACGGCAACGAATATCCGAAGCTGGCATCGAAGCCGCCGTTTATCTCGGACCGTCCCAGGCCGATCCAGCTCACCCAGGGACAACCATGTGCCGTCGCCCCGACGAGTTTCGGGTGTTGCAGTCGGCCGGTGCGTCGGCGGCTCTGTGTAAGGTTTGTGAATTTGCTTCGAGCTGCGGATTTCAGAGGCAGAAGTTGGTCAAGTCACAGGTCTGGATCTCTGCCAACCAGGTCTTGTTTCGAGCGCGCCGCGCCCCGATACCACCCGTCGATTTCGTCATTGTCGATGAGGATCCGGTGCAAGCGGGGTTTCAGGAGCCCGTCCTCATCAATGTCAGCGAGTTGCCATCGGACGTGCAAAGAGCTTTCGCGAAAGTTCCGTACAGCCTCCCGATCTCACGAGATGAAATCGCTCTGGCAAACGGCAGGCTCAAGCATCTCGCCAGCGCCGTCAAACGCGCACTGCCAGCCATCCACCTGCCAGACGTCGCAAAGTCTGGGCAGATTTCCTCGGCACTCGATATCGCACGGGAAAAGGCTCGAGGGCTCCTCCTAGCGTCATTCTACGACAGCATTCGGAAAGGTGATCCCTACGGCATGCGTAAAGTTACCGGCGGCGATGGACACGATGCAATTTCGTGGTCGCGACAGAGACGCCTGAGCCGAGACTTCGACGTGCCAATCCTGATTACAGACGCCACCCTTCAAACCGACGTAGTCCGTCATTTGTTCGACCTTCCGCAGTCGCCTGTCGACTACAAGGCGGAGACATTCATCGAAGAAGACGGATCGATTTCCCACGACTACGAGTATCCGATGGACCGGTGGTTGGCTCGTCCCGTCGGATCTCGGCAGAAACACCAGCGACCCACAACCGCCAGGTCCTGTTTTCAGCAGCAGCGAGTAAGTTCGATGATAGTCGCTCAGGGACGCGAAACACTGGTAGAATTCGGCGCTATGTGGAGGCACGTTCCTTCGGTCGAGATCGTGTGCTCGTCGTTTGTCAGAAGAGTTTGAGAGAGAAACTTGAGGCTCTAGGTCTTCCTGCGAATGTCGAATGTGCACACTTCAACGCAATTCGCGGTGACGATAGTTGGAACGACGTCGACCTGCTCATCGTGATAGGTCGCACTCAGCCTCCGCCGGACGCGATTGAGCGACATGCCGAGGCCCTGTTCGGAGCGCAGGTGAAAACACTGGGGCCCAATTACTATGATCGCGTACAGGCGCCACTGACGGGCACAACTGCGCTCGTTTCCTTTGAAAGGCATCCGGATCCGCATGTAGAGCTCTTGAGGTGGGGGATATGTGAGGCCGAGTTGATCCAGGCGATAGGCCGTGCCCGCGCAGTCAATCGTTGTGCGGATGAGCCCCTGCAGGTCGATATCATCAACACCATTCCACTCCCCGGGGATCGAGATACATGAAGTGATGTCATGGCAGGACGCCCAACCCGCGCCGGCAGAGGTCATCGCGGCGCGGCACGGACTGATACTGTGCAACCCATCTTCAAAAGGAATGTCTAATGCAGTCGCGACACTCTTGCCCGACGTGTTTCCGGGGCCCAATGCCGCCCGTCAGGCCAATCTGTTCTCACAAGCTGATTTGTCTAAGAGGGAACACCTATTAAGCATTTCAGCCCGTGAGGGAGGGAATGGTGCTCAGCGCGGCTCGTTGCGTAAAGTGCGCGCCCCGGGGAGTAGATATGCCGTCCCTGCCATCCTATTGCGCCCGATCGAGCGACGCGGCTGGTAGAAGGAGAAACATACCCCACAGGCGCCGATCTGACAGACGAGGGGATTGCTGTCGTCGGAGGACTTTATGTCATGAAAGATTGAGATGCGGGTGAAATTCATGTATGTTATACTATAACGGCAGATATCAATGAACAATCAAACGCACTGGAGCAAAGCTGATGACGGAAAGAGGTGGAAAACGACCTGGTGCTGGCCGTCCCAAGGGCTCCAAGAATAAATCGACGATTGCAAAAGAAGCCATCGCGGAAATTCTCGATGTAGATGATGCGCAAATGCTCGAGGCAGCCATTCACAATCGTGGTCATTCTCTTTTGTTGGAAATGGAACGTATCGCTACGGATCCCACCCAGCCGGTAGGTGCTCGGATCATGGCTGCAAAAACTGCGCTTCCCTTCTTGCTTCCGCGAAACACGGCGCGTTCACCAGAGCGCACCGGGTTTGGCAATACGTTGATCCAAGTTCTGCAAGCTCGGCGTAACCAGCTTGCGGCGCTACGCTTAGAACACACTCAGTGATTGGCTTTCTTATCCGCGGAAGAGTGCTTGTCTTCCGGAGTTAAAGTGCATCCGAGCTGAAACTAGTCCCGAATACGCCACGCTAGGAATATCTTAATCCTGGACGACGAACGGCATGACGGAAACAACGCAGCTTCTTCGGTCACGGCTCCAGTCAAGTCTACTCGAGCAGGAAGTCCTGTAGGAGTTCCGTGTACAGCATACGGACATCGATCGCTCGTTTGATGTCACTGTTACTCGGTCTCATAGGCCGATCGACCATACTTGCACCCCGTCACGTTCATGCTCAGCGCGTCGTTCCGTATTCGGATATCGCGGGGACATGAAAAACGCGTATCGATGTTCCTCGGAGCGCGCTTCGAGCTTGTCGATGTCATTGGCGAGTTTCCGGTTGTTCTCCGGGCGCACGGCAGCGAAAGTTTCGGCACCGACCAGACCTGGTACCTCGCTTTCGATGTCGAGGGTTCCCCTCGGCGCGTGCGCGCCGGGCGCAAGGCGAAACCCTCCCGCTTCGGGGTGCCATCGCAAGAGCAGACGCGTGGCTCTTAGTGCCACGAGATAGGTGAACGTCTGATTGATCTGCTCCACGAAATTCAGAGGCCGGCGCTCAATGGGGTGAGTACCTATCGGTTCGAATTTGATGGAGGCGAGTGCCAGAAAGGGATCGTCTGGAAGCTCTCGTAAGACTTGGCGCGCATGCGAGGTATTTTCCTCGAGGGTTTCGAGAAGCTTGTCGACCTCTTCTTCGTTGCGGACTGTGACGATCATCGTGTTTTCTGTCCCGTGGATTGAGTGCGCACACTTGTATCTTGGGTCTTCTCGTGAGGGATGGAAAGCACGACATTCGACCCGAGAGGCGCATTCTCCCGAAACTCGCAGGATAGAACGGGTTCGAAATGAATATTTGCGGATACTTATTGAAATCAGCACTGCGCATGAGTAAATTACTGATGTGTGAAGAGAGCGTCTCATAGCGCCACCAACCCAGTTTCCCAAGGGTGGTTCTCCGAAAGGACACACGGCCCCACAGAGGCAAAGGGAGTTCCCGAAATCTGTAGTGATGGTGAGGTGGAAACCTCTCAGTCGCGAGCATTGTAAGCGCTTGAACCGCGAGGTTCAGCAAATTGCGTGACGAGGTTTGGGCTTGCCCCGACCGCCAACCCGCTTCCCGACGGGTGGCCTCTCTGCCTTTTCGGTAGGGCACGCGGTCCGATGGACAAGGAAGGAGACTGAGTATGGCACAACAGCCGACACCTCAAAAGAAACCAACTCCGGGCAAAGTCGTCAGCCGGGAGGATTTTGACGATCCTGTCGAATGGATGAAGTTCTGCCTTGAAGGTGCCGGGAGGGGTATCGCCGCATTCACCTCTTTGGTCAGTGGCATATCCAGAGAAGGCGCTGGTCTACCTAAATCAGCGTGCGAACAACTACATCGCAATGTCTGGCAAACGCGGGTGAGAAAGCTTCGTTTTCAACGTCCGATCGTGCCCGACAACAGCTTTCACCAACGGCTGGCCACAGAAGCTGGGTGGGTATTCCGTCAGCGCGTCAATAGCGGCGTCGTTGGGATTTCCGACTTTGCCATTGAGGTGGAGACACAGGCCTACCCTCTGGAGGCACGTTTGGCACTAGAGCGGGCAACGGGGTCTCGCTTTTCCGTTGAAGTGGTCGAAGAACGTCCTGCACGAAACGAAGATGGAGAAGGACCTTTTCTTAAACGCCCACGAGATCGCGGCAAAACATATGAAGACACTCTAGCATTGCACACCCGCTCAAACGCTGATGGCAAAAGGGGGAAGATGTGACATGTTTTGTTGCGTACCGAATGGAGCATTATCCCCTCGATCTCTATGCGAATGTGGGAGTTGGGATGTCACTATGATCTGGATGCATGGGATAACTGACGGCCACATGTGCAATCGGTGTGGCCGGGCTTGGAACGAGGAGTATGGACTTGAAATGCGCCCCTCTGACCTTTCTTGGGCACACCTGCCAGCGGTCGGAGCCGCTCGATATGCGGAGCAGATGGGATGGAAATTAGTCAGCAATCCTCGAGAAAAACCTAAGCCAACCTAGAAGGTAAACTTCATGTACGACATCATTCCAGACATCCATGGACAATCCGAAAAGCTGAAGCAGGCACTGACCAATTTGGGGTACGAGAACCGGAACGGCGCGTGGCGTCACTCCGATCCGAAACGGATTTGTGTTTTCTTGGGAGATTTCATCGACCGCGGCCCGAACAATGCCGAGGTGTTCGACATCGTACGACGCATGGTCAACGCTGGGACAGCATTCGCGATCATGGGCAACCACGAGCTCAATGCTATTCACTTTCACACCAATCACCCGACCAATGGCGCGCCATTGCGACCGCACTACGAGAAGAACATTCGGCAACATGCAAGTTTTCTGTCGGAGTTCCCTTTGGGGGATAAGAAAACCGCCGATGTCCTCACATGGATGAAATCCCTGCCTCTTTATTTGGAGTTCGATGACTTTCGGGTCGTGCATGCTTGTTGGAATGAAAGTGTCATTGGAAAGCTCCAAATCGCCACGGATGGTGGTGTGTTGAGCGAGAACCAATTCATCGAGGCTGCGGATGAAAATAGCGAACTATTCAATCTCGTCGAAGTTACGACTAAAGGCCCAGAGCAGCGCCTCCCAGAGGGCTATTCGATTACGGACAAGGATGGGACGGTACGCCACGACGTTCGATTGAAATGGTGGTCGTCCAACCCTGCCAGGTGGGCCGATGTTGCGATCTCGGTGCCCGATTTGGATGATTTGCCGCAAACGCCACTACCGCGTGACATTACCGTCGACACATATTCACCCGATGCGAAACCTGTGTTTTTCGGGCACTATTGGCTGAGCGGTAACCCGATTTTGCAGGCGCCGAACGCTTTGTGCCTCGACTACTCGGCAGGACGAGATGGCCCCGTTACGACTTATCACGTAGATGGCGCATTGGATGATATATCACTGGATCGCGTCGTCCAGCACCATGTCACTTAAATGATTGAGAGCATCGAATCCTTGCCTATTCAAGTAAGATGGCGTCCGAACCAGAAAGCGAAAATCATGACAAACGAACCTGCACTCGATCCATTGCGCAGCGCACCAGTCGAAGAAAGCATACCAAAGGTGTCGGTCCTTCCAGAGGTCCCCAGCCCATTTGAACCCGTTGTTTGCTACGGATGGGATCCCGAAGAGATCCTCCCCAAACGGCGCCCGCGCAATATGCTGTTCTTAGGGGCCACCGAGTGGTCTTGGTCGCCATGGCACGGCCGGTGCGATGCATACTACCTCCATCGGGGGCGCCATCACTGGATTACATACATTCGTGACCTTGATCCGAATGAGCCCGAGTTTGCCTGGATGACTGGTGCATTCGTCGAGAAGCGAGGTATTACTGCTCGACAGGCGGCCTGTCATTTGATGATAGCGCGCTGGCGAGAAGAAGTCCTTGAGGGAGACCTTGATCCTTTTCACCTGCTTAATTGTGAGGGCTTTCTGTCGGAAACCGATTGGTTTTCTATCGGTGAGGAGGTTTGGCCAGAGGTGGAAAGATAGCAGCTCCCAACGGTGGATAGAGGCGCGACCACTTGGTTCAGAGGAAGCTCCGCTCAGTTCCCACGAATGCACACTGCCATCGCGATATAGATATCCAGGTAATTAACCAATTCTTGGCATGCTCACCCTGCGGCACCTCTGGCATGCGCCAATCTCACGGCCGGCAGAATCGACATGATTTCTTCTTCGGTCTCGACGGTGCAGTAGGTGCCTCCTGAATACTCCGCATACACAATGAACGTCCACCGGGTCGCATCTTCGAGATGCTCCGAAATCTCCGCGCTGCGTGCGAATTCCAAGTCGATCAGGACGCCGAGCCCATACTTTCGTGGAATGATTTCAAGAGAGAAATCGGGGTCGTGGTAGCTGATCGACCTCTCTTCCGGGATAACGACAGCATCAGGGCAGATTGCCTCGAGTTTGCGGTCTAGGGCCTCATAGAGCCGCTTCGCATCATCCGTCATCTTGATGTCTGCTATATCTCGCCGTTCGGCTAATTCTCTCTTTACCTCGAGCTCAGCCTGGGCCAGCCAAGCCCGCTCTACTGTGAGCTCAGGCCAGATTTCGAGAGCCTCGGCGCAGAGACGTTCCGTTCGCTCTTCCATTGCAGCGACGTTCCATGTCTCTTGCTCGCGAATGTCTTGATTGAGCCTCACGGAGCTTTACTCGAATCCCCCTTTCATAGTCTTTTTCTCTTCGAAGGGGTGGTCGCTGTACTTACTGTGTAGCCAGTCAAGGTCAGATTGCCGAGCCGGTGCAGCCACTTGGCTTGAATGTTCGGCCAATCCTCGCCCAAACTCTCGCGCCACTCAGGCCTGAGATCTGGATTTTGAGGCATGACATGTTCAATTGTATAGCTGTCGGTGGGCGACGGTTCTTTGCTGCCGCGGTTCTCCAGTCCTGCAAGAAGATCGCCGCAAATTCCTTTCTTATGATAGAGATCCGTCGTGCGCAGTGCGCTCGCAAAAAGATCGTCTGAGGGGAATTGATAGCTCTCGGGCATACGCGCAAGTGCTGTCTTAAGGGAGACTAAGGGACGATCGTCGCTGATTTTGTAAGCGAGTTTCGCGAACTCGAGCCCGTATCCGCGCGTTTGCAGGCCGATAACGGCACGGCGGAGTAGATAACTTTCCCAAAGCCCCAATGCTTCTACGAATTCCTGTTCGCTCAACGAGCCGAGGCGGTCATGACAATCGAACAGTCGCATCACCAGAATGGCCGGGGCTTCACCAAGTGCTCTCAGATACGACAGAGCTTCACCGATGGCATCTTCTCCGCTGCGTAGGCTGAAGGCCGCATGGTAGCGCCCCCATGCGCACCAGATCGTCTAGGAAGTTGTCGAGCGAAGCCTCGTTTCGAATTGTCGATGCAGCAAAACGTCGGAAGGTGTCATAGACGAGATCAAGACGAAGCTGTTTTTTGGGCTGGGTCTTGAGCGCCAGGTAGTCCCGAATGAAACTGTCAAAGACCTTTTCGGAGCCCTTATACAGTTCTTCGATCTTGGACCAATATGTATCGTAGAAATGCGTTTGCTTCGGTTCGGACAACCCACTGACAGAATTGCAGATTATCGAAGCCAGTCCGCTGAGTATATGGTGCCTAATTGTGGACCTATCCCTTAGGTTGAACTAGACTTAAACGATGAAAAGAGAATCGAAATATCTTTCACGATGGCAACAGGATCGCCGTGTATTCATTGAGCACAGGGTCTTTTGGCGGGGACGTGCCGGCCTTGCGGGTCTGATGGACGTTATGGGTCTCAGCCGGGCTCAAGCTTCGAAAGATCTCAACAGCTATATCAATGATCTCCCCGAACACATCATCTACGATAAAACGGCTAAGACCTACGTTCTGGGCCCGAAGTTCGAAGAACACTACACTGCGCTTGATCCGTCTAAGTATCTTGATGATCTCTTATCGATCTCACGAGGCGGTTCGGTCCCCGCTGCAGACTGGATTGTCTACCAACCGGACATTCTGGCAACCACTGTACCTGGGCGCGGACTAAACGCGCTAACCCTTCGCAACGTCTTGTTGGCCTGTGAACAGGGCAAAGCGCTGCAAATAAGCTATCAGTCGACGTCGTCCCCCGATCCAGAGGATCGCGTTATTGTTCCTCATGCACTTGCACATGACGGATTTCGTTGGCATGCGAGAGCGCTTTGCTCAAAAGACCAAGTCTTCAAAGACTTTGTTCTCGGACGCATACTGAAGAGCGCATTGGGGGAACAATCAGATATCGACGCCGGTACAGATGAAGACTGGCACCAAACAATAACGCTCAAAATCGCACCGCATCCCGGCCTTCCTGAAACCCAACGCAGGGTTGTCGAATACGACTGTGCAATGAATGATGGGGCGGCAGAGCTTTCAGTGCGAAAGTGCCTGTTGTTCTACAATCTAAAGCGACTTGGCCTTGATGTTGATCCTGGTATCTGCGCCCCACAGGATCAGCACATAGTTTTGATCAATGACGGAGAAGTCCGCGCTGCTTTCGCAAGGGGGTGGCGATGAGTACTTTGGCGAAACAAGACTACAAGATGTCATTTAGCACCGGCGGGCTCTTCCTGAACGAAAGCCTGGAAGTCGCGCGCTTGCATAAAGACGGTGAAGCTTGGGGAAGACACAATTCTCAGAGCCATGGAGGAAGGCACAACCAGCCTACCGAAATCAGCATCGAACCGTCGATCGTTGCGCGAAATCTCTAACCGCCTGCTTACTCTCACGAATGAGGAACGCGCTTACCTTTTGGAAGAGGCGGACCGCTCTGACCAACAGGCGCTGTTGTGGATCGCCACATGCCGCGCATATAGGTTCGTTCGTGAATTTGCGGTGGAAGTGGTGAGAGAGCGATATTTATCATACCAACTCGATCTACCGCTCGAAAGCTTTGACATACTTTTTGAGGCCAAAGCTGAATGGGATGAAGGACTGGCCGGATTAAGTCGGTCGACCCGCCTGAAACTTCGGCAAATCATGTTTCGCATGATGCGTGAGGCCGGAATCATTTCAGAAGATGACCGCATTCAAACTGCGATTGTTTCCACACGTTTGAAACACATGATTGAAGACCACAACCCCGGCGAGCTGGCCATTTTCCCCAGCGTTCCGGTTGAGGGAGCTTAATTTGAAACGAGAACTAAACCGGAAAGAGCGGGCCGAGCACCTCTACCGCGTGATCACCAGTGAACGCTTCCTGACCAAACAAGGCCTAGGGAATGAAGTGCCATTTTTCATCTACCCCTTTCCCGCCGAGGAAGGGCTCACCATGGTTGAGGATCGTGAAGATCTTGTGACCCGAATTCAGCACTCCGGCACTCGAGTGTTGGACCTGAACCTCTACGATCTCGCGCTCGACATACTTTCAGAGCGCGGGATCTTAGAGCAGGTTCTCGAAATTGAGGCCGACAGTAGCAAGGGTGAGATCAAGGAACTTCTACAAGGCGTCTTGGACCCACAAGCTCACCTGATCCCGCATATTGGCCAGGCGATCCAAGCGACCCCACATGACGTAATTTTCTTGTCAGGCGTCGGTGAGGTATACCCTTACATCCGCTCTCACAACGTGCTGAACAACCTACAAAGCACTGCGAAAGAAGCACCAACCGTTCTCTTCTTCCCAGGAAGCTACACCCATGCTTTGGCGACTGGCGCGTCATTGGATCTCTTTGGTCAGCTTCATGACGACAAGTATTACCGCGCCTTCAACATTCTGAATTACGAGGTCTAAGCCCATGGCCCAGCTGCTAAAAGACATTTTTGAGAAACCCGTTGATCGCGCCATTGATGGCGTCATCAAGGCCGACGACGAGGCAAGCCTTCGCATCGAGCTCGACGAGTACGTCATCACAGGGGAGATCGGCCAACGGATGGAGCAGTTCCTCGAAGCCTACAACAACTATGACACTTCAAATGGCGTCTGGATCTCTGGCTTCTTTGGCTCTGGTAAGTCGCACTTGCTGAAGATGCTGGCTCTACTGCTCGAAAATCGTGAAGTCGACGGCAATACCGCTCACGAGATCTTTGCCGAAAAGCTCAAAGGCGAGCCAATGCTGGCAGGCGCTCTCAACAAGGCCGTTTCCATCCCGTCGAAATCGATCTTGTTCAATATCGACCAGAAGGCAGATGTGATCTCGAAAACGGATGTAGATGCGCTTCTATCTGTCTTCCAAAAGGTCTTTGACGAAGCCTGCGGGTTCTATGGCAAACAGCCTCATATCGCGCAATTCGAACGCGACTTGCAGGGGCGAGGGCAATTCGAGGCATTCAAAGAAGCTTTTCGAAGCGCTGCTGGGAAAGACTGGGAACGCGGTCGAGAACAGGCGCTACTCGAAGCCAAGAGTATTGCGACAGCGTTTGCAGAAGCAACCGGTGGTGATCCTTCAGATGCAAAAGACATCTTGAGCCAATACCGGAAGGACACACGCGTCTCGATTGAGGACTTCGCTGGCACAGTCAAAGCTTGGATTGATAACCAGCCCAAGGGCTTCCGGCTCAACTTCTTCGTTGACGAAGTCGGCCAGTATATTGCGGACAATGTTAAGCTCATGACCAACCTGCAAACCATCGCAGAGAGCCTTAACACCAAATGCAAAGGGCAGGCTTGGATCATAGTAACTGCGCAGCAAGATATGGCGTCGGTTATCGGCGACATGACGCAACAGCAAGAGAATGACTTCTCCAAAATCCAGGCCCGCTTCAGCAACCGCATGCCGCTGAACTCGGCCGATGTCGCCGAAGTGATCCAGCGCCGCCTCCTCGCCAAAACGTCGGAAGGGCAAGTAACGCTTGGCAACCTTCATGACCGCGAAGAAAACAACCTCAAGACCCTGTTCGATTTTGCTGACGGCTCGATGAAGCTCAAAAACTACCGGGATCGCGAGCACTTCATCTCAAGCTATCCTTTCCCCCCCTATCAGTATGACCTCTTCCAAATGGCGATCACGTCTTTGTCGGAGCACAACGCATTTGAAGGCAAACACAGCTCGGTCGGTGAGCGGTCGATGTTGGGCGTTTTCCAAGAGGTCTCGAAGAAGCTGAAAGACAAAGAAGTCGGAGGGCTGGCCACTTTCGATCTCATGTTCGAAGGGATCCGCACCGCACTGAAATCTTCGGTTCAGCAGAGTATTCAGATTGCCGAAAAAAACCTGGACGATCCTTTTGCCGTTCGGGTTTTGAAATCCTTGTTCCTCGTCAAATACGTCAAAGGCTTCAAGCCGTCGGTGCGAAACATCGGAATTCTGCTGTTGTCAGAGTTTGAGGCGGACCAGACGAGCCAGCGCCGCAAGATCGAGGAAGCATTGAGCCGCCTAGAAAGGGAAACCTATATCCAGCGGAACGGTGAGGTCTATGAGTTTCTCACCAATGAGGAAAAGGATGTCGAAGCGGAAATCAAGGCCCTCGACATCGATCCCTCTGAGCTCTCGAAAGAACTCGAAACCCTCGCATTCGATACCATTCTGCGTCACCGCAAGATCAAGCATCTCGCCACGAATAGCGAATACGCTTTCACTCGAAAATTGGATGATCACGCGGTTGGTCGCGAGTACGAACTGGCAATCAATCTCGTTTCGCCTCTTAGCGACGAAGTAGAAAGCCCGATGGCATTCGTATGAAAACCATGTCTCGGGAAGAGCTAGCGGTCGCCATGACACCAGATGCCAACTTCGTCCGCGACCTGATCCTGTTTAAGCAAACGGACAAGTTTATCCGTCAGTCCCGCAGCGGTTCTCCGCAGCCGGGCCGCGACCGTATCGTCGCAGAAAAAGGCGAACAAAACGGTCGCCGCGCAAAAGACCTTGAAATGCGGCTTCGCAAGTTGATGGGAAGCGCCCGCCTTTTCGTCAGGGGTGACGAATTGGAGATCGGTGGAGAGGATGCTCAAGAGCGCATCAGCAAGGCGTTCCAGTCCCTGGTCGACAAAGTCTACACCAATCTCCCCGATGCTGCGCGGCGTCAGCTATACTGAGGCCGATCTCAACAAAGCGGTACAGTCGGAAAGCGGGCTCTTCGGTTCTGACGGCACAGGTATCAACGAAGCCGAACAAGACGTCCTCAGCTTCATCAACGCGCAGGCACGCAACGGGTGAAGGTCTCCGTCAAATATCTCGCTGATCGGTTCACATCCAAACCCTACGGCTGGCCAGCTACCGCAGTCCTTTGCCTTGCGGGCAGCTTGGTCGCCAAAGGCAAACTCGAAGCGCGCGTCGACAGCGCCATCAAGGAGGGGTTGGATCTTGCCAAGGCGTTGAACAACAGTCACGCGCTTCCGAACATACTATTGACCCCCTCAGACGGAATTCTCCGCTGCAGAAATTCGTCGGGCGAAAGAGCTTTATCAGGAGCTCTTTGCGCAACCCTCATTGGGAACAGATGCGCGTAGTTTGGGCGCGGAATGGGAAAAGAGCATTGACGAAATGGAAGCCGATGTAGCCGAGAGGCTACTAGAAAAGCACCTATACCCTTTCCTGACCGCGCTCGAGCCGTTCCATGAACTGCTGCGGGGAATGAAGAGCAAACCGGCGAACTGGTATATTTCCGACGCGCCCAAGCGCGAGGATGACCTTCTGAATGCGAAGGAGGATATCCTGGACAAGGTGAAGTCCTTCATGGGCGGCGCACAAAAAGGTATCTACGATGATGCCCGCGATATGCTCGCCAGCCAATCTGCCAACATCGACTATGTCGATCCTGATGCTGGGGCGAAGCTGTGCGCCGCATTGGAGGATCCGGGCTGCTTTAAAGGGTCTTCGATCCAGAACCTCAAATCCGACCTGTTTGATCTGAAAAACAAGGTCGAACTCAAGGTGCTTGAGGAACGCAAAGCCGTCATCTCTGAGGTCGAAGACGTCTCTGCCAAAATCGCACAAATGCCGGACTTCCAGGCGCTCGACACGGACAAACAGGCCCGCATCACCGCCCGCATTGAAAGCCACAAGGCAGGTCTTGATACGGTCACGCTGATCCCTGTGTTGCGCGACCGTGCCAATGGCGCGCGCACCAACCTGCTGTCGGACGTTGTCACCGAACTAGACCGCCTCGCGCGACCGGCACCTATACCCGAACCGCAGCCCGGCAAGTCGGACCGGCCAGCGCCCGCACCGCAGCCCCCCACAACGGTCCTCGCCTCGCAGCTGAAAGTCACAGCTCCAAAAACGCTGCTGACCGATGAGGCCGACGTCGACCAGTACCTTGAAGAAATGAAAAAGACCCTGCTGGCCGAAATCCGCGCGGGCAAGAAAGTTATTGTGTAATGGATACCAACGCGCTCAAGAAATTCGCCCAGGCCGCCCGCAACCTGTTGATCGATCAAGTCGCTTCCAAGCTCGACGTTGTGCTGGCCGAGGGCGGCGCTGCGCGGCGTGAGGCCCCGAAGGCCGTCAAAGACCTCGAAAACGCCATCACCAAGGCCGACAAACAGCAAGTCATCGAACAGGTCGCCTACACCTGGTTCAACCGCTTCACCGCCCTGCGCTTCATGGATGCGAACGGCTACACGCAAGTCCGCACCGTCTCCCCCGCTGACGGGGGCCACACGGCCCGAGCTTTTGTCAGAGGCGATGGCGGGCAACCTGCCGGACGGTGCGCCTGCCACCATCCAATCCCTCCTCGACGGGGCGCACGCCGTCCCATGACCCACAGGCTGAGGCTTATCGCCTCCTGCTCGTCCACACCTGCAATTTGTGGCACGGCCCCATGCCGTTCCTGTTCGAACAGATCGACGACTACACCGAACTGCTGATGCCCGAGGATCTGCTGTCGCAAACCTCCATCCTCGCCGAACTGCGCAAGGTCATGACCATCGAAGCCTGTAGGGACGTCGAGATCATCGGCTGGCTCTACCAGTTCTACATTTCGGAGAAGAAGGACGAAGTCTTCGC